>Ga0194063_10002785_pt1 | contig 10709 bp, 11 predicted proteins | sample SepL3720m_MetaG_FD_155459 | JGI IMG/M metagenome (GOLD analysis project Ga0194063, IMG submission 155459) | Anoxic zone freshwater microbial communities from boreal shield lake in IISD Experimental Lakes Area, Ontario, Canada - Sep2016-L373-20m | ecosystem: Environmental > Aquatic > Freshwater...
TTTTTAGGAAAATATTTAGAAATTTATAGAACATTGTAGCTCCTTAAATAGACAAAGCCCCCAAAATGCAATATAATTCATACATCAGTTTAATAGGGAGCAGGGCGGGATGGACATGAATTCAAAAACACAACTTACCATAGGAATAGCAGGGCTGGGCCTAATTGGAGGCTCGATTGCTGCGGCTCTGAAACTTGCAAGTATAAATGGAAGTAACCTCGTTGGAAAAATAATTGCGTTTGACAAAAACATTCAAAGCTTAGAAAAAGCCAAAGCCAAAGGGGTAATCAACACTTACTCATCTGATGGCTTGGGCTGCTTCGCAGAGTGTGATGTGGTTTTTATTTGTCTTCCCGTTGAGATGGTTGCCACGGCGGCCAAGGAAATTTCAAAAACATCAAAAGCGCTTTTGACAGACGTTGGGAGCACGAAATCTGAGATACTTAGGCAGATTGAAGCGGCTGGGGTGGAGCGTTTTATTGGGGGCCATCCGATGGCGGGCAGCGAGCGTGTCGGATTCGATGCAGCCAGCGCACTCCTTCTAGAAAACGCAATATACGTAATATGTACTTTGCCAAATGAAATTAAACAGCATACGGCTCTTCTCGAGTTGCTTATTAAAGAAATGGGCGCGATTCCAGTCCGCATGGACCCAATTACTCATGACCATGATGTTTCGGTGATAAGCCATTTGCCGCATATGGTTGCCTCTACCCTTTGCACTTTTGCTGCAGCAGAGAAGGACAAGATGGTGAAAATCCTCAGCGCAGGCGGGTTCAAGGATATTACGAGAATTGCGTCGTCAAATCCTGAAATGTGGACAGACATTGCCATGAATTCTCGCGAAGCGTTGCTGCCGACGTTGAGGGGATATATTCGTGAACTGAGCAGGCTTGCAGATTCAATAGAAGCAAATGATTTTAAGCAGGTTCACGATTTGCTTGAAAAGGGGCGCGATTACCGCAATTCGGTTGCGATATCAGGGAGAGGAATCCTTCAAGGGCTTCCTGAAATTCGTGTTGAGGTTAGTGACAAGCCTGGTGTGATTGCAAAAATCACTACGATTTTAGGGAACAACAACATCAATGTCCAAAACGTAAATATACAGAACAATCGTGCATATGAGGGTGGAAGCATGCGGCTTACTCTACAAAACGCGCACGACAAAGAAATTGCAGTTAAACTGCTAACCGCGCAGGGATTCGTGTGTTTTGAATAGGGGGCGGATTGAATGATTAACGAAAAAAAGTTTGGTTTAATCGGGTATCCTCTTGGGCACAGTCTTTCACAGCCCATTCACGAAATGCTGGGCTGCGCCTATGAATTATTCGAATTTCATCCTGACGACTTAGAAGAAAAAATGCCCGCTTTGCGAAAGCTTGACGGTTTCAACTGCACAATTCCTTTTAAACAGAGAATTATGAAACACCTTGACGTGATTGATGAGCGCGCCCAGTTTTATGGCGCAGTAAATACTGTTAAAAATAATGATGGAAAGCTTTACGGCTACAACACAGACTGGATTGGTTTCAACGACGCGTTGAAGGGGTTTGCGGATCTCAAAAACTCTAAGATCCTCTTAGTTGGGGCAGGTGGCGTTTCGAGAATGATGGCTTTTGAAAGTGCGAGAGCGGGCGCGCGAGAAATTGATATCCTTACGCGTACCCCCGAAAGAGCCGAGCTTCTTGCAACTGAGCTCTCAACACACTCAAACGTGATAGTGAAAGTAGTGGATCACAATAAATCCGGCAAATACGACTTGATCTTAAACGGTTCGCCATCCGGGATGTGGCCCGAAACTGACGGCTTGCCTGTGGAGAAAGCGATTATTCATAAGGCGGGCGCTGTGTTTGACACAATATATAATCCGACGCTGACCAGACTGCTGCTTGAGGCAAAAATCGCTAAAGTACCTTCAAAGGGAGGCATTTCAATGCTTGTCGGTCAGGCGGCTGCGGCACAGAAAATCTGGCGGGACGCGGACTACACCTGCGAAGAACTTACCAATATTGAAAATGCGATGAAAGCGAAGCTGAGGGAGGACTACAAGATAAACATCGTTCTATGCGGCTTCATGGGCAGCGGCAAGACTTACAAAGGCAAGCTGCTTGCTGAAAAGCTCGGGTATCGTTTTGTTGATTTGGACCGTTTTGTGGAAGAAAAAAGTCAGATGACAATTCCAGAGCTGTTTTCCGCCGAGGGCGAAACGTCTTTTCGCTTGAGGGAGGTGTCCGGGCTGCACGAAGTTTTGGGGCAGTCTCAAGGCGTAGTCCTGGCGTTGGGCGGTGGCACAATAATTTTTGACGAAGCGTATGAACTTTTAAAAAGACTCCCAGTAAGAATTGTGTTTTTGGATGTGTCCGAAGAAGTTATGTTCTTACGGGTACAAGGTGGAGAAGGCAGACCGATGCTTGCCCATAAGGATGCACACGAATTCACCGAAAACGCCAGGCGTTTGTACAGGGAAAGATTTCCCCGCTACAGTGAAGCTGGCCACCTGATTGTAAATGCTGATATTGAGGCGGATATACTTGTAGAAGAGATAGTAGACATGCTGTTTGAAGAGGGCGGGAAATAATGATGAATTTGAGGCTTAAAAGTTTGAAAGGCGAGTGCGCAATTTTTATAAAAAAGGGTGCGTTAGATGATGCGGGAAAAATAGTTGCGAACCAGATTGCAGGGCGTAATACCGTTGTTGTGGCGGATGAAAATACATACAGGTTGTTTGGGGATAGGGTGAAAAAGAGCTTTGAATCGGCCGGATTCCGTGTGAGTTTTTCTGTATTTGTTGCAGGAGAAGCTAGCAAAACCCCCACGACTTTGTTTAAGATTTATGAAGATTTTCATGAGGCACAACTTACTAGGAGCGGCGTTGTGATTGCGCTCGGAGGCGGAGTAGTTGGAGATGTGTCTGGATTTGCAGCGGCCACCTACCTTCGTGGAGTTCCTGTCGTCCAGATTCCTACGACACTACTTTCACAGGTTGATTCTTCAATCGGGGGAAAGACTGGAATCGATATGCCTTTCGGGAAAAACTCGGTGGGAGCGTTTTATCAGCCAATCGCTGTAATTACTGACCCGGATGTGCTTTCGAGCCTGCCTGAACGCGTATTTTCGGATGGAATGGCGGAAGTAATAAAATACGGATGCATCCGGGATGAAAAGTTATTTCAACTTTGCCTCGAAAATATTGTGGATTTAAACGATATTATTTGCAGATGTATCAAAATAAAATGTGAGGTTGTAGAAGCTGACGAGTTTGACAAAGGCGAAAGGATGCTTCTAAATTTTGGACACACGGTTGGTCATGCAATTGAAAAATCTCTTAACTTCGCAGGACTTACTCATGGTGAAGCAGTTGGATTAGGAATGATTGTCGCTGCAGAAATTGGCGAAAAGTATGGTAATGGGGAAACAAAAACTGATATTATTAAAGCGATGATGAATCAGCATCTGCCTTTGCGTTATGATTTGGATATCGAAAAAGTTTGCAATGCTTTGGGCGCAGACAAAAAACGTGATGCTCAAAAAATAAATTATGTTGTTTTAGAGAAAATCGGCAAGGGAAAACTGATGGAAATTTCTCTTGAAGAACTAAAAAAGCTGGTGAAGGAAGTGTTGAAATGAGTGAAACTATTTTTATTTCCCCGGGCAAACTTTCCGGAAACGTCAAGGCACCCGCGTCTAAAAGTTTTGCGCACCGCGCGTTGATTTGTGCCGCACTGGCTTCAAGTTGCGGTTCTACTACTCTTACAAACATCGACATGAATAATGATATTAAAGCCACGATGGACTGTTTGGTGACTCTGGGTTTTAAAATTCAATATGAAGGAAACACCATAAAAGTTTTAGAAAATCTAAGCAGTAGCGGTGACGAAATAGAAGCTCCAATCGAGCTAAACTGTCGTGAATCCGGCTCGACACTAAGATTTATGATTCCTCTGGCTGCTGCGCTTGGAAAAACTACAATCTTTACAGGGGAGGGTCGCCTTCCGAGCAGGCCGATTGGCGAGTTCAACAGTATTTTTCACCACAAAGGCATTGTACTCGAAACAACAGACGGCGCGCTGCCTTTAAAAATATTTGGACAGTTGAATCCCGGGATGTTTCAAGCATCTGGAAACATTAGTTCACAATATATTACTGGGCTTCTTATGGTGCTCCCTACACTCAGAAGCGACTCGGAAATCAGGCTATTGACGCCCCTGGAATCGGCTCCATATGTAGATATCACAATTGAAGTCATGGAGAAATTTGGCGTGAAAGTTGAAAAAATTGAAGACGGGTTTTTAGTCAAAGGCGGGCAGAAATATAAAGCAATCGAGTACGAGATTGAAGGCGACTACTCGCAGGCTGCGTTTTGGATGGCAGAGGATTACTTGGACGGAACAGATGGAATCAAGATTTCCGGATTAAATGAAAAAACAGTTCAAGGTGACAAGGCGATAATAAAGGCGCTCAAACTGTTAAAAGAAACAGCCCATGAACGCACAATTGACGCATCTCAAATTCCTGATTTGGTGCCGATACTTGCAGGTGTAGCGGCTTTGACCGCCGGCACCACCAATATAATAAATGCGGGAAGACTAAGAATAAAAGAAAGTGACAGACTTGCGGCGGTCACCGATGTGCTTAAAAAAATTGGGGCGAATATTGAGGAGTTTTCTGATAAACTAGTAATAACCGGAAAAGATGAGTTGCAAGGTGGCTCAGCAAACGCATGGAACGACCACAGAATCGCGATGATGCTTGCAATAATTGCACCTCACACGAAAAAAGGAATCAAGCTCGAAGGATATAAATGTGTAGAAAAGTCTTATCCAAACTTTTTCGATGAATTTGCAAGGCTGGGAGGAAAAATAAATGAGCTCAATTTGGGGTAAACGAATAAAGATTTCTATATTTGGAGAATCTCACGGACCTGCAATAGGAGTAGTGATTGATGGTTTTCCTGCGGGAGTAAAAATTGACGAAGCCTACATAAAGTCTCAAATGCAAAGAAGAGCACCGGGCGGAGACAATTTTTCGACTCGGCGCAACGAGGCCGACGAACCGGTGATTCAGTCCGGAGTATTTAATGGTCGAACCACGGGAGCGCCTGTGTGCGCGCTGATTCAAAACGCCGACACTCATTCCGGGGACTATGCGGACCTGGCGGGCAAACCGAGACCAGGGCACGCGGACTACACGGGGCAGGTGCGGTACGGGGGGTTCAACGATCCGAGAGGAGGCGGTCACTTCTCAGGTAGGTTGACAGCACCTATGGTTTTTGCGGGAGCTTTGTGCAAGCTGGCTTTGAAGGAAAAGGGCATCACAATCGGAGCACACATTCTTCAAATAGGGGAAATTCATGATGATGCGTTTGATGTGATAAATGAAACGGAACTTGAAAAGCTTGCAGCATCGAGGTTTTCGGTGCTGAATAAAAAAAAGGAAGAGGAAATGAGAGCTTTGATTTGGGAAACGTCTCAAAACAAGGATTCCATAGGGGGCGTGGTTCAATGTGCTGCTATCGGTTTGAAAGCCGGTATAGGAAATCCGATTTTTGATTCAATTGAAAGCAGTATTGCCTCATTTATGTTTTCAATTCCAGCGGTTAAAGGTGTGGAGTTCGGCGCAGGATTTAAAGCCGCTGAAATGAAGGGCTCACAGCATAATGACTCGTTTGACATGAAAGACGGTAAGGTTGTGACCCTCACAAACAACGCCGGAGGCGTGCTCGGAGGGATTTCAACAGGAATGCCGATAGTGTTCAATGTGGCATTTAAGCCGACAGCGTCAATATATCTTCCACAAAAGACGGTTGATCTTAATCTGCTTACAAGTGCAGAAATCGAAATAAAAGGGCGTCATGATCCTTGCATCGTCCCACGCGCGGTACCTGTTGTAGAAGCAGGATGCGCAATTTCTCTGCTGGATTTGTTGGAAAGTGAGGAATGAAAATGAAATATTTGATAATTAACGGACCCAATCTAAATATGCTTGGAAAACGCGACAAGGCTCATTATGGGACGTTTACACTTGCTGACGTCGAAAGCGAAATGAATAAAACCGCAGCGGAACTCGGTGTTGAAGTTGACTTTTTTCAATCCAACCACGAGGGAGACCTTATAGATATTATTCAGACAGCTGGAGAAAAGTATAGCGGTATTGTAATTAATCCTGGTGCACTTACCCATTATAGTTATGCGCTTCGAGATGCGATTGAAGTATGTGGCATTCCGGTAATTGAAGTACATATTTCGGATATTCATTCGCGAGAGGATTGGCGCCAGGTTTCAGTTACAGAACCGGCATGTATAGGTCAAATTGCGGGTCTCGGCCTTAGAAGTTATGTTGAAGGACTTAAAAAAATAATTGAAAGGTGTGAATCCATTGGATGAAATTAGAGAACAAATTAATAAAATTGATAAAAAGATACTAGCTGAGCTTGAAAAAAGGTTTAAACTAACGACTAAAGTCGGACAGATTAAGGCAGACTTGATGGCGCCTGTGTTTGTACCCGAACGTGAAACAGAATTAATTCTTGAACTTGAAAAGCAGGCAAGTGAGGACGTAAAAGGGCTAGTTTCGCCTGTGTTTAAGACTATTATAAGGCTTTCAAGAAGAAACCAGTATTCGTCTGTATATAAAAAGCTTAGAACGACGGAGTTAGGGGAACAGCTTGAGAGTGTTGTTTCCAGAATCGCTGACCTGAATGCTGGGAAGCGCCCATGCTTGGAGGTTGCGTTTAGAGAATATGAGGAAGTGAACAGTTTTTTCAACATTGTAAACGACTATGGCTTTTATCCTTTGGAGTTTAGTTTGAAAAGCAAGTCTGGACTGGTCTGTAGAAGCGTCGTAACTCCTTTGGAGGTGTCGGAGCATACTGAAAAGACGGAAGAAATGTTCATAAAAATGATGTATCAATTGTGCAACGAATTCAATGACGTGAGAATAGTGGGGTGGGTGTGAGATGAGAAAAAGGACTGGATGGACTTTGTTTGTGGCACTTTCAGTAGTTTTAATTGGGGTTGTTGTGTTTTCTTCAGGATGCAATTCCAAAACTACGGCACAAAACGGAAAAGTGGGCAGTACAAAAATTAAAGCTGCAAGTCAGACTCAAAAGAAAATGATTGTTGGCAAGTGGATTGCTGCTACAGGCGCATATCTTGATATCAAGACAGGTGGAAAGCTTGTAGAAGGTGTTGTGACTGATGAGACTGAGTCGGTTACCTATCCTTACTCGATGACAGAAACGACGCTTACAATTAAATACGTGGAAGGCAAAAGTGCGACGGCAAAATACACAATTTCGGGTACAAAGCTGACATTAAAGTTCCCGAATTCTATTATGGTTTTTACAAAGAAAAAATAGTTTTAATTGATGAGGAGGTTTGAGGAAAATGAAAAGAATTTTAAGGATTTTATCGGTAGTATTTGCTTGTAGTATGGTGTTTAGTTTATTTGCGACACTTCCAAGAGCTAGTGAAACCCTTTCGGTTGCAACACACGTATTGAGTGTGAAATTGAATAAAACTAGCTTAAGTTTGATGAGCGCAAAAACGTTTAAACTTGTTGCAACAGTGTCTCCTTCAAACGCAACCAACAAAAAGCTTACATGGAAGTCGAGTAATTCAAAGATTGCATCAGTTAGTTCAACTGGTTTAGTTAAAGCAAAAGCTAAGGGAATTGTGACTATTACTGTTACTTCAAACGAAGGGAAAAAGACTGCAAAGTGTAAAATTACAGTTTATCCACAGGTTTTTACGGGGTATTTTGTCGAGGCAGTATGGGGGGATTATCTCCACATGGATGTGAAGACGTTGAACGGAAAGCTTAAGAGTTTTTGGGTCCTGAAAAATGTGGGGCTGGACGTCGAGAAGCTGAAAAAGGGTCAGAAAATTAAAGTTACATGGCAGAATGCGGATGTAATGATACCTGAATCAGGCGGATCAATGAACCTAAACGAAGTTTTAAAAGTTGTAAAAGTGTGAGTGGAGGGATAAATATTGAATAAGAAATATATATCCCTGGTTGTGATCTTTGTACTAATATTCACAGCTTGCGATGGAAACATGAAAGCGCAGACTTCACCGGTTTCAAACCTGGCAACTGCATCACCGACACATATACCGGTGGATCTTAACGCAAGGGCAGTCTTGACTTCTGTTGGAGATGTAATTTTGCATCAGTCAGTAATCGACGGTGGGAAACTAGCCAATGGGAAGTACAATTATGATTATATATTCAAATATGCAGCTCCAATTTTTAAGGCTTCGGATTATACAATCGCAAATTACGAGGGTACATTAAACGGATCGCCATACTCAGGGTATCCTATGTTTGGGGCGCCTGATGCAATCGCGACTGCGCTAAAAAACGCGGGAGTGGATATGGTTACGACAGCTAATAATCATGCCTTTGACAGAGGGGTATCAGGTTTGCAACGCACCCCTACTGTATTCATAAAGAATGGGATAAAAGTAATCGGGACGCGTTCAAAGACGACCGATCCAAAATTCCAGATTGTGAATGTAAACGGAATAAAAATCGGGTTTACTGGATATACTTTTGAAACCATCGGAACGCCTACTGGCAAGGCGTTGAACGGTATGCCTCTACCGAGCTCTGCATTTGGTCTGGTGGATTCGTTTAATCCTTCTAGAGAATCCACTTTTCAGAATAATATGAAGCAAATGGCTGCTCGTATCAAAGCAATGAAAAAAGCAAAGGCCGAATGCATTGTGTTTGAGCTGCACTGGGGTCAGGAGTACCAGACTGTTTCAGATGCAACCGAAAAAAGACTTGCAAAATTCCTCTCTGATAATGGTGTTGACGTTATTTTTGGGCATCATCCACATGTGCTTCAGGAGATTTCGGTAATTCATTCAAGCGTCAGCGGAAAGAATACCCTCGTTTATTATTCTTTAGGTAATGTGCTTGCTAACATGCTTTATAACACTCATGGAACAAATGGCTATGCCGAAGACGCAGCAATAGCAAGGGTTGAAATCGCCAGAGACGGAAAGGGCAAAATCAGTATTGTAAGCGGCAGATACATCAAGACTTATTGTTATAAAGACAATTCAACAGGCAAAACCAAGCATAGCATAGTTCCTGTAAAAGCGGCGTTAAAAAACCCTTCGGGGTTTGGAATGAAAAATCAGACATCTCTTTTGACCGCATCATCTCAGCGAATTTCGAAGGTGCTTTCAAAAAGTGGCGGTATGAAAAATGGGATATTAATAAGAGAATATTAGCTTCGTAAATAATTATTAATGGGGGAAAAGGTATGCCGATTAAAGTTGGAATTGTAGGCGCTCGAGGAGCTAGCAGCCTAATGGGATTTCGTTCGATGCCTGGCGTGGAAGTTGCCGCGATATGCGACATTGATGAAAACATCTTGAATGAGCTGGCTGAAAAAAACAACATCCCCCACAAATTCAGAGTTTATGAAGATATGCTTGATTCAGACATAGACGCTGTCTGGGTAAGTACTCCAATGCAGTTGCATGTACCACAATCGATACAGGCCTTGATGGCAGGGAAACACGTGATGAGCGAGGTGACTGCCGGCGTCACAATGGATGAACTCTGGTGGCTAATTGAAACGGTCGAAAAGACGGGCAAGGTTTATATGCTTGCAGAAAACTACTGTTACACACCTCAAGTTCAGATGATAAGCAATATGGTTCAACAGGGTTTGTTTGGCGAAGTTTATTTTGGCGAAGGCGAGTACATTCATGAAGTAAAAGGGATGCTGAAAAAAGACTCATATTATTGGAGAAATTACTGGCAGCTTGGAAAGCGTGGGGTGTTTTACCCGACTCACAGTCTCGGCCCGGTTATGAAGTGGTTTGGGAATGAAAGAATAAAGTCAGTGTCATGTTTTGGCTCCGGGTGGCATACTGCGCCGGACATCAGACAGGAAGATACATCTCTGGCGATTTGCCAAACGGAAAGCGGCAAGCTGATCAAGATTCGTGTCGATTGCATCTCTGAACGACCTCACAATATGACAGGGTATTCACTTCAAGGGACGAAGGGGTGTTACGAGTCGTCAAGATCATGGCAAAGCCCTGATTTGGTGTGGTTTGAGGGGATATTGGAACCCGAAGAAGACAGGCATTTTAAATCGTTGATGGATTTCCCTCAATTTCTGCCCGAGCGCTATAAAAACGCAACCGAAGAGCAGAAGAATACCGGACATTGGGGCGGGGATTTTTTCATTGTCCAGGATTTCATAGAAACAATAAAGTCTGGCGGTAAACCTCCGATTGATGTTTATGAAGCGTGCGAATGGACTGCTGTGGGACTGCTTTCTGAACTTTCGGTTACCAATAATGGCAGGACGATGGACATGCCTGATTTTAGAAAAAGCAAAAAGTTCAATGAGCAGATAATTAATCTGCGCTAACTATCTCCATTCCAACCTTCTCGCCACAGCCCTTAAATAAAAGATTTCCCTTTGCGTCTAGTAGTTCAACTTCAACGTTTGACGAAATTGACTCCTTGATTTTTCTTGTCATCAGGCCGTTCTTTGGAGCTATAAGTTCACCGCTTTGAGTGTACTCTCCTGAGATTTTCAAAGTGTATTTTCGGTCTTTAATAACAATCCGGCTGTTTTTGTTTTCAAAGTCGAAGGTTATCAGCTTCGCTCCCGTATAACTGGCAAATAAATAAAAATCCTCATTTGTACGAAGGTATGAAATAAAGCCGTTGAATTT
>Ga0194063_10002786_pt1 | contig 10708 bp, 9 predicted proteins | sample SepL3720m_MetaG_FD_155459 | JGI IMG/M metagenome (GOLD analysis project Ga0194063, IMG submission 155459) | Anoxic zone freshwater microbial communities from boreal shield lake in IISD Experimental Lakes Area, Ontario, Canada - Sep2016-L373-20m | ecosystem: Environmental > Aquatic > Freshwater >...
GGCGGAAAGCGAATTCGTCTGACCGTTGACAAAAACGAGCGAAGCGAGGAAAATCCCGGCGGCAATTGACAGTTTTCTCATTGTGGGCATGTGATGTGCGCGTGAATTTTTTCGTAGATGTGAAGCCATGTCGTCTGTTCCTGCGGTTCCAGAATCCCGGTGACCAGCGAGAGCTTTTCGACAATATCCTGGCGGATTCTCCCGACCAGATTGACGCCTTTGGGCGTGATCCGGACGAGAACCTTCCTGCGGTCGTCGGACGCATGCATCCGCTGGACATATCCGAGATTCGCGAGGCGGTCAACGAGGCCTGTCGCCGCAGCGGTCGTATGCGCCATCTTATCCGCGATCTCGGTCATGGAGAGCGATTCGCTCGATGCAATGTGGCCGAGAAGAAAAAACTGGGGAAAAGAAACCTGCCCGCGCGAAAGCTCCTCGGACAGATGCTGCACGAAGCACCGCTGCATCATCATGATGATGTCTGCCAGGCGTTCGATTTCCGAACGTGAAAGAGCAGCCGGTCGCGATTTCATTAGTTAAGGCTGTTGACTATTAATTCCACTGAATCAATTGTCAATGCTGGGATTCACGCGGGAATTCGTTGGAGAGGGCTGGGATTTTGCGTTGGGAGTTGGCTTCGGTGCGGGTGTTGGTTGGGGGGTCGGTTTGGGCTTCGGCGTCGGTTTTGGTTTTGGGGTAGGCTTGGGCTTAGGCGTGGGTTTTGGTTTGGGTGTCGGCTTTATTTTAGGCGTCGGCACCGGGTTCGGGGATGCGGTCGGGGCATTGGGGCGGTAGATTTTATCGCCGGGCGAAGGGGAGCCCGAGACAATGTCCGCAATGAGAAACGGGGGGTTCTTGAGCGATGTCATTTTGAGGGTGGCGGTTTCGACGCCCTTGCCGACGGCCAGGTAGGTTTCCCCGGGAATCGCCGAGGAAATGGCGTTGGATTCCAGCAGCACAAAATTTTCCGCAGAGTTGACCATGCGGATCACGCCGACCCATTGCGGGGGCAATGCCGACGGGGGCCGCTGCTTTTTTTGAAAAGGATTCGGGATTTTTCCCAGAATGGTTTGGAGGATCGACGGCTTCGGCGGCGCGACCGCGGGCGAGGTATACGGGTTCAGGGGCGCTTCCTTCTTTTTGAAGGCACAGGATGGCAGCGCGAGGGAGCATGCGAAAAGGAGCAAGAGCAAACAGCGTTTCATGACAGGCGGGGATTGGACCATTTTCGGCTAGAAATGTCCATGCTCCCGCCAAAGGAAAACTGTTCGCAGATCCGGAACCTCCCCAGCGGGGTCTTCCTGCTTCAGGGCTCCGATCCCAGGCTGAATTTTGATGTGGAGACAGGCCAAGACTTGACCGGAACGCCATTCGAGAGAAGATGCATGGCCTGCCACGCCACATCCACCCGGAGAGAACAAGCCGGGCGGGGGTTGTCGTTGTCAGTCATATTTTCCTATTATGTCCAAATCTTTTCGAGTCGCAATCGTTGGCGCATCCGGAGCGGTCGGCGTGGAGATGCTCCGCGTGATGGATCGCCGCAATTTCCCGGTTTCCAAGCTCAGGCTTCTCGCCTCCGCCCGCTCGGCCGGAAAGACCCTGGAGTTCCGCGGCGAGGACGTCGCGATCGAGGCGCTCGGAATGAATTCCTTCGAGGGCATCGACGTCGCGCTCTTCAGCGCCGGCTCAGGGATTTCCAAAGAGTTCGGCCCCGTGGCCGTTCAATCCGGCGCGGTTGTTGTCGATAACTCTTCCGCGTTCCGCATGTCGGAATCCGTGCCGCTCGTTGTGCCGGAAATCAACGGGGGGGACATCAAGCACCACCAGGGGATCATCGCGAACCCGAACTGCACCACGGCGATCACTCTCATGGCCCTGAACCCGCTCCACAAAAAATTCCGCGTGAAGCGGATCTTCGCCTCCAGCTACCAGGCCGTCTCGGGAGCCGGGGCGCGCGCTCTCGAGGAATTGCGGCAGCAGGTGGACGCGCTGGCCAAGGGGCGCAAGTTCCAGCACGAGGTGTTCCCGCACCAGATCGCGTTCAACGTGATCCCGCAGGTGGATTCGTTCCTCGACACCGGATACACAAAGGAGGAGATGAAGATGCAGAACGAGGGCCGCCGGATCATGCACCTCCCGACTTTTAAGGCCTCGATGACATGTGTTCGCGTGCCGGTTTACCGCGCCCATTCGGTGGCGGTGAGCGCGGAGTTCGAACGCCCTGTCGCTCTCAGCGAGGCTGCGGAAGCCATCCGGCATTCGCCCGGAATCCGGATCATGGACGAGGGATATCCCATGCCGCTGGATTGCGCCGGCCAGGACGACTGCGCCGTCGGACGACTGCGCTTGGATTGCGCGCTGGAAAACGGGCTCGCTTTCTGGGTCTGTGGCGACCAGCTCCTCAAAGGCGCCGCGCTCAACGCCGTCCAGATCGCCGAGCTGCTCTGAGCTCGCCCGGTTACGCCTGGATGATCTGGTTCCGGATCGCGTAGCGGACGAGTTCGCCGATCGAGTGGAGCCCGAGCTTGCGCATGATCGTGGCGCGGTGGGTTTCGGCGGTCTTGACGCTGATTCCCAGTGCGGTCCCCACTTCCTTGTTGCTCCTGCCCTCGGCGAGAAGCTGGATGATCTCCCGCTCGCGCGATGTCGGCTTGCCGCCCTCGTCCGCCGTCGCGTGGGGCATGTCCTTTTTCTGGAAACTCTCGAAGAGGACCTCGGAGACCTGCGAGCTGAAATAGTGCTTTCCCGCGAGGACGCTTTCAATCGCGGAGAGCAGGTGCCGCCCGGCATCCGACTTCAGGATGTAGCCGTGCGCCCCGGCGTTGAAAACCTCGTAGACCAGCCGCTCCGCATCGTGCACGGTGAAGATAAGAATCTTTGTCTGCGGGCAGACCTTCAGGATCTGGCGCGCCGCCTCGATCCCGTTGAGCTCCGGCATGCTGATGTCGAGCACCGCGACATCCGGCTGGAGTTCCTGCGCGAGCCGCACCGCGTCGCGCCCGGTCGTGGCCTCCGCGCAGCACTCGTATTCGGGGACGCTCGCGATCAGGTTGCGGACGCCGTGCCGGACGATCTCGTGGTCGTCAGCGATCAGGATTCGTTTTTTCGTGTGGGACATGCTGGTTGATGTGGGCAATAATGCTCACCCCGTAGGGCGAGGTCTGAATTTCCAACCGTCCGCCCAGTTCGGCAAGCCTTTCCCGCATCCCCGCGAGCCCGACGCCACCGGAAGCGCCGCCTTTGGCCCCCTCCCCTTCCGGAAACCCGGACCCGTTGTCCCGGATTTCGAGCTCGATCGAGGTGTTTCTAAAGTTCAAGGTGATCCATGTCCGGGTTGCCCCGGAATGCCGATAAATATTGCTCATCGCTTCCTGGATGATCCTGAAAAGCGTTGTTTCCACCTCGGAATCGAGGCGGGGGAAATCGGGGGTGATCCGGGTGTTCACGACGATGGCAGTCCTCTTGGTAAATCCGTCCGCAAACCACTCGATGGCAAATGGCAGCCCCACCTCATCCAGCAGCGGCGGGTGAAGGAGGTAGGAAATCGTCCTCAGCTCCAGGCAGCAGTCCCTCGCGATCTGCCTCGTCTCGGCGACGATCCTCTGCATGCGCTCGTCTCCGGCCACCGGCTCGAGCAGGCTCATGTTCATTTCCAGCGCGGAGAGGCTTTGCGCGGTGGAGTCGTGAAGCTCGCGCGCGATCTTCCGGCGCTCGTCGTCCTGGAGGCGCAGCAGCCTGCTCGAAAGCGTGCGCAGCTGGCGCTCGGAGTCCTGCAGCCGCTGCTGGGCCTGGACCTGTGAGGTGATGTCGGCCGCGACCCACTGGCCTCCCGCACAAGCGCCTCCTGCAAGGTAGTTTGCCCGGAGGGTGCTGCGCAGCCACAAACTGGCAGCATCCCCGTCGAGAATCTGATGCAAAAACGTGTCGAGCGGCCTCTCGGGATTGAGCTCCTCGAATTTTTTCGCAAGCAGCTCGAAAGTCACGTGAGGCAGGCATTCCTTGAGAAACGAAACCTTTTCCGAACCGTGGGTGAATGTTCTTTGGAAAACCCCGTTGGAAAAGGTGATGGCGAAACCTGGCGTGAACCGGCAGATGATTTCGTTCTGGTCCTCGACAACCGCCCGGTAGCTCCAGCGCGCCCGGTCGAGCTGCAGGGCCAGATCCTCGATCCTGCGCGCCAGGGTAGCCAGCTCGTCGCTCCCTTTGAAATCCAAGCGCAGGGGCAGGGTGTCTTTTTCGCTCTCGACCTTCCTGGTCAGATCCCGGATCCGGTTGAGAATCGTCCGCTCCAGCAGCAGCCACATGATGACGAAAAGAGTGCCGCCGGCGAGCGTCAGGACCGTCAAAAATATCTGCACGGCCTGAAGCCCCTCGGCATAGAGCGGGCGGCTCTGGGTGAGTTGGACCTGGCCGATCGGGATGCCGTTGATGCCGCGGATCAGGATATGCCCGACCAGCTCGTTCTTGCGAGTGGCTTGGACGTAAAATTCGTTACTCGCCAGCATGACAAGGAGCGGCTCCTCTTTCGCGCCGCTCACGCTCACCGCGCCCAGGGGCTTGAAAACCACCCTCGCCCCGAACATCCCCTCGAGAAAAGCGAGCGACTCGGAGTCAAAAATGCGACCTCCCGCCAGACGCCGCCCGTCGCCGGTATCCAGACAGGCGATGGCCGTGAGCGCCCCCCCCATCAGGATGAAACCGGCCTTGGGAAGACGGACCCCGGGGCGGCTCGAAATCCATTGCGGCCAGGCGGGGGATTGGAAAAAGATCCGGCGGGCGGGCGCATCCCGGAAAACCGTCCCCTGGAGCTGCCCGGAGGAGTCCGAAACCGAAAGGAAATCCAGCTGCATGGCAGCGAGCGCACCAGCTTGCGGCAAAATGAACCGCTCCCCTGCGGGAGGTTGGTTCCGCTGGAACCAATCGGCCACGGAGATCTCGATCGGCCGTGTTTCTCTGGACAGCATGAGGGTGAACCGCTGGAGGGTTCCGACCATTTCCTGACGTTCGGTTTCCTTGAATTCGCGAAGGATGATCTCCGAGGTCAGAAGCACGACCGCGCCTCCCAGAAGAAGGGAAATGACCACAAAAAGCGTGAGGGCTTTGGAATAGACGCTCTGGCCCGGCAACTGCAAAATCTTCGCCAGCAATCCCCGGTTTTTACGGGATCCGGAAGTTGGCTGGCCGGGAGCGGTATCCGTTTCGCCTGTCATGCGCTCATCGCGGGGCGCTCGCCGCGGGCGGCGCAGGGCCTTTTTTTTGTGGCAGGATCACTTTGCTGAGATTGAAGATCGGCCCGTAGATCGCATAGACGAGCCCGCCGACGATGCATCCCAGCATCACGAGCACGATCGGCTCCAGGATCTTGTCGATCGAGCTGGCCACGATATCGAGGTCCTCCTCGTAGTCGGTCGCAATTTCGTCCAGCATCTCGTTGACACCTCCGGTTTCCCCGGCCATCTGCACGACGGCGGCAATCGTGCGTCCGTCAGGGCCGAGCCGGTGGGACTCCATGAGGAAGCTCTCGGGAAGCGACAGCCCGTCGGCAATATGGTCCCGGACGACAAGAAAAAACCTTTCGAACTCGACATGGTTCGAACTCTTGGCAGCGATCTCGAGCGCTGTGGCGATCCGCACATTCGCGTGGAGCAGCAGGGCCAGGGTGCGGAAGCTCACCATGGCCGCGGACTTGCGGATGATGTTCCCCACGGTCGGGATGTGGGTGATCGCGATCTGGACGGATGGCTTCCGGTAAATTTTCGGCCAATATTTGAAAAACATCATCAGGGCGATGATCGGGAGGGCCGCCATCCAGGGCCGCTTCAGGAGAATCTCCGAAAAGGCCATGAGGATTCTCGTCGCGAGAGGAAGGGTCGCGTGCATCGAGATATACAGTTTCGAAATGGCGGGGATGAGCGTGAAGGCCATGATGATGACCACGCCGAGCGCCAGAACGACGACGATGCAGGGATAGATCAGCCCCGCGCGCAGCTTGCGGAGGATTTTCTGGGCTTTCCCCTGCCCCTGAGCGATCTGCTTGAAGACGGCCGCGATCTGCCCGGATTCCTCGCCCGCGTGCAAAAGCGCAATGACATCCTCGGTGAAGAGGTCCGGATGCATGCCGAAGCAGTCGCTCAGCTTGTCGCCGGCGAGAATGTGGTGGGAAATGTCCGCGATCGCCCCGCGATACCTGGGCGTCTTGAGGCGGGCGGCCATCAGCTCCAGGCTTTTGATCGTTGAGATATTCCGCTCCAGGCAGCGGGCCATTCCGGAAAAAAGCGTGACCGCCTCGTCCAGGCCGGGCTTCTTTCCGGTGAGCCGGTAAACCGCTTCGTCCAGCCCCCCGATGTCGGTGACGAGCGCGGTTTCGTTGGGGGCTTTTCCCGCACCCAGAACGGCCTTGGCATCATCATCGGTATCCACCACGACGTCGGTGGATTTGGATGTGTAGATGTTGGTGAGGACGACTTTCTTCAGCATGTCCGACGGGGCCGGTGAAGCGGTATCATTCGCACGATGCCGCGACGCAGGCGATGAGAATTTTTTACCGGATTTTCACAGCGCGCCGAGCGCGCAATCCTCGCACGGCTTGATCTGCTGGAAAAAGTCGTTGCCCTTGTTGTCCACGAGGATGAAGGCCGGGAAGTCGACGACGTCGATTTTCCAGACCGCCTCCATCCCGAGCTCCGGGTATTCGAGCATCTCGACTTTCCGGATGTTGTCCTGGGCGAGGATTGCGGCCGGGCCGCCGATCGAGCCGAGATAGAACCCGCCGTGCTTTTTGCAGGCGTCGGTGACCTGCTGGCTGCGGTTGCCCTTGGCGATCATGACCATCGAGCCGCCGTTCGCCTGGAACAGATCCACGTAGCTGTCCATGCGGCCGGCGGTGGTGGGCCCGAACGATCCGGATGGAAGACCCTTCGGCGTCTTGGCGGGGCCGGCGTAATAGACCGGATGATCCTTGAAATACTGAGGGAGCCCCTCGCCGCGGTCGAGGCGCTCTTTGAGCTTCGCGTGCGCGATGTCGCGGGCGACGACGATGGTTCCGGTGAGTTCGAGCTGCGTCGTCACCGGGTGCTTCGAGAGCTCTTTGAGGATCTCGGGCATCGGGCGGTTGAGGTCGATCTTCACGCTGTGCTTCGCCGAGGCCTTGCGGTAGCGGTCGGGAATGAACCGGCCGGGGTTCGTTTCGAGCACTTCGAGCCAGAGCCCATCCTTGTCGATCCGGGCCTTGATGTTGCGGTCGGCCGAACAGGAAACCCCCATGCCGACCGGGCAGGACGCCCCGTGGCGCGGGAGCCGGACGATCCGCACGTCGAGCGCGAAATACTTCCCGCCGAACTGCGCGCCGATCCCGCACGTCTGCGCGGCTTTCAGGATTCTGTTCTCGAGTTCGACGTCGCGGAACGCCTGCCCGAGGGCGTTCCCCTCGGTCGGGAGCGCATCGAGGTATTTCGTGCTCGCGAGCTTGACGGTCTTCAAACACGCCTCGGCGGATGTCCCCCCGATCACGAAAACAAGATGATACGGCGGGCAGGCGGCCGTCCCGAGCGTCTGCATTTTTTCGATGAGGAACTTCTCAAGGCTCGAGGGGTTGAGCAGGGCCTTGGTCTCCTGGAAAAGATACGTCTTGTTCGCCGATCCGCCGCCCTTGGTGACAAACAGAAAATCATACGTCATCCCGTCGGCGGCATAGAGGTCGATCTGCGCGGGCAGGTTGGTGCCGGTGTTGACCTCGTCATACATGTTGAGCGCCGCAGTCTGCGAGTAGCGCAGGTTCTCGCCGGTGTAAGTCTCGTAGATCCCCCGCGAAATCGCCTCCTCGTCGTGCCCTCCGGTCCAGACCTGCTGGCCCTTCTTCGCGACGACCGTCGCCGTGCCGGTGTCCTGGCAGAACGGCAGGACCCCGTGCGCGGAGACCTCCGCGTTGCGCAGCAGCGTCAGCGCCACCGTCCGGTCGTTCTCGCTGGCCTGCGGGTCGTCGAGGATCGCCGCCACCTGCGCGAGGTGCGCCGGGCGGAGAAGGAACGACACGTCGCGAACCGCGGACTTGGCCAGATACGCCAGCGCCTCGGGCTCGACTTTCAACACCGGCTTCCCCTCGAATTCGCCGACCGACACAAATTCGTCGGTCAGCTTCTTGTATCCGGTCGTGTCCTCGCCGAGAGGGAAAAGTTTTTGAAACGTGAATGCGGGCGGTTGTTTTGACATGGCTTCGTGGTATTAGCCCGAAAACGGCGATTCTTGTAGAGGAATTCTGAAAGAATTTCTCAACGCCGTATTCGGGATTAGAAAAAGCAATACTCCCACAAGCCCGCCAAATTGGCAACTTCAATGCCCGTGTTTTCGAACGAACAGCTGAATGCAGCCGCTTTCACACTCGGATGATCGCGATGGTGGTGTTGTCCTGTTTGGGGTTGGCCTTTTTTTCCACCTTTGAAAGTAGCGTGCGAGCGATATCAATAACTGGCTCGGCGCATAGCTTCTTGAGTTCTTTCGAAATTTCTTCGACGGGGAGAGTCAGAAGTCCGTCGCTTGCTGCGATAACCATGTCGCCGGGCATGAGTGAAACGGGCGCGGACGGATCGTCGATTTTCAGGATTTCAAGGCCGTTGAGCACGGCAAGGAGTGCGTTGCGATCCGGATGGGTTGCAATGTCGCCAGCCCGCATCTGGCCAGCGGCTACTTTCTCCGCGAACACCGCACGCATCGAGTGGTCGGCGTTCAGTCGGGTCAGTTTGCCTTTGCTCCACAGAAGAAGGGGTGAATCTCCGACGCTGATCCACCGGACGGAGCCGCGCTCCACCAATGCGGCGACCAAGGTTGTGCCAGCCTCGGCAAAGGTGTCCGGGTCTTCGGCGATCATTTTGTCCACCGCTTGATTTGCGGCAAGGATCGCGTTTTTCAGAGCGGATGCAGCCCCTACAGGGAAGACGGCATTTTCTTTTTTAACCCAGGGCGGCGCGGACGCTTGCCCTGGGCTGGAGGATGATGCCCCCTCGGGGCAGGGGAAATCGGACGAATCATTGACCGTAGAAGCGGCATCTTGCCGCTTGGTTTCTTCTGGTAAGCGGCGGGACGCCGCTTCTGGATCCGGCGCATCCTCCGGGGCGTCAAGCGCCTCGAAGAATGCGTCCACAAAACCGCGCACCGCTGCGAGGCTTGCCTCCCTGCCTCCGACATACCCCCCCATGCCATCGGCAATGATAACAAGGAGTTTTTCAGCTCCCTTTTCATCACCCTCGACGATACTGAATGCATACGAATCCTGCTGCTCGTCGCGGGTGCCGAGAATCTGGCGGCCTGCGAAATCGCGGTCGAGCTGCAGGGGCGTTGATTGCGGCTCAGTTTTGTTGGACAGGATTGGCAAAGATTGTTTTGGAGTTCAGTCGCAGATTCACGCGGATTTCCGCAGATTTTTCAGCGTCTTGGTTTTGCCCGCAGGGAGTTGCTTGAAATTTTCTCTTGTGGAGACATTTTTTCCGCTGGCGGCTTCGAGTTCGCGGCGGGCGTTGCCTGCGACAGTGCCCCCGGAGCGGGCGGCTTTTTTGTTGGCTGGAAAACCACTGGCATCCTTTTTCTTCGCAATTTCGGTGGTGGAGGCTTCACCGAGCATGGTAAAGATCAGTTCCAGATCTGTCATGTGATCCCGGAGGTTTTCCTTCGGATTGGTAAGAGATTTGAAGTCCTTGTATTCGGAGGGAGTCATCCCAAACGTGGCCTTGCTGATTTCGGCGGTGAGGATCGCGAACTCTTTCTGCTCCTTGACTCCGCGTTTTTTCCATTCATCGGTGAGTTCATCCCGGACGGCGATGCCGCGCAGGCGTTTCTCGATCCATTCTTCCGAGTATCCCTTCTGCTCGTAAATCTGCCGCATCCGGCGGGCGGCGAGCTCGGGGTTCTCGATCTCTTCCAGTCGCTCGAAGCCGACCCTTGCCAGCCAGAGTTTGAACGGCTCTGCCTTCGGTGACGGAACGGATTGGATAAGGCGCAGGAGTTGCTCGGTATCCGCCACATCGGTCAGGCGTTGCCTGCCGTCGGCTGCTGTCATTTTCAAAGCGTGACAATTTGTCACGGTTTGATTTCCCTCGTTTTTCAGGCGCTCTTTGAGCTTCCGCCAGTAGGCACCTGGGTCAACACTCTCCGTTAAAATGGCAAGGACATCAACGATGGCAAAATACCATTTCTCCTCGTCGCTGTTCCATGCGCGGCGGACCTGTTTTTCCTCAAAAAGGATGATGGCGCTCATTGGGATTTCGCAGGCGGGACGCCCGCGCCACGTTTATTCCTGCGGCTGGGCCGGGGCGTCCTGGTAGTCGAAATCTGCGCCGCAGAGGGGAACGAACCGAAGGACGGTATTCCCGATGATGAGGAATTCTCCGCCTTTGAGTTCGGTCGGTTGCAGGACTGGAATTTCGCCGACGTAGGTGAGATTCTGGCCGCCTCCGTGTTGCAGGTAAAATTTGCGGCCGCGCGGGTCGTAGGTGATCGAAGCATGGTTCTGGCGCGAAATCTTTTCGTCTCCGAAGTTCAGCTTGCACCGCTGGTCATCCGCGCGCCCGATGCTATTCATTCCGTAGCCGAGGCGGACGTAATCTCCTGCTCCGGGACCGGAGACGATGGCCATCCAGCCGACAACCGGATCAGACATGTGGTCTTTTGGAGCCGAGGCTTCCGAGCCGGATACGGACGCGGCCGCACGCCGCCGGGG
>Ga0194063_10002787_pt1 | contig 10707 bp, 9 predicted proteins | sample SepL3720m_MetaG_FD_155459 | JGI IMG/M metagenome (GOLD analysis project Ga0194063, IMG submission 155459) | Anoxic zone freshwater microbial communities from boreal shield lake in IISD Experimental Lakes Area, Ontario, Canada - Sep2016-L373-20m | ecosystem: Environmental > Aquatic > Freshwater >...
ACCGAGGCGAGGTCGGACAGATCGGAGCGAAGCTGCGTGCCGTCGCGCTGCACCAGAAGAACGATCTGCCACTGCTGAGCGACACCGCCATCGGGCAGCTCACGACTGCGCTGGGGGGCCGCGGCCTGCCGCAACGCGATGTGGTTGCCCGCGCACTGGAGAACGACGACGCCGCTGACATCCTCACCGATCGTCAGGCCGTCATTCTCGACGCCATCCGGCTGCTCAACCGCGTGGATGTCCGCGGCGGCGCCGGAAGCGGCAAGACCTTCATGGCCACCGAGCAGGCTCGCCGGCTCGCTGCTGCCGGCCAGCGTGTCGCGTTGGTCTGCTACTCCCACGGCCTGGCGTCCTACCTCAAGCGCATCACCGGCACGTGGAAGCGGCGCCACCAGCCCGGCTATGTCGGCGAGTTCCACCACCTCGGCATCGAATGGGGTGCTCCCGAGGGTCCCGACGAATCCGAGCGAAGCAAGGAGACTTCGCAGTTCTTCGAACACGACCTGCCTGCTCAGATGGAGCAACTGGCGGCGGATCTGACCGACGGCCAGCGGTTCGATGCCATCGTGATCGACGAGGCGCAGGATTTCGCCGACAGTTGGTGGGAGCCCATCCTCATTGCGTTGCGCGACCCCGACGCCGGCGGGCTGTATGTGTTCAGCGATGAAGGACAGCGGGTGTTCGACCGCCAGGGCACCCCACCGGTGCCGTTGGTGCCCCTGATCCTCGACCAGAACATCCGCAACACGCGCCAGATCGCGAACGCCTTCCAGCCGTTGGTGGACCACCCGATGCGGTTCCTCGGCGGAGACGGACCGGAGGTGCGCTTCGTGGCGTGTGACTCCGAGGAGGCGCTGAGCATCGGCGACGACCAGGTCGAGGTGCTGCTCGAGGAGGGCTGGCGCCCCGAGGACGTTGCGCTGCTGACCACGGGCAGTCGCCACCCCGAACAGGTGGGCCGCCAGGCCGACGGCAATCAGGCCTACTGGGACAGCTTCTGGGATGCCGAGCAGGTGTTCTACGGACACGTGCTGGGGTTCAAGGGACTTGAGCGCCGCGCCATCGTGCTGGTGGTCAACGACCGCTACACCCCGGAGCGCGCGCGAGAACGCTTGTATGTCGGGCTTTCTCGCGCCCGAGACCAACTTGTGGTGTGCGGGGACCCGGATTTCATCACCGACGTGGGTGGGCCGGATCTCGCGCGACGCCTCGGCGTCACCTGAGAACTCGTCGTCGCACCCCCCTGGCAAGCGGCATGATGCCGCTGTTCACCGGCGGTTTTGGATGCGCGTGTAGGCTCGAAATCGCCTGCGGTTCGTCAATCGTGTGCCCGTTCTGACGCGAAGGGATCTCCCGTGGAGCCCACTGACTTAGCCGGCAGACTGTCATCCCGGCGGGTAGCTAGTCCGGTCCGGGTCGCTCTGGCCGCTGTCCTGGGCGGAGACATCGACGGGGCGTGGTGGCCCCGCACCGCCGCGATGGCGCGCGAATTACCCGATCTCGTGGAGGCGTTGCATCCCGCCCTCGGCGAAGTCCTCGGCATCGACATCAACTGGTCCGCGTACTCACCGACGCCCGTCCTGAGCACCATGTCCCCGGATATGGCGGCGAAGATCGGCCGCAACATCCCGCATCACCGACTCATGGTTCTGGCTGGCCGCTCAGCGGTCATCAGCCTGCTGGTGGTGCCGTCGATGACGGCAGCACCTTTGGCCATGATGGTGTTACGCCGGGCATCCGAGCGCCGGATCGACGATTCGGAGAAGGCCACCAAGGAGTTTCAAGCGGCCGACCGGGTCATGCGTTCCGCGCAGGCCGAAAGCGCCTCGTGGACCAGCGCACGAGCCGGATCCCGGCCGGCATCCGGCCCGAAGGCGGACTAGCGGGCCGTCGCACCCGCGGCGCGAGAAGACCTGCGGCGGTTGGCCGAACGGGGTGCAGCGGGCCCGGCGATCCGCCGGCGTTGCGGCTCACGCGTGCCGGTGCGACGCGGCGGTTGTTGTACGGCCTTCGGCGCCGCGCACGGCTCCTGATGGGGCGCCAATTCGCCGACCAACTCCACGACCGCAGCGGAATCCGCCACCACCGATTGCGGGTTGGCCTTGATGCCTGCCTTGCGCAACAGCACCTCGGTGTCCTTGCGCTGCTCGGGCAGCACGACGGTCACCACATCGCCGGCCCGGCCGGCACGTGCGGTCCGTCCGGAGCGGTGCAGGTACGCCTTGTGCTCTGCGGGCGGGTCGCAGTGCACGACGAGTTCGACGTCGTCGACGTGGACGCCACGCGCGGCGATGTCGGTGGCTACCAGAACCCGGGCCGTTCCCGCGGTGAACGCGGCCAGGTTGCGATCCCGGGCCGGCTGGGACAGGTTGCCGTGCAAGTCCACCGACGGGATACCCCACTCGGTGAGCTGGCGGGCGAGCTTGCGGGCCTGATGTTTGGTGCGCAGGAACAGGATTCGCCGCCCGGTCCCGGAGGCCAGGACGCGTACCAAGTCCTTCTTGGCGTCGGCGCTGGCCACGTGGAAGACGTGGTGGGTCATCGCCGCGACCGGGGAGTCCTGCGGGTCGACCGAATGGGACACCTGATCCTTGAGGAAGCGGGTGACCAGCTTGTCGACTCCGTTGTCCAGCGTCGCCGAGAACAGCATGCGCTGACCACCGGCGGGTGTGGCGGCCAGGATCCGGGTGACGCCGGGCAGGAATCCCAGGTCGGCCATGTGGTCGGCTTCGTCGATCACGGTGACCAGGACGCCGTCGAGGCTGATCAGCCGCTGACGCATCAGGTCCTCGAGCCGTCCCGGGCAGGCGACCACGATGTCGACACCCTCTTTGAGGGCTCGCTCCTGGCGACCCTGCGGCACCCCGCCGAAGATCGTCGTGACTCGCAGGCCGTACGCCGCGGCGAGGGGCTCGAGCGTCGCGGTGATCTGGGTCGCCAGTTCGCGGGTCGGCGCCAGCACCAGACCGGCCGGCCGGGAGGGTCGGCGCTTGTTCTGCGCCAGGCGGGTGACGAGCGGAATCGAGAAGGCGAGCGTCTTGCCGCTGCCGGTCTTGCCCCGGCCCAACACGTCACGCCCGGCGAGGGTGTCGGGCAGCGTGGCGGACTGGATCGGGAAGGGAGTAGTCAGACCGGCGGCGGTGAGTGCCTGCACCAGGGGTGCGGGCACGCCGAGGTCGGCGAAGGTATTTGCGGTAGTCATGAACAGCCTTTCGGGCTTTGGGTGTGCCACTGCGTGCGACGGGTGTCGCGATCGCGCAGATCCAGCACAGGGGGGTGGGCGAGATTGCCGGGAGGCAATATCGATCGCCGCGAGACGTGTTGTGCTGTAGGGCACGAATCATTCGAACTCGGCACTCCTGCCCCGAAAAAATTTGGGGCGGCGCCGGAAGAGTGAAGGCGTTCCACGACGTGTTGGCGACTTTGTCGTGAAGCCAACGTTGTTCCGAGTGTAACAGGCGCCCTTTCGGTGTCGTCCGCGTCGGCGGGCAGGCTGCCGGCGGTTACCCGCTGAGTTGGTCGGGATTCAGCAAACTCGGTTGGCCCCCATCGTCGCTGAGTCGGAGCGCGCTGCCAGTGCCTACGCACAGTGTCGTGCGCCAGGTCACACAAGTTTGCTAAGCAATGCCGGCCTGCGGCTCGTCTCGGGCTTCGGAATAGCCCCGCGCTGTGACTATGATTCGAGTGTCAACGGTGACGTCTGACCCTTCGACAACTGCCCTGGAGTGAACCGGTGATCCTTCCCCGCCGTGCGCGGACAGCAAGCCTGGTCGTGGTGACCCTGCTTGGTGGTGTGCTGGCCAGTGACGTCGCCGGATTACCCGGCTGCCATGGCGGCTGCAAGACAGCGACCGCCACCGCGGCCGCGGAATTGCCGCCGGCCCGGCCGACTCCGCCCCTGCTCGGGGTGTCGCCGTTCGACGGGGCCGAGGACATCAATCCGCTGGACAAGCCCGTGGTGGATGTCATCGACGGCAAGATCACCAGCGTTGCGCTCAGCGATGACTGGGGTGACACCGTCGAAGGCGCCATCGGCGACGGCGGCACCTCGTGGGCGCCGACCCAGCGGCTGAACTTCGCCCGGTCCTACACCATGACGGTCAACAGCAAGAGCACCAGCGGGGTGCCGCTGTCGCGCACCACGAATTTCAGCACCCTGGCGCCCAACAACTATGTGCATCCCTACATCGAGGTTCAGGGCGGCTTCGCCCCCAATCCCGACGTGCGCTACGGCGTGGCCAGCATCGTCCAGGCCCATTTCGACGAGGCGATCTCAGACAAGGTCCTGGCGGAGAAGCACATGCTCGTGCGCACCAACCCGCCGGTGCAGGGTTCGTGGAACTGGATCAGCGACACCGTCGCGCAGTGGCGTCCGGAGAACTACTACGCGCCGGGCACCCGGATCGACCTGGACATCAACGTGTTCGGTCTCAAGCTCGGGGACGGCCTCTACGGTCAGACCGACGCGCACGCGACCATCAACATCGGCGCTGCACACCTCGCCATCGCCAACGACATCACCAAGCAGGTCAGCGTCTTCGACAACGGCCGGTTGGTGCGCACCATGCCGACCTCGATGGGCCGCGGCGGCACTGACATGGTGGCCGGTAAGACCTTCTCCTGGTGGACCCCGCCCGGCATCTACAGCGTGCTGGACAAGGGCGAGGTCGTCACCATGAACTCGGCCACCTACGGGTTGCCCCAGAATTCGGCGTTCGGCTACAACCGCAAGATCGGCTGGGCCACCCGGATCAGCACCGACGGCATCTACCTGCACGAACTCAACGACACGATCTGGGCGCAGGGCAACACCAACCTGTCGCACGGCTGCCTGAACCTCAGCGGCGAGAACGCGAAGTGGTACTTCGACTTCGTTCAGCCCGGCGATCCGGTGGAGATCCGCTACACCGGCGGCCCGCCGCTGACGGTGGCCCAGGGCGGCAGCTGGTCGGTCCCGTGGAAGGACTGGGTCAAGGGCAGCGCGCTGGCCCCGAGGGATCCAGCCCCGTCGGCACCTGCTGCGCCACTGGGAGTTGCGACCCCGGCACCCGGGCCGTAGGCCGCGCTCCAGCGCATGAAGGGCCTGCGAAGCCGCTCACGCACGCGTATCTGACATTTGCGCCGCACCCCTGGCGAGTTAGTGCAAGGATTCGCGAAATCGCCAAGCGGAGGTGACTTGTGGATTTCATTCAGGCGAACCTTATTGACCCGGTGAGCAGGATTCTCTACACCTACGTGCTGGTCTACCTGCTCGTTGCGGCGGGAATCTACTTCACCATCAGGACGCGGTTCGTACAGTTCCGCTATTTCCGTCGGATGCTCGGCCAACTCTTCAACTCCCGGGTGGGTGACGGCGGCATCTCGTCATTCCAGGCGTTCTGCGTCGGCCTGGCCTCCCGGGTGGGCACCGGCAACATCGCCGGAGTCGCCATCGCCCTGACCGTCGGCGGGCCCGGCGCCATCTTCTGGATGTGGATCGTCGCACTGATCGGCATGGCCACCGCCATGGTCGAGGCGACGCTGGCCCAGGTGTTCAAAGTCCGCGCTGGTGACGGTACTTTCCGCGGCGGGCCGGCCTTCTACATCCAGCGCGGTCTGAACTCGCGGCCCGGGGGAGTGCTCTTCGCGGTGCTGCTGGTCTTCACCTTCGGCTTCGCGTTCAACATGGTGCAGGCCAACGCCATCGCCGATGTGCTCAACTCCTCGCACAACGTCGAAGTGCACTACACCACAATCGGATTGGTGCTGCTGGCCGCGCCGATTCTCTTCGGCGGTGTCCGCCGGGTCGCCAAGGTGGCCGAGATCGTTTTGCCACTGATGGCGCTGGCCTACGTGCTGCTCGCGTTGGTGATCATCGCGCTCAATATCGGCAACTTGCCGCACGCCTTCGGCCAAATCATCGGCGGCGCTTTCGGATTCCAGCAGATGGCCGGCGGGTTCACCGGAGGCATTGCCGCGGCGATGCTCAACGGGGTCAAGCGTGGTCTGTTCTCCAACGAGGCCGGCATGGGCAGCGCGCCCAACGTCGCCGCCACCGCCACGGTCTCCCACCCGGTCAAGCAGGGTCTGATCCAGTCGCTGGGCGTCTTCGTCGACACGATGATCATCTGCACCGCAACGGCGCTGATCATCCTGGTCTCGGGTCCGGAGATCTACGACCCGCATGCCCCCACCAAGATGGCGGGAGCCTCGCTGACCGCCTCGGCCGTCGCCGCCAGCCTCGGACCGTGGACCACCTGGCTGATGACCGTTCTGGTGTTCGTCTTCGCGTTCTCCTCGGTGCTGGGCAACTATGTGTACGCGGAGATCAATCTGTTCTTCCTCGGCGCGGGCCAACGCGCCATCAACATCTTCCGGGTCCTGGTGCTGGGGGCGATCGCCCTGGGCGCCGTCGCCAAGCTCTCGACGGTCTGGGACGTCGCCGACATCTCCATGGGCCTCATGGCGATCGTCAATCTGATCGCGATCGTGCTGCTGGGCAAGTGGGCGTTCGCCCTCCTGCGGAACTATCACCTGCAGGCCGAAGCGGGCGAGGACCCGGTGTTCGTCGCCGAGGAGGCCACGCTGCCCGGGCCCCTTGAGGGCGACATCTGGACACGGTCGCGGAGTTCACTGCTTAGATAGACGGTGTGGACTTTCTGCGCACGCCGGACTCCCGTTTCGCCGGCCTCGAGGGCTACCCCTTCGCGCCGAATTACGTTGACGTCCACGCGCATGGCGCACCATCCCTGCGCATGCACTACATCGACGAAGGCCCTCGCGGGGGATCTCCGGTGGTGCTGCTGCACGGCGAGCCGACGTGGAGTTACCTGTACCGCAACATGATTGCGCCGCTGGTAGCCGCCGGACACCGGGTGCTGGCTCCCGATCTGATCGGCTTCGGCCGCTCGGACAAGCCGACCCGGCGTCAGGACTACACCTATCTGCGCCATGTCGAGTGGCTCACCTCATGGATGACGACGTTGGACCTGCGGGACATCACCGTCGTCGTTCAGGACTGGGGTTCGCTGATCGGGCTGCGAGTGGCCGCCGAGAATCCGGATCGATTTGCAAAGTTGTTCATCGCCAACGGTTTTCTTCCCACCGCCGATCGGCCGACCCCGCCGGCTTTCCGCGTTTGGCGTGCCTTTGCCAAGTACGCGCCGGCGCTGCCCTCGGGCTGGCTGGTGGACCGCGGCACCGTCCGCAAGGTGCCCAAGGCCGTGCGGGCGGCCTATGACGCCCCGTTCCCGGACAAGATTTTCCAGGCCGGTTCGCGCGCCTTCCCGCAACTCGTTCCCACGTCGCCGTCAGATCCGGCGATCCCCGCCAACCGCGCGGCCTGGGATGTATTGGGCCACTGGGAAAAACCCGTCCTGTGCGTGTTCGGCACCCGTGACCCGATCCTCGGCAAGGCCGACGGGCCGCTCATCGCCCACATCCCCGGCGCGGCAGGCCAACCGCATGCCCGGATCAACGCCGGCCATTTCATCCAGGAGGACGCCGGGCCCGAACTGGCTCGGCGACTGCTGGACTGGGAGTCCGGCCTGTAGGGGACTTTCTCCTCTGGCCGTGAGTCCGAGCCCCGCTGAGGATGGCAGCCATGATCGACTACCACCTCGATCCGGCCACTGCCATCCTCACGCTGCGCCCGGAGTCGGCATTGCAGAAGAGCGATTTCGCCGAGTTGGGCAAAGCCGTCGACCCGCAGATCGAAGCGCACGGCGATCTCAACGGCCTCATCATCGAAGCGCCGCACTTCCCCGGCTGGGACAGCTTCGGGGCACTGGTCACCCACATGCGCTTCGTCCGCGACCACCAGAAGCACGTCAAGAAGGTCGCCGTGGTCACCGACTCGCATCTGGGCGACGTCGCCGAACACCTGACGTCGCACTTCATCGCCGCCGACATCCGCCAGTTCCCGGCCGGTGACATCGACGAAGCCCGACGCTGGATCGCTGCCGCCCACTGACTTCGGTGCGGTTTTCACCGCTCAGCGGCGATGAACGCGCCGAAGTCGCGGGGTAGGCGTCAGTGCCGCGGCCAGGTCTCCGGAAGTCCGTGCCCGCCGTCGGCTACCAGCACCGCGCCGGTGACGAAGGATGCCGACTCGTGCGCCAGGAACGCCACACATGCGGCGATCTCGGCCGGAGTTCCACTGCGGGCGATCGGCCCGGATGCCGCGGCCGCCGCTTCGAAAGCCAATTGCGAACCGGTCGAAACATAGCCGGGCGCAACGACATTGACCGTCACGCCCTTATCGACCACCTCCAGCGCCAGGGCGCGGGAGAATCCCACCAGCGCTGCCTTCGCGGCGGTGTAGCCGGACTGGCCGGGCATCGCGTTGACCGTTCCCGTCGTCGAACCGACCGACACGATCCGTCCGTACCCCGCCGCGGTCATCACCGGAACCACCGCCCGGCACATCAGAAACGCCGTCGTCAGGTTGCGGCCGATCGTCGCTTCCCATTGCGCCAAAGACAGTGCCGCAACGTCGCCGTCGGCATCCCAGCCGGCCGTCACCGACGTCATGCCGGCGTTGTTCACCAGGACGTCCACCCGGCCCCAGCGATCCAGTGCCGTCCGCACGAGTGACTCGGCACCCGCCTCGGTCGTCAGGTCGCTCACCACGCCGACCGCAGCCTCACCGAACTCGGCCGCACGGTCGTGGATACGGTCGGACGTCGCACCCAGCACCACCGTCGCACCGTCGGCGACCAACTGTCGGGCCACCGCCGCGCCGATCCCGTGCGGAGCGCCCGCGCCGGTCACGATCGCGACCCGGCCGGCGAAGCGTTTCACCTGTTAGGGCGTGCCGAATTCGGTGTGGATGTTGTCGATTCCGTGTCGGATGGCGTCCAGCGCTTGCTGGCGGGCCCGCATCTTGGACGCGTAGTGCGCCCCGGCGTGCAGTGTGGTGGCGAAATCCTTAGCGGCTTCGCTGGCCCGGTCCAGCACCAGGTCGGCCATGACCAACTCGTCGACCCAGCCGCCGGACAGGGCGGTGTCGCTGAAGAACGTCTTGGCCAGCCCGACGGCCTGCTGGTAGGCGGAGCGGGTCAGCCGCAGTTTCAGCACCTCGAGTGCCGGGTAGGGCAGCACCATCCCGATCGCCACCTCGTTGGCCTGAAAGTTGTAGCCCGGCGCGGCAATTCGATGATCGGTACTGCACGCCAGGAACGACCCCATGGCGATCGCGTGCCCGGTGCAGGCCGCAACCACCGGCTTGCGGAACGACAGCAGTCGGTGGGACAGCTCGAAGCCGGCCGTGAGCATGTCGATGGCAGCCTGGATATCGCCGGAGCGGAACACCTTCAAGTCGAAGCCGCCGCTGAACACCCGGTCATTGCCGGCGATCACGACCGCGCCGGCGTCGTCGCCCTCGGCCTGGTCGAGTGCTTTGTTGATCTCGGCGAGCATCGCCGGCCCCAGTGCGTTGACCTTGCCGTCGTCCATCGTGATCACGGCGATCGATTCGTCGCGGCGGTAGCTGACGCTCATGGTGCTCCTTAACTCGTGTCAGGCGATGACGTTACTCACGCGCCCATCAAAGCGCGCCACTGCTCCAGGTTGGACGCCCGGTAGACGTAATTGCTGCGCTTGACGTCCTCGAGGCCGGCGCTGGGTTCGGCGGAATACCAGTGTCCCGGAAATACCGTCGGATCACCGGAGAGGTGGGACAGCTTCTGCAGGCTGCGGAACATCTCGTCGACGTCGCCGCCGGGGAAGTCGGTGCGGCCGCACCCATCCAGAAACAGGGTGTCCCCGGCGACCAGACGCCCGTCGAGCAGGAAGCACTGGCTGCCCGGGGTGTGGCCCGGTGTGTGCAGCAATTCGATCTCGACGTCGCCGACGTCGACCTTGTCGCCGTGCTCATGAGACGTCAGATCACTCATCGGAATTCCGGTGACCTGCGAAACCCATTGCGCCTCATGGGTGTTGACGTGGATCGGGACACTGACCCGCTCCATCAACTCGGCCAGCCCCTTGAGGGTGAAGCCCATCATCGAGCCGCCGACGTGGTCGGGGTGGTGGTGGGTCACCAGCACGCCCGACAGGGTCATGCCGTCGGACTCGAGGGTGTCGAGCAGATCGCCGGCGGCGTAGGCGGGGTCGACCATCACCGCCTCGCCGGTCTCGCGGTCACCGATGAGGTAGGCGAAGTTGCGCATCTGCTGGGCGATCATGTCGTCGGCAGCGAAGTCGCGGCCGGACAGCAGTTGCCGGAAGTAGAGGCGGTCGTTCGAAGCCATGGCCCCAACCCTAGGGGGTGGTTTGCGACTCGCGGAAAAGCTCCATGACGGGGCGCAACGATTCGGCGATCGTGACACCGATGCGGTTGAAGAACTCCGGATCCCGGCCGATCGGGTCGGGGATATCCGTTGCGTCGTCCTGCCGCAATTGCGGCCGCAGCACCGCGAGGTCGTCCACACTCCGGGCGCCGAACTCGGATACCAGTCGGGAAGCCTCGGCCAGGGTGAACGTCCGCTTGAGTTGCCGTGGGGCCAGTTCGAGCACCGCGTCGCGGTGGGCCCGCGTCAAGGCGAGGACGAGGTCGGCGTTCGAGGCGACTTTCTGCGTGAGTTGCCGTCCGGCGAAGCCGGACGGGTCGCCGCCGAGCTCGTCGAGAACCCTCGCGGCCTCGGCATGAATGGGGTGGCCGATCATTGCCCGAGACCCGGCGCTGGACGCGATGAAGCCGGGTATCTGGAGTTCCGATCCCCAGGC
>Ga0194063_10002788_pt1 | contig 10706 bp, 7 predicted proteins | sample SepL3720m_MetaG_FD_155459 | JGI IMG/M metagenome (GOLD analysis project Ga0194063, IMG submission 155459) | Anoxic zone freshwater microbial communities from boreal shield lake in IISD Experimental Lakes Area, Ontario, Canada - Sep2016-L373-20m | ecosystem: Environmental > Aquatic > Freshwater >...
CTCCTATAGAATATGCGGAAAAACATGGAACGGGAGAGCGTTACCAAGACCTTTTTGAAAGAATAAAAATGGGATTAAGCGAATTACAAACGCTTCCAAAAGAAAATGGGACAACTCTGGTTGTCGCACATCGTGGGATTTTCTCTGCAATAGATACCATTCTTGTTGGTGGAGATTTGGAAGATGCAAAACAAGAACGCCGAAAAAATGAAGAAAGAGACCATGGTGTATGGGGAGAATATGTGTGTTTTAGAGACGCGATTAATCGCGTCTCTACGGGAACCGGTATTATTTCTGGAAAAGACGCTTTTATCCTTTTTGATACCTACGGATTTCCGCTGGATCTTACGAAAGAAATTGCCGCGGAACATGGATTTATGGTTGATGAAGAAGCATTTGCAGTAGAAATGAAAGCCCAGAGAGACCGCTCTCGGGCAAATGCAAATTTTGATCGGAAAGGAGAAAATTTATCAGTATTTAATAACGAGTCTCCTACAAACTTTATCGGATATGATCGATTTTCGTGTAATACAAAAATCGGAGTTTATCATTCAAGGTCAACAAATATTGATGATCCTCGATATATCTCATTTTCTTTGAACGAAACTCCATTTTATGCGGAAAGCGGAGGTCAAGTTTCTGATACGGGAGTTGTAAAAAACAATTTTTTTGAAATAGATGTTGATAGTGTAAAAAAGAGAGATGATGGGGTTTTTATACATTCTGGAATTGTTAAAATTAAAAAAGGTAATTTTTTTGATGCCCTTAATAATCAGGAAGAAGTTTTTGCTGAAATAAACATTCCTCGGAGAGAACGCATTAAACGGCACCATTCTGCGGCGCACCTTCTTCACGCGGCGCTCCAAAAAATTCTGGGAAATCATGTCGCACAGGCAGGATCTCTAGTGGATGAAAATCGTACCCGATTTGATTTTTCTCATCCGAAAGCACTTTCAGAACAAGAAATTCGTGCAGTGGAACTCCAAATGGCAGCATGGGTGAATTTGGCTTCTCCGGTAGTGGTAAAAAGTATGGGAATAAAAGAGGCAAAGGAGGCAGGCGCTCAGGCTCTTTTTTCGGAAAAATACGGAGATATTGTGCGAACCATAAAAATGGGAGATGAGAGTTTTGAGCTCTGTGGAGGAACGCATATTGCCAATACTGCCGATATCGGGGCGGTAAAAATTCTGTCCGAAAGTTCGGTTGCCAGTGGTATTCGACGGATAGAAATGGTGGTGGGACCCGTTGCCCAAGAATTGTTTCTCCAAAAATATGATGCTTTAGAAACATTAGCAAAAAAAATGAAAACGCCGACTGATAAACTTTTAGAGCGGGTAGATGCACTTTTTGCGGAGAAAAAAGCACTAGAAGAATCTCTCCAAAAAGCGGAAAAAGAGTTGCTGTCATTTGAGGCGGATGAAATTTTGGAACGGGTAGAGACGCATTGCGATGCGTCTCTCCAAAAAACCATTTGTGAACCTCTTCCTACCACGGATCTCCAAAAGATTTCTGCACTGGTAAAAATACTGGTGGAAAAAGGGCTTTCTACTGCTGTCCTTTTTACAGAAGATGGGGGTGTTGCGATTGCCACCAACGGAGAAAAATCAGCAAAAGAACTATTGCTGAGCATTACAGAATCCTTTGGCGGAAAAGGTGGTGGGTCACCCAAATTTGCGCAAGGAAGTGGCGTAAATATTGAAGAATTTGGAAAGATTCGAGAACGAATGCACCAATTAAAAAAATAAGAGGCAATATTGGAAGTTTTGCAGAGGGCAAATATTTCTTCTTTCTGGGGGAGGAATATTTGCCACATACCGCCCCTGTTTGGTACACTCCCCAAGAGGGGAGTGAAATTGCTATATTTCGCATATCTCTGCCATTTTTCCACTTTTTTTAAATTTTTATGTCGGATGTATTACGCATTAAAGGAGCAAAAACTCATAATCTTAAAAATATTACCGTCGATATTCCCCGCAATTCTCTGGTGGTGATGACCGGCGTTTCTGGTTCCGGAAAATCATCTCTAGCTTTTGATACCATTTTTGCCGAAGGACAAAGGCGATATGTGGAAAGTCTTTCTACCTACGCGCGGCAGTTTTTAGGAATGATGGATAAACCCGATGTAGATGCTATTGAAGGTCTTTCTCCCGCGATTTCTATCGAGCAAAAAACAGCATCTAAAAGTCCTCGTTCTACGGTAGGAACCACCACCGAAATTTACGATTATTTGCGACTCCTCTTTGCGAAGGTCGGTATTCCTCACTGTCCTCATTGTGGGCAACGAGTGCAAAAAACTTCGGCATCACAAATTGTAGACCAAATTGCAATGCTTCCTGAAGGCGCAAAAATAATGATTTTGGCGCCGGTGGTTCGGGGGAGAAAAGGAGAACATATAAAAATAGTAGATGATGTGGAAAAAGAAGGATTTTTACGAATGCGGATTGACGGCGTGGTGTACTCCATTGCGGATGAAATTCCTACACTCGATTCTAAAAAGACCCATAATATTGAGGTGGTGGTAGACCGGTTAGTGGTAAAAGATTTGGCAAAAACAGTAAAAACCCTTTCAGATGGAACGGAAATAGAAGCGCCGAATCCCGATCGATCTCGGTTGGCAGATTCCGTAGAATTGGCTTTAAAAAAAGGAGATGGAGTAATGGAAGTGTTAATGGTCGAAGATGGCACAGTAGAGACTTTTTCTGAAAAATTTGCGTGTACAGATCACGGTTCTGTGATTCCTGAAATTGAGGCACGGAGTTTCTCTTTTAACTCTCCGTATGGAGCCTGTCCAGATTGTCATGGGTTGGGAACTCGATTAGTGGCTATTCCGGAGCATATTTTGCCAAATTATAAGCTTTCTATTGAGGAGGGGGCGATTACCCCCTGGAGTAGTGCCACGAGTAATTCTTGGTATATGAAGATTTTGGACGCTGTGGGAGAGCAGCACGGATTTGATCTCAAAACGCCACTCAGTAAGTTTTCTCAGGAGGTTATTGATATTATTCTCCATGGAACAGGAGACGAAGAATATTCTATTGCCGTGGATACTGACCATTTTGAAGGGGAATATGCAACGCGGTATGAAGGAGTGGTAAAAAATATAGAGCGCCGGTACCGGGATAGCGAGAGTGAATATGTCCGAAAAAATATTGGACGCTTTATGGAAGAGCAAAAATGTCCTGCTTGTCATGGGGCGCGCCTTCGTAAAGAGGTTTTGGGGATTACGGTGCACGGAAAAAACATTATTGATGCCACGGCTTTTTCTATTGCCCAAGCAGCAGATTTTTTTGAGTCGCTCCTGAATATTTTTTCTGATTCCGAAAAAATTATTGCGACGCCCATTTTACGGGAAGTCAATGCGCGCCTGTCTTTCCTGAAAAAGGTGGGACTCGCATACCTCACCCTAGACCGTAATTCTTCTACCCTTTCTGGGGGGGAAGCGCAACGCATTCGATTGGCAACACAAATCGGATCAAAGCTGGAAGGGGTTTTGTATGTGCTCGATGAGCCGTCTATTGGATTGCACCAACGGGATAATGAGAAGCTCATTGAAACCATGCGGGAGTTACAGCGATTGGGGAATACTGTTTTGGTAGTAGAGCATGATGAAGAAACCATGCGTGCGGCAGATTATCTTATTGAAATCGGACCCGGTGCGGGAGTGCATGGAGGAAAAGTAATTGCGGTAGGGGATCCAGAAACATTTATGCAGTGCCAAAACTCCTCCACGGCGGCATACCTTTCCGGTCGTCGAAAAATTGAAGTGCCGAAAAAACGACGGAAGGGAAATGGGAAATTTTTAGAGGTTATTGATGCGCGGGAACACAACCTGAAAAATATCGATGTGAAAATTCCGCTCGGATGTTTTGTGGGAGTCACAGGAGTTTCAGGGTCCGGAAAAAGTTCTTTAGTAAACGGCATTTTGGCTCCGGCTCTTTTAAATGCGTTAAATCGCGCACAACAAGATTTAGGAAATCACCGAGAAATTCTCGGAATGGAACATCTCGATAAAGCCATTGTGATCGACCAAAGCGCCATTGGAAAAACACCACGGTCTAATCCTGCTACTTATACGGGAGTTTTTTCTGATATTCGTGATCTTTTTGCGACTTCTTCGGAATCAAAATTGCGAGGATATAAATCTGGACGATTCTCTTTTAATGTTAAGGGTGGGCGATGTGAGTTATGTAGTGGAGATGGGGTAACGCGCATTGAAATGCACTTTTTACCGGATGTGTATGTGCCGTGCGAGGTATGCCATGGAAAGCGCTATAATGCGGAAACACTCCAAATTTTTTGGCGGGGAAAAAATATTGCCGATGCTTTAGATATGACGGTTTCAGAGGCCTGTGAGTTTTTCTCAAAGGTTTCTACTATTAAAACGAAGTTGGAAACTCTGGAACAAGTGGGGCTGGGCTATTTGCAACTCGGACAATCCGCTACCACGCTTTCGGGAGGAGAGGCGCAACGAATAAAACTTGCCACAGAACTTTCCAAAAGATCTACAGGAAAAACTTTTTATATTCTCGACGAACCCACCACGGGGCTTCATTTTGAAGATGTCGAACGACTGCTTTTTGTGCTGAATACTCTGGTAGATAAGGGAAATACCGTATTGGTGATTGAACATAATTTGGATGTGGTGAAAAATTGTGATTACCTCATTGATATTGGTCCAGAAGGCGGAAGTGGCGGAGGAGAAGTGATAGCGACGGGAACGCCCGAGGCGGTGGCAAAGGTAGAAGCGTCACACACGGGAAGGTTTTTGGTGAAGATGTTGGGATAGTTTTCTATCCGACCCTAGGGTCCCGTAGGACCCTTAGGGTCAATTTCTGCCATGATAAAAATCACCCTTGAAAAGTTTAAAAAAAACGGTAGGCTAGAAAAGATCTTTTCAATATGCCGGGATGGCGAAATGGTATACGCGAAGGACTTAAAATCCTTTGGATTTACCTCCGTGCGGGTTCGAGTCCCGCTCCCGGCACCACTTTTTTTCGATTTTCAAATTTTCTCTTTGCGGTATGCCGTCTCTTTTTTCTCGTACCGAACGATTGATGGGCACCACAGTAGAAATTCTTATTCCGGAGGATGATTTTTTTGTTTCCCAAAAAGCAGAAGAGTGTACTAAAAAATCCTTTGATCGCTTTCGAGAACTCGAAATGCTTTTTTCTCGATTTCGCTCTGATAGTTTTTTGTCTCAATTTAATGCTGCGGAAGGTGGAGTGGTGGGAGAAGATTTTTGGACGGTTTCCCATTTTTCCCTGTCCCTTGCCCAGGAAACGGATGGTGTATTTAACCCGCTTGTAAACCTGAATGCGCTGGGATATTCCCAAGATTTTTGGAGTGGAACTTTTGAAATCCAAGACGAAGTACGAAACCTTTCTTTTGAAAATATTGTTTTTAATGAGCACGAGCGAAAAATAACGCTTCCTAAAAATGCGAGTTTTGATTTTGGCGGATGTGCAAAAGGATACGCAGTGGATGAGGCAAGCAAAATTCTTGCCGAGAAATTTCCCAGTTTTTTGGTAAACGCCGGCGGAGACCTGTATGCCAGTGGAACATATTTTGGCGAAAAATGGGCGGTGGGAATTGCCAATCCGGACAATGAAGATGAAAACCTCGAAGTCCTGACTATTTCCAATGGCGCTATTGCCACCAGCGGATCCTACCGCCGAAAGTGGAAAGTGGGAGATACGGCGCATCATCATATCGTACATGGGCAGACGAATGCGAACCCCCAAACGGCTTTAAAAAGCGTGACGGTAGAAGCAAAAACCGCAATAGAGGCTGATGCGTATGCCACTATAGTTTTTTTACTCGGGAAAGAAGCGGGCGAAAAATTTTTAGCAGAAAAAGGAGCTAGGGGATGGTTTTTTTAAACTTCTTCATCTCTTCTTCATCTTTTTTTGGTACTCTGCACCGGAATTTTATTTTTTTTATGAAAAATGTTTTGGTAGATCGGAAAAATTGCATTGCGTGTGGGAATTGTACCCATGTGTGTTCGGAAGTTTTCTCCATTCAAGATGGTGCTTCTTTGCCAGATAATACCCAAATGAGGGAAGATTTGGTCTCTGCGGTAGATACTGCAATACGGCAGTGTCCGGTGCAGGTAATTTCTTGGGAAGGGGATGCGAATCGCTCTGAAGCTGCTCCATCCACAGGTGGAATTTTTTCGTTCTTTTCTCGTCTTTTTGGGAGTGAGGGAAAAGAGATGAAATCCGATACACTTGTTTTTTTGGATAGCAAAGATCTTACCAGTAGCGTTTCTGTTTTTACTTTTCAAAGCCCCCATATTGCATTTATACCGGGGCAATACCTCACCATTAAACTTTCAGATGCGGAAGGAGATTTTTGGCGCGCATATTCCATTTTTTCTGGAGACGCAGAAACCATTTCTTTTTGCATCCGCCTGAGTGATACCGGGAGAGGGGCTCGTTTTTTACGAGAAAAACTCCAAAAAGGAGTACAAATCCCTTTTAAAGGACCAAAAGGGGAATTTTTATTAAGAAGCACCCCAAAAGAAAAAATATTTGTGGTGACTGGAACAGGAGTTTCTCCAGTCTTTTCCATGCTCAAATCCCTATCCCCACAAGTCCCTGCACGGCTTTATTTTGGGCTTCTTAATGAAGATGATATTTTTCTTAAAAAAGAGTTGGAAGCATTTCCAAATTTAAATATTACATTTGCGCTTTCGGACGCAAAAACAGATGCGTTTTTTAAAGGGCGTGTAACGGATATTATTCGGGATGGAGACTGGAATGAAAATCAGGAGTTTTACCTCTGTGGAAACCCGCACATGATTGATGACGCCCGAAAACTGCTTATGGAAAAAGGCATTCCCAACGAAAATGTGGTTTTTGAGCATTTTTCTTAAAAAATACTTTTTCTCTATGACCCTTTCTCTCAAATCCTTATTTTTGGACGGAAAAATGCCCTTTTATGCGTTTTTGCAAAAAACAATTTTTTTTTCCTCTTTCGTGCCTTTGTCAGGAGTTTTTTTCTTTCCTGAAAATTTTCGACCCCTCGGGACTGCCTGCTGGTGGCTTCTTATTGGTATTTTGGCCGTCCGTCCGTTGGGAGATATTTTTATCGATTTTCGTATCCTTCGAGCACTGCTCCCACTGCGCAAAGAATTGGGGGTTCTCTGCGGATCGTTTGGAATTGCGCATACCATTGGATATTTTTTGAATGGAAAAATCGCACTGCCCGACGGGTTTTTTCTCCCAGAAATGTGGGATTTTAAAACTCTTTTTCCCTGGGGAATGATGGGCTTTGCAATTGCCATTCTGTTGGTTCTGACCTCCAATATTTTTGCTATGAAAATTTTTCGGAGTTATTGGAAGCGCATTCATCGTCTGGTCTATCCATTCTTTTTTGTGGTGGCTATTCACATCGCTTTTGTGCAAATAGGGAGAGGGAATGCTGTTTTTAGTAGTGCGGTCTTGGATGTTTTTATTCCCGCCCTCTGCCTCTTTTTTCTCTGGGGTCTTTCGGATTTCAACTTTAAAATTTCAATATTTCAAAAATCAGAAGAACAATAATTTTACTCTTTCCTATGAATATCGCTCTTACTCCTTTCTTTCTCGCGCTCGGATTTGCTTTTGTTTTTTTTGCACTCTTTTTGTGGCGTTATCCAGAGGCTCGTTCTGGATTTTTTAAAGATTTTTTCCTCTTCTGTTTGGTAATAATACTGGGAGGGGGAATGATTTTTCAGGAGGCGATTGGAACGAAGGTTTTAGCGTATGCAGATGGAAAAATTGATCAAACGGAGGCTCAAAATTTTGTGACCGAAAAATATGGAGTAACTCCTCTCTATTCTTGGTATGGATTTGTAGATTTTCAACCTGGAATTATTATTCAGACCAAAAAGAATAACATTCAGCAAAAAATCATACTCAATGCATTTTCTGGAAATCCTATTGATGCGGATATTCCTGCTACCACAACGATTTCTTTTGCTGATTTTCAGGCACGAAAAACTATATCAACTGCTTCGGCATCTCCTCTGCCTTCTCCAGAAGCTGTTGTTTCTCCTCTCTCAGATTCACAAATCAATATCCATATTTCATCTCCTGGAGATGAACCCGTAATGAAAAATACGAATGACCAGAATGCTGGACAACCAGTGAAAGTTATTGTTCCTCAGGAGTTACCAACCCAAACTCCTATTCCTACGCCTGTTCCGGTGGATAACTCTGCCTCCATAGAGGCTGCTGCGGAACAATCAAGATTAGACGCATTAGCAAGAGACAGAGCAGCAGCAATAGAAAAAGCCCAAGCAGCTGCTAGAGCACGGGCAGTCGCACAGGCACAGGCTCAAGCTGATGCATTGGCAAGATCAAAGGCTCAGGCTGCCGCACAAGCTCAAGCCGATGCACTCGCAAGAGCTCAGGCACAAGCTGCTGCTCAAGCAGCAGCGCAACAACCCACTCCGGTTCCACAAACACGAACACGGGCGAGTTAACGGGGGTTTACATAGTCGAAAATCCTCAAAAAATATTTCACCAGCATCTTTTTTAATTACACGCTTTCCTCATGTACACCATTCTTTTAGTAGAAGATAATCCCCGGCTTTCTAAAAATATTATCGATTTTTTAGAGTTGGAGCATTTTAAAGTGGAGTCAGCGAGAGATGGACAAATGGGACTCGAAAAAGCGCGAAGTACGGAAGTGGGACTTATCATTCTCGATAGAAATCTTCCCCTCCTGAATGGAATGGATATTTGTGTGCAACTTCGTGCAGAAGCGATTGCAACTCCTATTTTAATGCTTACTGCCCAAAGCGATACGCCCGAAAAAGTAGAAGGGCTCAATGCTGGTGCGGATGACTATCTCGGGAAACCATTTCAGTTTGAAGAGCTTCTTGCCCGTATTCGTGCGCTTCTCAGACGCAATGTTCCCCAAAAATCAGAGGCGTTTACGCTAGGCGATATGGTGGTAAATATTTTGACACACGAAATAAAACGAGCAGGAAAGTCCGTATCCCTCGCTCCCAAAGAATTTTCTATTCTCGAATTTTTGCTCCGTCATAAGGGGCGTCCAAAAAATAGGGGAGAAATTTTAGAGGCCGTTTGGGGAGAATCGGAAGCAGACATTCTCTTTGATTCTGATACGATTGAGGTGCATATTGCTTCTATTCGTCGGAAAATTGGGAAAGATAAAATAGAAACGATCCGAGGCATAGGATATAAAATTGCTGATATCCCTTCTTAAATGTTCATGCTGTCTACCCGCGTTCGTATTGCCTTTTTTTTTGCCATCCTGGTGTTTTTACTCCTCGGTGGATCTTCTGCATTGCTCATTGCGTCGTATCATTACAGCTGGATACAAAACGAAACCCTGGAAATGGAAAAAACGGATCAACGATTAATGCTCAAAATTCAGGAAAAACAAAGAGAGAAAAATTTTGATCTCCAGAAAGAATTGAAAGACTTTTTTGATGATGAAGATCACATTATTGGGAAAGTTCTGGATCCATTCGGAACCGTTATTTTTACTTCTGATGGGTTCCCAAATATTCAAACCTTTCCGGAAGAGGGTCAAACGCTCCTCTTGAGCAATGAAAAGCTGTTTTTGAGAACCGATAGGCTTTCCAAAGAAGGAGAAATTGTCTTTTTTTTGGAAGATGTTTCGGATTATTGGGCGCAAGAGGAAAATCTTATTCAAAAAGCACTTTTTTTATCAGGTGCTTCCTCCATTTTTCTTTTCTTTTTGGGATATTTCTTTGCTTGGCGTATTCTTACCCCTCTTCGTCGCATTGCACAAAAAGCGAAGGAGATTTCCATTTCCTCTTTGCACACGAGATTACCGCTTTCTGGAAATCAAAATGATGAAATTCGGATATTAAGCCATACTCTTAATGACTTGTTGGGGCGATTAGAGCAATCTGCAGAAAATCTTCGACAATTTACCCAAGATGCTTCTCATGAACTGCGTACTCCACTTACGATTATTGATTCGTCTCTTCAACTGGCGCTGAAAACGAAAAATTTTGAACATATTGAGACTGCCAGGGCTGAAATTTCCACCATGCAACAGCTCATTGATGCACTCCTCATCCTGGCAAAAAATGACCGCCAAGTTTTTTTATTGTCTGAGAAAAAAATAATTGTTCTCCAGGATCTCTTAGACGATATCTTTCAGCATATTTCTCAGAAGCTTGCCGAAAAGAATATTTCTTGGAATTCTCATATTCCAGAGGGTATTTCTTTCTTTTTCGAGCCGGAATCGTTCCGGAGAATTTTATGGAACCTACTTTGGAATGCCTATAAATTTACACCAGAAAATGGATCCATTACTCTGGAATATGCTTCTGGGGTACTGCGCATATCGAATTCTGGAACAGGAATTTTGGAAAAAGATATCCCTTATATTTTTGAGCGGTTTTTTCGATCAGAATCCGTAAGGGGAATAGAAGGAGTTGGGTTGGGTTTGGCGATAACGAAAAGCTTAGTGGAAGCAAATGGTTGGAAAATTACGGCAAAAAATGGGAAAAATGGGGGCGCTGTTTTTGAGATTCATAGAGAACCTAAGTTTCAATTCGAAGTGCAACAGGGGAAACAATAGAGAGCGAACATAAGGGGGGGTAAAGTGAATAGGCGTAACTATCATTTTACCCCCCCTGATATGTCGTATACACATTTTAGCCGAACAGAAAGAGAACAGCTAGGAATTTACCAATTGGAGGGGTATAGCCTAAATAAAAT
>Ga0194063_10002790_pt1 | contig 10705 bp, 11 predicted proteins | sample SepL3720m_MetaG_FD_155459 | JGI IMG/M metagenome (GOLD analysis project Ga0194063, IMG submission 155459) | Anoxic zone freshwater microbial communities from boreal shield lake in IISD Experimental Lakes Area, Ontario, Canada - Sep2016-L373-20m | ecosystem: Environmental > Aquatic > Freshwater...
GTTCCAGACGTCGAAGACGGCGATTTTGTCGTCCCGCTGGGCTTGGCTGACGTCAAACGCGAAGGTAAGGATGTTTCGCTCATCGCCCACGGCCGCTCGGTGATTCAATCACTCGCTGCGGCAGAAATTCTCCAAAGCGAACACGGGATCAACGCCGAAGTTCTCGACCTGCGTTCCATTCGCCCACTCGATCAGGAAGCGATCCTCAAGACGGTGATGAAAACGAATCGGGTGGTTCTCGTCGATGAGTCGAAGCCGTTTGGCGGTGTTTCCGCGATGGTGGCGATGCTGATTCAGGATCATGCGTTCGACTACCTCGATGCGCCGATCAAACGCGTCTGCTCGATCGATGCCCCGGCAATCTATTCACCGCACATCGAGCATGAGCAGCTTCCCAATCCCAGAAGGATCGTGGAAAAGGTGCTGACTTTGGCCTGATTTGTTAAAAATCGAGATCGAATCAATCGATCTTCGGGCGAAGACAGTTGTATCTATCAGCACCTAAAAAAGCCCATCGTCTTTTTTGATTGCCAGGACAACCGTCTCCAATAGGGTGATTCTATGTTGATTCGATTAACAACACGGATAGCTGCAGCTCTATTGGCCCTTGGACTGTGCTCATGCTGCTGCCTGTAAATGATTTACTCTCCATCTCCAAATTCCCCAAGATCATTCTTCCATGAAAAACCTGATTCTAACCACGTCTTTGGCCGCCTTTTCCCTCGGCTTTTCGTCCTGCTGCTCGATGTTTGGCTACACAAATCAATATCAAGGCTACCGGACCGAAACCCGCCAAGTGAAGACCTGCCAATATGACATCATCACCGAAAAAGTGGCCAGTCCAGGCGACTCAAAAAGCGGTAAAAGCGGCATGGTGGAAACCATCGAGAAAAAAGTACCGCGATACAAGACTGTGACCAAAAGAGTACCCGTCTCGCATGGACCATGCACCCGGTATTATTGTCCAGAAAAGGAGCCGTGTGGCACGACTGCGGAATCCACGCTCAAGATGGCAAGCCCTCAAGGTTCTTCAGGCAGTCCTAACATCGGCTTGATTCCGACCATGAAGCCTATTGCTCCTTAATTAAATCTCCCATCTCTATCCAAGCGCAGAGGAGTGCAATCTCCCTGCGCTTTTTTAGTTTCATCATTACTGAGTAAAAAGACTGGATAAGGCCTGATATTTTTCCATGCTAACGGCCAACACCCTCTCCTAACAAAAAAATGTCTGTTAACATCGAAATGCCCAAGCTCTCGGATACTATGACCGAGGGAACTCTCATCAAATGGCATAAAAAAGTCGGCGATTCGGTTGAAATTGGCGATATTCTGGCCGAGATCGAAACTGACAAGGCCACTATGGAGATGGAGGCTTTCGATGATGGCACCATCACTGAAATTTTGATCCAAGAGGGAGAAAAAGCTCCGATCGGCGGAATTCTGGCCGTTCTCGATGGCGATTCAAACGAACTCGCTACATCAGCGCCTGCGGCCGCTACGATCGCACCAAGCACAACCGCGACTACCCTGCCGACAGCTGTCGCTGTTCCTTTGGTTCCAAGTAACGGCGAACGTATTAAGGCATCACCTCTGGCCAAAAAGGTCGCTGCCGATCTTGGTGTCGACCTTTCAAGCATTACAGGCTCAGGCCCTGCAGGACGCATCGTGAAAAGCGACGTTGAAGCACAAGACACAGCTTCGTCCGGAACCAAGAAACCAACCACAGAATCCCCAGAAGCTGCTGCGGCCAGTGCATTAGCTGCCTCTATCAAATCGAAAGTCTCTGCACCAGCAGGTGCCGCCGTCGCTGCTCCTGCAATTCTACCCACGGCAAAAGATGGAGACGAGATCATCCAGCTCAGCTCGATGCGAAAGATCATTGCTTCGCGTCTTCTCACATCAAAAACGACCATTCCTCATTTCTATCTGCATGTCGAAGTTGATGCCGCGCCGCTCATGGCACTTCGTCAGCAGGTAAATGCCCAATCGGAACAAACACACGGCAACAAGTATTCAGTCAACGACTTCATCCTTAAAGCGGTGATCAGTGCCACAGAGGCAGTCCCAGCGGTGAATGCGTCTTTTGCCGGGGATCACATCATCAAATTCAAGAATGTCGGGCTCGCAGTCGCCATTGCGGTGGAAGACGGCCTAGTCACTCCGGTCATCAAAGAAGCTGAATCAAAATCCTTGCTGGCCATTTCACGTGCCGTTAAAGACTTTGCGATTCGAGCTAAAGACAAAAAGCTCAAGCCTTCTGAATTCGATGGCGGTACGATTACGGTATCCAACTTAGGAGCATGGGGCATCGAGTCCTTTGACGCCATTGTGAATCCCCCTCAAGCGGCAATCCTCTCTGTAGGAGCGGCGATTGAAAAACCCGTCGTCAAAAACGGCCAGATTGTTCCAGGTCTTCGCATGAATCTCGGTCTCTCCTGTGATCACCGCGTCGTAGATGGAGCCGTTGCAGCCCAGTTCCTGTCAGAGATTAAGAAACTCATCGAGCAGCCCGCTCTGATGCTGCTCTAAGGCATTTAAATTCTCTTGATGAAGCCTCCCAGCAATCTGCTGAGAGGCTTCTTTGGTTTGTGGACAGGTCTCAAATTTTGGAAAAGATTGCTCATGAAACTGCCAGATTCTTGATTAATTCTTCATTTTTGAACCTATAAGATCATCTTCTTAATAGTGTTAATAAGTCGCTTAAAGGGCTGTTCCTCATTTCAAACACTGGAGTTCCACAGGAAGAATAAGTTGGGCGCAAAGCTGCATGATTTCTGAATGGATGCCCTTTTGATGCGGCCCAAAATCTTTTCCTCAATCCACTTAACGGTTATTCACAGGCTTTCAACAGGGTTTTCGAATCACGGGGCTTGCGAGGCCTGGACAAACCGGATCAACATGCCACTGCGTGAATCATTTGATCATCACAGGAGGCAGCGGTGGCTTGGGCCAAGCGGTCATAGATGCTTTCACAGCGCCAGACTGGCAGGTGAAAGCTCCCGTGCACGACGAGCTCGACATGAAAAGTACCCAGGCTATTCACGAGTATTTGAAGGCCTTACCCGTTGATGTGCTAATTGCAGCTGCGGGGCTGACTCGCGATGCTCCATTGGCTCGTCTCAATGAAGAGGCTTGGGAGGAGGTAATTTCTGTGAACTATCATGCTGCGGCCGCATGTGCCGCAGCCGTCTTACCGACAATGATCAAGCAGCGGCGGGGGCATCTTATTTTCATCTCCAGTTTTTCAGCGCTGCATCCCGGAGTTGGGCAAGTGGCTTATGCCACAGCAAAAGCAGCATTATTGGGATTGACCACCTCATTGGCTCGACAAGTCGGAACGCATGGAATTCGGGTCAATGCGATCCTTCCTGGATTTTTGGAAACCCGAATGACGGCCCGGGTCACAGCCGCACGAAAAGCAGAAGTTCTGGCGAACCACACGTTAGGCCGGCTGAACACGCCAGTCGCTGTGGCTAAATTAATCCATTTTCTTCATGAAAATCTGCCTCATACGTCAGGACAAGTTTTTCAGTTAGACAGTCGTATTTCTTGATTTTATCGATTGAATAATCCCAATAATCGTCTTGACTGTAGATCTCTCTTTTTCAAAGAGCTCAAATCTCAGCAACTTAAAATAACCCCCTATACCAGATGAAAATTAGCAAAAACACCTTTGAAAACGAAGAAGTAATCCTAGATTTCCATGAATACGAAGGCTGCAAATTCAACAACTGCCGCTTCATTGTGCTTGGTTATGGACCGTTCGTGCTCACTGGGTGTGAAATGACAGATTGCAGTTTTAGTCTAGCTGGACCTGCTTTCAGCACGATTCAGACCTTGTCCACGATCTATCATAGCATGGGCGAGCAAGGCAAAGCGCTCATCGAAGGCACCTTCGAAAGCATCCGCAATGCCGGAGCTAACACACCTGCCTAATGATCCGCACTCTGACCCGCATTGGGTCAGAGTGATCAACGATCCAGGAATTTTGGATGCTTATCCTAGCAGGTTCGGCCTCCTAATTACTTGATTTCAGTTTCAAGCTGTAGGCAGCAGTAGACGTCGAGCAGCGCTGAATTAGAAATTGTTTCATTTTTTTAGAAAAATGAGCTCGAGATAGACGCTTATGCTCAGACTTTGGTATCGAGAAGAGCGAACGATCATGACACTCATTTTTTTGCTTTTTTCGATTGGGATCCTTTTCATAGTGATTGAGGTGATCATTCCAGGTGGAATCTTGGGGGCAATAGGAACATTTTTGATGTTGGCGGGTTGCTATGTGGCGTTCACGAATTACAGCACGGTCATTGGAATCATGTGTGTTTTCATCGCTCTGGCTCTCGCGGCTTTGGCTTTTTTTATCGAATTTCGCATTCTACCAAAAACTAAAATCGGTAAGCGCGCCTTCCTCACCGCAGAGATCACTGGCGTATCCGCCGCACTTGGCAAGGAAGCCGAAACAATGATTGGTCAATCGGCCGAAGCACTCACTCTACTGTCGCCCAGCGGTTACATCGATGTTAATGGGCAGCGCTATGAAGCTTTTTGTCAATCCGGCCAGGCATCCGTCGGATCCAAGTTGAAAATCATTGGTGCCGATAATTTCCGTCTCATAGTCACCCAAGAGGGCTCATCCTAACTCAACCAACCATCTCATGATATCTACCTTAATCTTCGCTGTTGTTGTCATTCTCGGACTAATCCTTTTTGGGGTTATCGTTTCATTTTTCAGTGTCTGGCTGCGAGCTTGGCTGGCAGGTGCTTACGTCGGATTTATTGAACTCGTTGCGATGCGACTTCGGCAGGTTCCTTATGGCATGGTGGTTGATGCACGGATCACCGCGAAGAAAGCCGGAATCGATATTCCGATCAATGACATCGAAGCTCACTTCCTTGCTGGCGGTAATGTGGTCCCCTCGATTCAGGCGCTGATTGCTGCTCAAAAAGCGGGCATCACGTTGGATTGGAACCGCACCTGCGCGATCGATCTGGCCACCAAGGGATCGGGAAAAAGTGTTGTCGAGGCCGTGCGCACTTCGGTTGATCCCAAAGTAATCGATTGTCCGAATCCCGCATCGGGCCGGACCACGATCGATGGCGTTGCCAAAGATGGCATCCAAGTGAAAGTCCGGGCGCGTGTCACGGTACGCACCAATCTCGACCGATTTGTGGGAGGCGCCAAGGAGGAGACGATCATCGCCCGCGTTGGCGAAGGCATCGTTACAACGATTGGCTCGGCTGAAAGTTACAAGACGGTGTTAGAATCGCCGGATTCCATTTCCAAGGTGGTGCTTCACCGTGGTCTCGACGTTGGCACAGCCTTTGAAATTCTCTCGATCGACATTGCAGATGTGGATGTCGGCGAAAACATTGGAGCCCAACTTCAAGAGGCCCAAGCCGAAGCCAACAAAAACATGGCTCAAGCTCAGGCTGAAATTCGCCGTGCGGCTGCCGTCGCTCTCGAACAAGAAATGATTGCTCGTGTTTCAGAAATGAAAGCCAAGGTCGTCGAGGCCGAGGCCCAGGTGCCTCTGGCGATTGCCGAAGCTTTCCGCAGCGGCCGTCTCGGCATCATGGATTACTACAAGATGGAAAACGTCAAATCCGATACTCAGATGCGGACAAGCATCTCGAAATCGGAAGGTGCGTGATTTTTTTGACCCACGCCATTGAATCAAGATCATGAACTGGATATTCGACCACTTTCAGATCGTTGTTTTAATCCTGCTCATTGTGGCTTCGGTGGTGAAGAAACAATCCAAATTGAAGGCAAAATCCGCATTGCCGGATCTGCCACCAGGTCTGCCCGGGCCGCTTCAAGAGGACATGGCATCACCCCCTCCACCACAGATCCGCGACGATGGCAAGACCCGGTTGCCAATGGTGCACGATACGAGGGTCGCCACCACTGGCGATGCCGCAGCCACTCGTGCCCGCGTTGCGGCGCAAACGCAAAAAAAACCACTATCCCTCAGCCCGGTTACACTTGGCCACCGTTTGCGGGATCGCGGAGAAGTCCGCCGAGCCATCATCATGCGTGAGATTCTTGATCCACCCGTGGGTTTGCGCTGAAATCTTAATGAATTTACAGAACTGTCTAGAAGACGGCTGGCAGGAGCCACGGTATCCGAAGCGATGAGGCCGTGGGACTCAAGCGCCTTTCCAAAATAGAAAGGCTTTGGTGTCTTTTCCAATCTGGGGACAAGGAGCGTAAATATCGGCGTCTTTTGTCTTGTCACCCGTTAGAGTTGACGCTAAAAAAACCTTGTCTGGCATAAATTTCGTGTCAGGCGTTAAACAAATCAACATATCAAAATATGAAACTCGTTATCATTGCTATCGCCGCTGTTTTCGCCGCATCTTGCTGCCCTAGTGCCCCAGCGGCTGCCCCGAAAACCTACGTGGCTCCAACCAAGTAATTTTTCATTCCAGCCCCTCTCACGAGGGGCTGGATCCATTCTCTTCTCTGAATCACCGTTAGGCGCTGCTTTGGATCTCTTCTATCTACCAAGCCAATGACCCGTTTTTACGTCGCGTTTGTCGCATCTTTTTTCATCTTCGTCACCGCGTCTTGCTGTTGCACGGGTGAGCCAAAAGCTCCCGGTCTCCGCCCGCTTCCACACTTCAAGGAGATCCCGACAGAAACTATCGTTGCGGAACCCGCTCCTGTCGTGACCCGCACGAAGTGATCGATTCGCCCTCTAGCATTTGCTAACTCTCATGCGCTTTTTCGCTGGTCGAAAGAGCGCTTTTTTACGGATGCCAAAAAATAATCTAAAATCGCCTTTGCCTTCTGTGTATACTGCCGCTCTTTTAGACCAATGCAGTTTATGAAACGCTCACACACACCGGATCGACCTTCTCGGTTCGAGGGCAATTTGCGTCATTATCATCGCCACAGCAGTCAAAACCAAAAAAATTGGGAGGACTGGGTGGATGGGGTCGCGGCAAAACCCCGACAGTCGAAGAATTGGCTGCGCGTAGTTCTCATAGTCATCGCAATCATCGCGCTTTGCGGGATTTTGGTTGGTCTCATTATCGAGCTCAGCTAGCTTAGAAGAGTCTTTCTAAGTTCATTTGACATGCTGCTTTGACATTCTAGATCTCTCAGCGCATTTTTCCCGCCCGTCGCCAACCTCGACGGACAATTTAATCATGGGAAAAAGCCTCTTCCAAAAAGTCTGGGACGCTCACACCGTCGGCACCATTGCCGATGGACGCACGCAACTCTTCATCGGCACGCACCTCATTCACGAGGTCACTTCGCCACAAGCCTTCGGCATGCTCCGCGATCTCGGGCTGAAAGTGAAATTTCCGCAGCGCACCTTCGCCACCGTCGATCACATCGTGCCGACCATCGATCAAGACGCGCCGCAAGACCCCCTCGCCGCAGAAATGATGCAGGCGCTCCGCACTAACGCCGATGACTTTGGCGTCACCTATTTCGACCTCAGCTCCGGCAAACAAGGCATCGTCCACGTCGTCGGCCCAGAACAAGGGATCACCCAACCGGGCACGACGATCGCCTGCGGCGATTCCCACACCGCGACTCACGGCGCATTTGGCGCGATCGCTTTCGGCATCGGCACGACGCAAGTCCGCGACGTTCTTGCCACGCAGACGCTGGCTTTGGAAGAGCTCAAGGTCCGCCGCATCGAGGTGACTGGCGATCTTCGCCCTGGCGTTTACGCCAAGGACGTGATCTTGCACATCATCCGCCTGCTCGGTGCCAAAGGCGGCATCGGCTACGCATACGAATATGCCGGCGACGTCTTCGATCGCATGTCGATGGAAGAGCGCATGACCGTTTGCAACATGTCCATCGAAGGCGGCGCCCGCTGCGGTTACGTCAATCCAGACGCCAAGACGGTCGCCTATCTCCACGACCGCCCCTACGTCGACATGAGCGACTTCAGCGCCACCGCAGCTCGCTGGTTGTCCTTCGCTTCCGACGCAGACGCACACTTCGACGACATCGTTCGCATCAACGCGGCCGACATCGAGCCGACCGTCACTTGGGGCATCTCGCCCGACCACGGCATATTCATCTCCGAGAACATTCCTGACCCTGCGAAGGCTTCCACCCCGCTGGAAAGGGCATCGATCGAAGAAGCGCTCGCCTACATGAAACTCGACGCCGGCACCCCGATCAAGGGTGTGAAAATCGACGTCGCCTTCATCGGCTCCTGTACCAACGGCCGCATCTCCGACTTCCGCGAAGTGGCGAAGTACATCCAAGGCCACCACGTGGCGGCGGGCGTGCAAGCGCTGGTCGTCCCGGGCTCCCAGATCGTCGCCATCCAATGCGAACAAGAAGGGCTACCGGAAATCTTCCGCGCTGCGGGCTTCGAATGGCGCGGCGCAGGCTGCTCCATGTGTCTCGCGATGAATCCCGACAAACTCGTCGGTGACCAACTCTGCGCATCCTCCTCGAACCGCAACTTCAAAGGCCGCCAAGGTTCGTCCACGGGCCGCACCGTCCTGATGTCGCCTGTGATGGTCGCTGCTGCGGCGATCCGCGGCAGCATTGCCGATGCCCGCGAGCTTTTCGATCTGGAAACTCCGTCCAACGTCGCCTGATCACTCGCCATTCATCCTAAAACTTCCAATTCCATGGCACTCGAACCTGTTCCTTCCGTCACTGGCCGCGCTGTTTTCATCCCCGGCGCGGATATCGATACCGACCGCATCATCCCGGCTCGCTTCATGAAATGCGTCACCTTCGATGGCCTCGGAGAATTCGCTTTCTATGACGTGCGCTTCGACGAACACGGCAACAAAACCCAGCACCCGCTCAACGATCCGCGTTTTGCCGAGGCTTCCATCCTCGTTGCTGGCGTGAACTTCGGCTGCGGCTCGTCCCGCGAACACGCGCCACAATCGCTGCGCAAGTACGGCTTCAATGGCGTCATCGCCGAGTCATTTGCTGAGATTTTCTACGGCAATTCCACCACCCTCGCGATGCCCTGCGTCATGGCCTCTCCGGCCGATGTCGTCGCCATTCGCGATGCGGTTGAAGCGGATCCAACGACCGCAGTGACCATCGATGTGCAAGCCTTGCGCGTCCGCACTTCCGGCGGTCTGGATATCGCGGTGACCATGCCAGACTCCGCTCGCGAAGCGCTGCTTTCCGGCCGCTGGGATCCGATCCAAGAGCTGCTCGACAACGACACAGCCATCGACGCGAAAGCAGTCGAGCTGCACTACGTCTGAGCCGTGCCAGCTGACATTCCCGCTACTCCGCCCGTCGGCATCGCCTTGTTCGATCTCGACGGGACTTTGATCGCGTGGGATTGCCAGCTGCTGTTCCGGCATTTCATCATCCGCCGCGAGCCGTGGCGTGGCATATTCCTGCCCGTCTTCCTCGCGTTTTTGCCACTGGCTGGGCTGCTCGGCGCTGGCGGCATGAAGCGCATTTTCCTCAGCTACCTGTGGCGGATGGATTCGCAGGTGCTCGATCAATACTCGCGTGAATTCACCGACACTTTGATGCCTGCGATCTATCCGTCGCTGCTCGAAAAGCTCGAGCGCCAGCGCGAGGCGGGCCATTTCCTGATCCTCGCCTCCGCCAGCCCCGAGTTTTACGTCCGCCACATCGGCCGCGAACTGGGCTTCGACCTCACCCTTGGCACGCCCGTCGAACTCGGCTCCTTTTTCCCCGATCTGGAAAACCACAAGGGCCGCGCCAAAGTCGAGCGCCTGCACGAACTCCTGCCCGCCGCCTACTTCGAAAACGGCAAACTCCGCCATTGCCACGGCTACACCGACAGCTGCGCGGATCTGCCGATGCTCACGCTGTGCGACTCCGCCACGGTGGTGAACCCCTCCCCGCGTCTAGCCGCCATCGCGGAAAAGTCCGGCTGGGAAATCCTCCGCCCTGTCCGTCCATGGAAATCGAGGGTCACTTTCGCCGTGCGTGTACTCGCGCTGCTCTTTGGCATCGGCCAAGATCCTGGCGGCCTCACGAAATCCGCGTGATACCTCAAAGCTCGACTTGGAAAAAGTCCCGCATCACCTCGCGGTAAACGTCGCGCTTGAAGGGGGGCAGCCAGTCGAGGTCAAACTCCTCCGGTGGAATCCAGCGATACGCGCGGAACTCCGGCCGTTTCTGCTTCACGTTCACCTGCGGCGCATTTGTCCTGAGCTGACAGAGAAAGTACGTTTGTTCCTGACCGTGGCTACCGTGTTTACGGACCTTTTTCACGCGTACCCGCTTGGGGTAGAGGTAGCGGTAGCCCTCGCGGCGGTCGACCACCTCGTAGTCCTGCGCCAGTAGCCCGACTTCTTCGGAAACTTCGCGATGCAGCGCCGCTTCCAGCGATTCCCCCGTATCCACGCCGCCCTGCGGAAACTGCCACGCGCCCGGCGTCGTCTTCCGTTCGCAAATCAGCAGGTGACCTGCGGAATTCACGACCAATGCGGCAACATTTGGACGATAGACAACCATAGACATCATCGTGCCATTTTTACCATGACTGACAATCACGAAGTTACGGAACTCACTCATTATGCATCAATCGCCCAATGCCTGATAGTTTTCGCGGGTCGAGACGAGAGTGCCGCTTTGAGTTTCCAGTTCACAGGCATCCCATAGGCGGGATGATTCTGTCGACAGAAGCGGACTGGTGTTGAGTTGGAAATCCTGCCACTCGGTAGGGTGTTATGAACCAAACAACACCAGCCCGAGCCAATGTGATCGTTCTCA
>Ga0194063_10002791_pt1 | contig 10700 bp, 7 predicted proteins | sample SepL3720m_MetaG_FD_155459 | JGI IMG/M metagenome (GOLD analysis project Ga0194063, IMG submission 155459) | Anoxic zone freshwater microbial communities from boreal shield lake in IISD Experimental Lakes Area, Ontario, Canada - Sep2016-L373-20m | ecosystem: Environmental > Aquatic > Freshwater >...
GAGCGGGGCTGGCGGCTGGCGTCGGGCGCGCCGCGCCGCATTTGGCGATGACGGACACGACCAGCGGAGCGTCTTTTTCCTGGAGCGTGCTGATTCCCAGATGGAGAAGGGAGCGATCCGACGCCTTGCGCGAAATTTCCTGCATGATGGCGCCGACCTCTGCGAACGAGAGCGACGGCGGTCCGGAGATGTGAACGAGCACGCTGGCGGCCTCGTCGAGCAGGCGCCCGTGATCGAGCAGCGGGCTCTTCAGCGCGTTTTCCAGTGCCTCGTGCGCGCGGTTGTCGCCCGAGGCAGAGGCCGTGCCAAACAGGCAGCACCCGTCGCCGCCATGCAGGATCGAGAGCAGATCCGGAAGCCCGACGCCCATCGGGCCCGGGGCCGACACCAACCGCACGACGGCGTCCACGCACCCGCCGAGCAACTCGTCGCAGCAGGCAAATGTCTCCGCGACTCCCGAGCGCGGCGCGGAGAGCTCGGCCATGCGGTCGTTTTCAAAGTGGATCACGGCGTCGGCGATGGCTTCGATTTCCTGAAGCGCGGCCGCCGCCTGCGCTGAGCGCCTGCGGCCTTCGAATTCAAACGGCGAGGTCATGATCGCGAGGAGGAGCGCGCCGGATTTTTTCGCCGCCTCGGCCACCAAACCGCACGCGCCCGAAGCGGTGCCCCCGCCCAGCCCGGCGCAGAGGAAAACGATGTCCGCACCTCCGACTGCCGCTCCGATATCCGCCAGCGATTCGCGTGCCGCGTCGAGCCCGATCTCCGGATCCCCCCCCGCGCCCAGCCCGCGTGTCGTCAGCGGGCCGAGAAGGATCTTGGTGGGGGCGACCGACGAAGCGAGCGACTGCTGGTCGGAGTTGATCGCGACCGTCTCGATGTCCAGCCGGTGGTTCATGCGGATCCGGTCGGCGAGGTTGACCCCCGCGTTCCCCAGCCCGATCAGGCGCGCCACCGGGGTTTCAAAATGCTCTGGAGATTTCGGATACGTGATCATGGTTTTTTAAAATGGAAGGTGGAGAAATCTGCTGATCTTTCTCATGACGCGTCCGCCGAGCGACTCCTCGGGCATTTCCGAGCGGACCGCCTGGGCGTATTTGGCGAGCCCGATGCACGTCGAAAACTGCGGGTTCTCGAAGGCGGATGTAGGGCCCGTGACCGCCTGGGCGCGGGTGAGTTGGACCGGCATTTCGAAAACCGATTCCGCCACTTCGCGGATCCCCCGGATCATGCTGCAGCCGCCGGTGAGCATCACGCCCGCGCCGAGAAGATGCTGCGGGACGTCGTCCCCCAGACGCTTCCGGAGGAGGGTGAAAAGTTCCTCCAGGCGGGCGTGGATGATCATGTTCAGCATCTCCCGCTCGACTTCCTTGCCCGAGAATCCGGTGTCATTTTTCAGGACGATCTTGTCGCCCGGCAGGGATTTTCCGAGCACGGCCGAGCCCTCCTCGACCTTGAGTTTTTCGGCGCGGGTGATCGGGATGCGGAGGCCGATCGAGATGTCGTTGGTGATGTGGTCGCCGCCGACCGCGAGGACCCCGCTGTGGCGCACGGCCCCTCCGAGATAGACGATGTAGTCGGTGACCCCGCCGCCGATGTCCACCACGAGCGCGCCCGCTTCTTTCTGGTGCTGGCCGAGCACGACCTGCGCGGAGGCGAGCGAGCTGACCACCACGTCCAGCACCTCGATGTCGCACTCCTTCACGCAGCGGATCGAGTTCTGGATCCGGTTTGTCACGCCATGGATGATATGGAAATCCGCCTCGAGCCGGCTTCCCAGCATGCCCACCGGGTTGAGGACGCCCTCCTGGCCATCCACGTAATAGTGCTGGATGATCGAGTGAAGGATCGTGTTTTCCTTCGGCAGGCTGATCTCCTTCGCCTTGTATTCGACCTCTTGGATTTCCTCGTCGGTGATTTCTCCGCCCTCATCCGGGATGACGACCGATCCGCGGTTGTTGAAGCTTTGGATGTGGCTGCCGGTGACCGCCAGCCAGACGTCGCTGATCTCGACGTCGCTCTTCTCCTGGGCGTCCGAGAGCGCCTCGCGCACGCAATTGCAGGCGTTTTCAAAATCCACGATCTCGCCTTTGCGCACGCCGCGCGACGGGGCTTCGCCGACCCCGAGCAGGTGGATGTCGCCGTCCTTGCGGCACTCGGCCACGACCGCGCAGACCTTTGAGGTGCCGATTTCCAATCCCACTTGAATATCTTCGCGTGCCATATCAGCGTCCCTTTTCCATGATGTTCCGTGCGGTTCCCGCAGTCGATCCCCCGGCCTGGGCAAATGTCACCGGGGTATTCCGGCGGGCCATAAGGTTGACCGATTCGAGCTCGCGGCCGCTTTCGCGGCAGTGCTCGAGGAGCTGGCGGAGGCGGGCGAGTTGCTCGGAAAAATCCTCCGACGAGAAGGTGATCCGGGCCTTCCTGTCGTTGAGGATTTCGATGCAATACCCCTTGGAGATATTCATGCTGCGGATGACGAGGAGGTACTCCGGGCGGGATTCCACTTCGCGGAGCAGCGCGAGCGCGCGCCGCAGATCCTCGTTGTGGAGAGGTTCGCCATCCCGGATGTTGTCGCTGCGAACGCCGCAGATCACCGGCAGGCGGTAGAATTCCGGCTGGATGAGGCGCGGCTTCATCAGGAACCCGGAGTCGTCCACAAGGAGATCCTTTTCGGGATCGGAATCCTTCTCGGAGGAAGACACCCAGGCGACCGGATGGCGGGCGGTGAGAGAGATCGAGATGTGATCGGGCAGGCGGCGCTCGATGGCCACGTCGGCCACCTGGGGGATCGCGCGCAGCGTCTTTTCCGCCGCCGCCAGATCCGCGCGGAAAATATTTTCCCCCTCGCGGATCCCGGTCTCCGCGAGCGCCTCGGAGCGGGTCATCACCCCGTCGAGTTCGAAGGTGACCCGCTTGAGCGTGTAATCCGGGTTCGAGAAGAAAAACTTGTCGAGGGCGGTCGAGATTCCGAGCCATGCCGAGGCGCCGAGGGCGAGGACGAGGGCGGAGGTCCAGAAAAAGCCGCCGAGTTTCTGACGCCGCTGGCGCCGCGCGGTGACGGACCGGATTTTTACTTCCAGCAGGTGATGCCCGCGTCCCCCGGGATGGTGTCTGCGGTTGCTGGTGGCGGGGCGTTGGGATCGGCGGGTCATGCGGTGCGTTGGGAGAGAGAGAGGCCGGCGATCTCCTCGCAGAGGGCGGGGAAATCCAGGCCAGCGACGGCGGCCGCCTTCGGCAGGAGGCTGGTCTCGGTCATGCCGGGAATCGTGTTGATTTCCAGAACATGGATCCGTCCATCCGGCGCGAGGAGCACGTCCACGCGCGAATAGACCTGGAGATCCAGAGCGCGGCAGGCGGCGAGCGAGGCCGCTTGGATGGCCGCCGTCAACTCCGGCGGGATGGAGGCGGGAACATGATATTCGGAAGCGCCCTTTGTGTATTTGTGCTCGTAGTCGTAGAACCCCTCGTGCGGCACGATCTCGATGATCGGCAGCGCGGTTTTTCCAAGGATTCCGACGGTGAGCTCGCGGCCAAGAAAAAATTCCTCGAGCAGGACGCTGTCGCCATACTGGAAGCAATCTTCGAGGGCGGCGGGGAGATCTGCGGCGGACTGGACGATATGCACGCCGACGCTGGATCCCTGCCGCGGGGCTTTGACCACGCAGGGAAACGGGCCGGCGGCGGACTCGCCCCGGCGGAGGATTTTCCAGGGGGCCGTCGGGATGCCGGCCCGGTCGAAGAGCGTTTTCGTCTCGATTTTGTCAAATGCCCGACGGCTTCCCTCGGCCCGCTCGCCGGTGTAGGCGACCCCCATCGCGTCGAGCAGCCCCTGCAATTCCCCGTCCTCCCCGAACGTCCCGTGGATGATGTTGAAGACGAGATCCGTGCCGGGCGGGAGGGCGAACCCCGTGCCGGCGACATCCATCTCCGTGACGCGGGCACCGCATCGCCGCAGGGCGCCAGCCACGGCCGCGCCCGAACGGAGCGAGACGGCGCGTTCTTTGCCGGGACCTCCCATCAGGAGCGCGACCGCCATGCCGTCCAAGATCCCTTCGAATTGCCTTTTCATAAATCCACTCCCACGATTTGCACTTCCGTCTCGAGCCGGATCCCGCGCACGCGCTCGGCGGCGGCCTGGATTTCTCCGATCAAAGTGAGCACCTCCTCCGCGGTGGCTCCCCCGTCGTTGACCAGAAAATTCCCGTGAACCTCGGAAACCCGCGCCCGGCCGACCGCAAAATTTTTGAACCCGAGCTCCTCGATCAGGCGACCGGCGGCGACGGTTTCCGGGTTTTTGAAGATGCACCCGGCGCTGGAGGCGGTCGGCTGCGAGGCGCGGCGTTTGGCCGACGAGGATTCGATCAGGCGGTCGATGTCCTCGCGCGTGGACGGCGTGCCCTTGAGCACGGCGGAGAGCGCGCAGTTCTGGCGGAGCATCGGGACGCTGCGATAATGGACATCGATCTCCGCCGGGGTGCGCGTGAAAATGTTGCCGTCCTGATCGCAGAGGCGGATCCGGACGACCCGGTCGAACGTCTGTGCTCCCATCGCGCCGGCGTTCATGCGGAGCCCGCCGCCGAGGTTGCCCGGGATCCCCTCCATCCACTCGAAGCCGCCGAGGTTTGCCGAGCGGGCGAGCGCGCTGAGCTGTTGGAATTTGACTCCGACCCCGGCGGTGATCTCGTCGCCCTCGATCTCGTGGCGGAGAAATTCCCCGCGTGCGAGGTGGGCGACCACGCCCGGGATCCCACCGTCGCGGACGAGCAGGTTCGAGCCCCGGCCCATCACCATGAGCGGAATTTCCTGGTCGAAGCAGAATTGGACGAGATCCGCAAACCCCTCCTCGGTCTCCGGTTCGGCCCAGAACTGGGCGGGTCCGCCGACGCGCATCGTCGTGTGGCGCGAGAGCGGCTCGTGGAGCTTGATGCCGCCCGGCCCCATCACGGCGAGAAGTTTTTCGCGCGTGGCGAGATCTTGCGCGAGACGCGCGCCGGCCTCGTGGATGTTTCCGGCGCCGAGGCTGATGATAAGATCCCCCTCCTCGATCACGGCGGCGGCGGCGCTGTGGATGTGTGCGATGTCGGGCACGTGCCGCGCCGAGGCGTGCCCGTGCGCCCGCAGGGCCTCGACGATCGTCGCGCCCGAAACTCCCGGCAGCGGCTTCTCGCCCGCCGGATAAACGTCCGCGACAAAGACATGGTCCGCCAGATCGAACGCCTCGCCGAACGCGTCCTTCAGCGCCAGCGTGCGGCTGTAGCGGTGGGGTTGGAACATCGCGATGACCCGCTTCCATCCGCCTGTGCGGGCGGTCGCGAGGGTCGCGGCAATTTCCGTGGGATGGTGCCCGTAATCGTCCACCAGGAGGTGGCCGGCCGATTCGTAGCGGATCTCAAACCTCCTCCGCGCGCCACGGAACGACTCGAGGGCGGCGGCGATCCGCTCGAACGGAACCCCGAGCTCGCTGGCAAGCGCCACCACCGCCAGGGCGTTCACCGCATTGTGCGCGCCCGGAATGTTCAAGGAAATTTTCCCGAGGGACCGGCCCTCGCGGGAGACGGAAAACCGCGAGCGGAAGTTCTCGGTTTCGAGGCGGGTGAGCCGGTAGGAGGCCCCCTCGGAATGCCCGTACGAGACGGCCCTGGGGTGCGCGGAGCAGACCCGACGGGCACCCGCGTCGTCCGCGCAGTAGAAGACACGGCCCGATGTCTGCGCGATCAGCTTGGAATAAACCGCATCAATCGCCTCGAGATCCTTGTAGAAATCCAAGTGCTCGGGCTCGATGTTGAGGACGACCGAGTGGGTCGGATGGTAGTTGATCAGGGTTCCATCGCTCTCGTCCCCCTCCGCCACAAAATACTCTCCCTCGGAATCCCACCGGGCGTTCGCTCCGAGGATCGGGATCTCCGCGCCGACGTAGTGGGACGGCTTCAAGCCGCCGGCCCGCAGGACGTGGGCCGCCATCGCGGAGACCGTCGTCTTGCCGTGCATCCCGCAGATCACGATGCCTTTTTTCACGGCCATGACCGCCGCGAGCGCATCGGCGCGCCGGGCCATCGGAAGGCCGAGCCGCTTCGCTTCATCGTAGGCCGGATTGCCCGGTTTGATCGCCGAGGAATAGATGACGATGTCGGTGTCCCGGACGCTCTCCGCCGTCTGCGGGGAGTCAAACCGCAGGCCTTTCTTTTGCAGGCGCTCGACCTCGACGGTCACCACCTTGTCCGACCCACTGACATCGTGCCCGAGAGCGAGGAGGAGTGCGGCGATCCCGCTCATCCCAGAGCCCGCAACGCCGATCAGATGCACGCGGCGCGGCGCGCCTCCCGTCAACGCCTTCTGCAGCGCGGTCATGTCCCGGCCTCCTTCACCGCCCGCTCGAGGACGCTGGCGACATTTTCTGAGGCGTGGGAAGGAGGGATCCGCCGGGCGGCCACCGACATGCGTTCGCGCCGCGCGTCGTCGGAGAGGAGATTGGAAATCATCGCGGAGAGATTCTCGGCGCTCGCGCCCTTCTCCGTCAACATTTCCGCGGCGCCGGCGCGGACGTAGATCCCGGCGTTCGCGGTCTGGTGGTCGTCGGTGGCGAACGGGTAGGGGATGAGGATCGAGGGGAGGGAGAACTGGGAGATCTCGCTGAGGCTCGAGGCTCCCGCCCGGGAGACGACGAGATCCGCCGCCGAATACGCCTCCTCCATCCGGTGGTGAAACGGCGAGACGTAGTGGGGGATCTCGTCGCGCTGGTAATTCGCGGCGGCGAGCCGGTCGTCCCGCTCGCCGGTAAAGTGAATGATCTGGATCCCGGATCCGGCGAGCAGCGTGGCCGCCTTGAAGAGGAGCTGGTTGATGCCCGCCGCCCCCTGGCTGCCGCCGGTCACGAGGAGAGTCTTCTTGTCCGGATCGAGATGGAACGCGCGGCTGGCCTCCCCGTGATCGAGAGGCTTCCCGAGGCTCTCGCGCACCGGCGTGCCGGTGACCACGCAGGACGCGCCGGGAAATCTTTCCTCCGCCTCCCCGAATCCCAGAAGCACTTCCGATGCGAATTTTGCGGCGAGGCGATTGGCGCGTCCGGGGATCGCGTTCGACTCGTGGATGAACGCCGGGAGCCCCTGGAGGCGGGCCGCCAGCACGGGGGCGGTGGATGTAAACCCCCCCATGCCGAGCACCACCGAGGGGCGGAATTTCCGGTAGAACCTCCGGCATTGGCAGAAGCTTTCCCAGAACCGCCGCAAAAACCGGATCGATGCCGGCGAGGCGATCATGCTTGGCATGCCGATCGAGGGCAGTTTTTCCGAGCGGAACTCGGTGCGCTCTTTCAGCGCGGTGGCGTCGATCTCTTTTTCCGAAACGAAGAGCACGACCTCGTGGCCGCGGGCGCGGAGGGCCTCGGCCACGGCGAGCCCGGGAAACAGGTGTCCGCCCGTCCCGCCGCATGCGATCACCGCGCGAAATGGGGTCGTCCTCATAGGCGGGGTTGCACGCGCCCGCGGAGGAATGCGGAGGCCAGCCGCGGCACGAGCGGGTTTCCATGGCGGTGGATGTTGACGAGGAGGCCTGTCAGAAAAAGGCAGACCACGAGGTTCGAGCCGCCGTAGCTGATGAACGGCAGCGGCATTCCTTTGTTCGGAAGAAGCGAGGTCGTCACTCCGATGTTCACGGCAGCCTGCAGGGAGATCAGCATCACCGCCCCAATCCCGAGCAGGTGCCCGAAACGGTCGCGGGCGTTCGCGGCGACAAGCGATCCGCACAGGCAGATGACGAGGTAGCCGGCCACGGTGAGCAGCGTGATCCTCAGGCCGAGCTCCTCCCCGATCATCGGGAAAATGAAATCGGTGTGCGCATACGGGAGGTAGAGCATCTTCTGGCGCCCTTCCCCGAGCCCGAGCCCCTCGATGCCGCCGGATCCGAACGCGATGAGCGCCTGCCATTGCTGCAGCCCCTCCCCGAGGCGGTGTTTTTCCGGATCAATAAATGCGAGAAGCCGCCCCATGCGTTCGGGGATGCGCATCGCAAGGAATATGACGCCCGCCAGCCCGGCGGCTCCCATCAGAAAAAGCCAGCGCAGCGCCGCCCCGGCCACGAACATCATCGCCACCGCCGTCGCGCCGATGAGCGCCGTGTTCCCGATGTCCATCTCCGCCAGAATCGGAACGAGCAGGAGCGAAAGCCCCGCCATCGGCGCGGCAAAACCCATCAGAAAACCTTTCGACTGCACCGCAAATTTTTCAAACCACCACGCGAGGAAGATGACGGCCGCGATTTTCGCGGGTTCGCTCGGCTGCAGCACGGCGGGCCCGAGGTGGATCCAGCGGGACGAGCCGTTGAGGCGCAGCCCGATCCCGGGCACGAAGCAGAGGAGAAGCAAGAAAAACGCCAGCGCAAAAATGGCCCACCACCACCTTTCCCAAATATGGTAGTCCACGCACGCCGCCGCGAAAGCCACGACCAGCCCGACGCCCAGCCACAGGGCCTGCCGCTTGACGAAAAAATAGATGTCGCCGTGGCTGTCGTGGGCAAAGGCACTCGTGCTGAAAAGCATGACGAGGCCGAGGACCACCAGGCCCGCGACCGTCAGGAGAAGAACGTGAATGCCGTGCTTGTGCATGCGAGAACCCTTCCGCCCGGCCCCGGGCGCGCTGCTGCGGGCCGGCCCGGAACGGATTTCAGGGGATGATCAGTTTCTGGCCGATTTGTAGTTTTGTGGGATCTTCAATTTTGTTGACTTTCAGGAGCTCGCTGTAGCTGACCTTGCATTTTTTTGCAATCGAGTAAGGGTTTTCCCCTTTCGCGACCGTGTGGGTGCCTTTCGAGGTCTGCTCCTTGGCTGCCGGGCTCGCGACGGGCTTGGACTCGGGACTGGCCGCCACCTTCGCCGCGGCGACGGGCGCTGCGACGGGCGCCTTCTCCGCAGTCGTGGGTGCTGCGGCCGGAACAGCGGGTTTCACGGCGACAGCTTTCGGGGGCACCACGGAAACCGGTGCCTTCGCCGCGTGCGCAGTCGTTTTCTCCGCTACGGCGGGTGCTGCGGCCGGAACAGCGGGTTTCGCGGCGACGGTTTTCGTGGACGCCACGGCTGCTGCGGCCGGTTTGGCCTCGGAGGTTTTTGCTGCGGGCGCGCTTTCCTTCGCGACGGCGGTCTTCGCCGGAAGAGGGGAGGGGACATTGATCACCTGCCCGATGCGGAGGGGCGTCGCGGCATCGAGCCCGTTGGCCTTTTCGATCACCTCGACCGTCGTCTTGTGCTGGGACGCGATCTTGGTGAGCGTGTCGCCCGCCACCACCGTATGCGCGTCTGCCGCCGTCGGCTTGGTTTCCGTTTTCCCGGAGCTTTTTGCGGTGGGGGCCGCTGCGGTTGCGGCGGGGGCCGGCGGACGCGCTTCCTGCTTCTCCGCGGCGGGAGCTTTCTGTTTTGCCGGCAGCGCGTGGCTGGTCTTGAGCATGTTGAAGGCGAGGACCCCTCCGACGGCCAGGACATGAAGAACCAGCACCACGATGAGTGCGTGGGAGAACTTCATGTTCGGCTCGGATCCTCCTTCGTAGTCTTCGACTTCCTCCTCCCGTGTTGCGGCGCGGGCGTGAAGGGGACGGAGAATTCTGCGCGGCGCACGGCGCGTCACGGGCGGGCGTGTGGTTCTGGTTTTCATAAGCGGTTCTGCGGTGTGAGTTGGTTGGTGCTGGATTTGAAAAGATTCCCCCGCTCGCCGTAGTTGTGGAACATGTCGAACGACGACGTGCCCGGCGAGAAAAGGACGGTGTCGCCGGCGCGCGCGAGGGATTGCGCCTCGCGCACCGCCTCCTCGAGAGTCGCGGCTTTGCGGCAGTCCACGCCGGCCCAGGATTTAGCGATCCGCCCTTTCATTTCCCCGATGAGGACGGCGGCGCGGACGCGCTCCCGGACAAGCGGCGCAATCGCGTCGAACTCGAACCCCTTGTCCTTCCCGCCCGCGATGAGCACGATCGGGCGGCCCTGCGAGCGGATCGCCATCTCCATCGCGTCGAGGTTAGTGGCCTTCGAGTCGTTGATCCAGCGAACCCCGTCCAGATCCCTCACGAACTCGCATCTGTGGGCGGGCGCGCAGTAGTCGGTGACCGCATCGGCCATGATCTCGAACTCGACATCCAGCACGTGCCCGATCGCCAGCGCGGCCATCAGGTTCTCCGCGTTGTGGATCCCGTGGAGCTTCGTGCGCGCCTGGTCGAGGATCGTCCGCCCGCGGAAACGGATCTCCGTTCCCCGCAGCGTGAAGTCCGCGTCGCCGCGCGAGGCGCTGAACGTGATCTTCCGCGCCGCGAGCGAAGGGAGCTCGGAGGCCGCGTTCACGACCGCGATATCCGACGCGGTCTGGTTTTCAAAAATCCGGAGCTTGGCATCCCGGTATTCCCGCATCCCCGGATACCGGTCGAGATGGTTTGCGCTGAGGTTCAGCCAGACGGAGACCTGCGGGCGGAACGACCGGATCGTCTCGAGCTGGAACGAGCTGACCTCGAGCACCATCACATCGAGCTCGTAGCTCGTGCGGACGGCCGTGGCAAAAGGCAGCCCGATGTTCCCGCTCGACATCGTCCGCACGCCGCAGCCCCGCAGCATCGCGGTGGTGAGCTCGGTGGTCGTCGTCTTGCCGTTCGTGCCGGTGATCGCGACCGCCGGGCACGAGCATTCCTGGAACGCGAGCTCGAGCTCCCCGATGACGGGGATTTTTTTG
>Ga0194063_10002792_pt1 | contig 10699 bp, 8 predicted proteins | sample SepL3720m_MetaG_FD_155459 | JGI IMG/M metagenome (GOLD analysis project Ga0194063, IMG submission 155459) | Anoxic zone freshwater microbial communities from boreal shield lake in IISD Experimental Lakes Area, Ontario, Canada - Sep2016-L373-20m | ecosystem: Environmental > Aquatic > Freshwater >...
CAGTATATAATGGTGTTCGCGCCATTGATGTCTTGCGGCGATACTGGCAAACGGCATACGGACTTTTTCGGTCTGATACGGATCTGACCTCTCTGAGCGCCAGGCAAAATATGCTGGCCTGCTGGCTACAGCCAGAAAAAGTCACTATTCAGAATGTGGAATACAGCAAAAGAAAGATGAAGCTGAAGTGCTGAAAGCCATTTCTCGGGGAGCAGGGCAGCATCTGGAATTCAAGCGTCTGATTGATAATCTGGAAAGCATCGCCGGTGAGATCGTTGCTTTTGCTAACAGCGATGGGGGAAGCCTTGTCATAGGTGTTGAAGACAACGGCGTGATTGCGGGGCTTTCAGATATGGATTCAGTGTTTCAATCGTTGTCTCAAATATGTCGAGACCGATGTATTCCGCCTGTCAGTCCCATGATTGAAACCTTTTCTATTGATGGGAAATCCATTGTTGTCCTTACAGTGAATCCGATATTTAATGGAATGAAGCCTTACCGGACTGCTGGCGGCCGTTTTTATATCAGAATCAGCAGAGATAAACGGGATGCAACGGGTCGCGAGCTTGTACGGATAGCGCAAGCATCGGGTGAGTTGCACTATGATGAAAGTCCGGTGGTGGGAACGGACCTGGATGATTTTTCTTTGAATGCATTCGATGCTTATCATCAGGTGCAGTTTGGGCTGACGCTGGATGCACAGTTAAATCAGAGCGAAATTGAGCTGCCACGGTTGCTCCAGAATATGCGGCTGTTGTACGATCTGGACGGAAAATACGTGCTCAGTGTTGCGGCGCTGCTGATATTTGGGAATTCTCCTCAAAAGTGGATGCCGCAAAGCAGACTGTCGGCAGTTGCTTTTTCCGGCGAAGATGAAGATTCGGACATTCTGGACCGACGGGAAATCATGGGACGGCTGCCGGATATCATTGAAGACATGCGGGCGTTTTTAGAAAGAAATATTCGAACTCCGGCAATCGAGCACGGGTTTCACAGGGAAGATATCCTGTTATATGACCGGAAGGCTTTGGGGGAAGCCGTGGTGAATGCCATTGCGCACCGTGATTATAGCCTGAGTGGATCTCAGATACGTATTTTTTTATTTTGTAATCGAATTGAAGTGCGAAGCCCGGGCAGACTACCGAATTCCATCACCTTGGATAATATTCGTCTGGGTGTTCACGCAGAGAGAAACCGTGCCATTGCTACGCTGCTGACGCAACTGGGATATATGAGCGCTATAGGAACAGGAATACCGAGGTTGATTGTTCGCCTCTCCCGGCAACTGTCCGGACGGATACCGGAATTTGAACTGGTTGGAGAAGAACTGCATGTGCGGATATGGGCTAAAAAGCTGTAAAACTGAATTTGAAAATCTCCCAGAATCCTATTTTGCAAAATATGTGGCTAATCTGTTTCACAATTTACCTAACAAAGCTACGTTGTGAGATTGCAGGCGTCTTTGCTCAGTAATGGGGTGTTTAGACCAAAAGGTTTGGTCTGACCAAACGTCATTTATTGCATGCACAACCAACATGGCATAAATCACCGCGTAAATCCAGCCCGCTCCATATATAGCAGCACTTCCTGGGCTGCCTCATCTGGAGTCATGTCCGTCGTGTCAATATAGACTTCAGGATTTTCCGGGATTTCATACGGATCACTGACGCCGGTAAATTCCTTGATGAGGCCAGCGCGAGCTTTGGCATAGAGACCTTTTCGATCTCTATTTTCACATATCTCAACCGGAGTCCCAACATGAACCTCAATAAAACCGCCATAAGGTTCAATGATTTGGCGAATATGCCGGCGGGTTGAGGCGTATGGTGCAATAGGTGCGCAAATGGCGATCCCCCTGTTTTTGGTGATTTCACTGGCCACATAACCGATCCGTTTTACATTGATATCCCTATGTTCTTTGGAAAATCCCAGTTCGCTGGACAGGTTTTGACGAACAATATCGCCATCCAGGAGGGTTACGGGCCGGCTTCGCATTTCGAGGAATCGGCCATGAAGGATTCGGGCGACCGTGGATTTACCCGCGCCGGACAGGCCAGTAAAAAAAACGGTAACTCCCTGTTTGTGCCGGGGAGGATATGCCTGCTGAATGGTTTCGACTACATCGGAAAATGAAAACCAGTCCGGTATCTTACGACTATTTCGAAGTTTGCCGTGAAATTCATCATTACTCATAAAACGGGCCTGAACCCCCCTGGGAACTTCGCTGATCGGCAAAAAAACATCCTCATCCACCACATAAACCATTTCCTCGAATGGAACAATTTCAATCCCCAGTTCTTCGGTAAAAAATGTGACCAGATTTATGGCCGCATCCTTTTCATAAAACGGTTTTCCATCTGCACTATGACCCGGACTGGCATGATTCGGACCAACTATAAAATGCGTACATCCATAATTTCTTCGAATGATGGCATGCCACAGGGCTTCCCGTGGTCCTGCCAGCCGCATGGTAAGTGGGATCAGACTCAAATGCATCATGTTGGCCGGATAATTTTTCCCAGCAGCCAGATAGCAATGGGTTCGGGTGTAGTAGTCCATGTCTCCGGGATTGACATTCCCAGCTACAGGGTGTAGCAGCAAATTGGCTTTGACTTGGGCCATTGCCCGAAGCGTCAATTCATACTGAGCACGATGCAGCGGATTTCGGGTGTGAAATCCAACAATGCGACGCCAGCCCAGTTTTTTAAACAGATTGCGCATTTCAAGCGGCGAATGTCTCATGCTCTTGAAGGTGGAATGCAGCGGGAGCTGAATCCCTTCAATAGCTCCACCAACATAATATTTTCCGGGTGAATCAAAAAGGCAACGAACCCCGCTATGCTCCTGATCCTGAGTGTCATACACCGCTTCAGCCTCCCTCTCCTTCTCTATGGGCCAGATGTCCTTGACATGAAGAACCGCCAGCATGAACCCCTCATTGTCCCGCAGGGCCACGGACTGACCGGATTCAAGATGCTGGGCTTCCGACTCTGAAATTCCCAGACAGACCGGAATCGGCCACAGGGTTCTATCTTGAAGCCGCATGCGATCCAGAACCGATTCATAGTCGCTTCGGTTCATAAATCCTCTCAGAGGTGAAAAAGCGCCGTTCATGATGAGTTCAAGATCAGAAGCAGCCGAGGAGGAAAGTGTGATGCTTTGAAGACTCCTGGAAAGGGCCTTTAATACGCTTGCCCGTTCTTCGCTCACTATCAAATTGACAAGCTCACCACTATGTGCGGTAAAAAGAGAACTCATGTATTGCCTCCATCTATATCGGTGATCAGGGTTTGGAAATCAACCCAAGGAGCTGTCCAGCGTATTTTAATAGCAGTTTTAAATCATACCATAAACTGGAAGATACCGAATAAAACGCCTCTGCAGAATAGCATTCATCAGGACTTGGAGAAGGTCCAAAATTCACCAGCGCTTCGGTGACAATTCCGGGCTTTGCCTTGATATACAGCAATCGCCAGTCATAAGGCATGGACTCCACCATCTCAACACTCAAGGGGTTAACTCCTGTAAAACAAAGATTCCCCGAAACCACACTTATGAGCGCGGGTAAAAATCGCATAAAAACATCCCGCCATCCAACCGGAATCATGGGTGTCCGCGAAGAAGATACACACGGCTGAAACGTGCGAGCAGGCGCAATTGATGAAAGAAAGCTGTACAAGGTAAATGTCTTCCAAAGATGTTCTTCAGGTTCGGCCGGAAGCTGAAGAACCTGACTTTTAAACCATACTGGCCCTTTTCGTGTGAATTTCAAATAAATTGCGGTAACAAGCAAGGCCGGCCATGTTATCATAAGAAGAAAGATTGCAGCACTTCGCGTCAGGATAGTCTGCCACCAGTGCAATCCAAATGATTGAGACATTCGCCCTATAATAAAATCTTCTCTGATAGCAATCACTGAACCCAATCGTACATTTACCAGCAGATTTCTATCAACCAGCGAATTGGATATTTCAAGAGATTCCCCGATATAGCTTCCCTTAAAGACAATTGAGTTAGTGATGGTGGTTTTTTCATTAATCACACAATCACTTCCAATCGTCGCATAGGGACCTATTTGAACCCCTTTGGATATACTGCAATTTTTGCCGATATAAACCGGTGGAATCAATTGGGCATTAGGATGAAGGCGGACATTTCTGGACAACCATATCCCAGGCTCAATTTCCCTTCCGGTCATTAGCAGCGAGCTGACTTCCTTCGACAAAACTGCTTGATGCCCCTCTAACAAGGCTGGATATGACAATACGTTCATGGGTTTTGAAACCGTAATTCGACGGCATTGTCCATTGGCATAAGCCGTCAAGAACTGGTATAAATCGGTTTCATCAACGTTTATCGGAAAATTTTGCCGGCATGAAAAGGGAATCCATCCCCATCCGGTCCAGCAGGAGCTGTCTACGGTATCAGGGGTGTATTCATACAGAATCGGAAATAAGCTGTCTTCCTGGCAGAAGTGCTGTGCAACATCAGATATGACCAGACGGTTTGTGTGAACCAATAGGATGGGATTATTTTCTAGCATGTTCAGCAAATGAATTGGGCGATAGGGTTTTTCCGAATCCTTGACCAAATGATACCTGCAAGTTACCCCCCAGCGAGAACCATCCCCCAACAGGCTTTTATAGGATTCCGGGTAATTACACAGAACAATATCAAAGGACTTGAAACCCTGCAGGACAAGCTGTTCAAGCACATGTTGAATAAAAGGCCGATCCATCAAAGGCAGCAGTGAAGGGGTCTGCTCTTTTCTCTCTAATTGCTTTTCAGGCCATTCCTGAGTGCTTACCAAAAATGCTCTCATATATCTCCAATGACAGAAGGCGAGGGGTTAGTCGTTTTCTCGACCCTCATCCCTCGTCACTCTCCCCTGATTTAATAGGCTCCCCTTCCAAAAAGAACGGCCGGGATTGTCTGAAGTAGAATTTTGAGGTCAACCCACAAACTCTGGCTTTCTATGTATTCGGCATCCAGCTTAACCTGCTGGGAAAAGGGGATATCTCCCCTGCCACTGACCTGCCAGATACAGGTCAGACCAGGTTTTACATCCAGCCTTCTGCGATCGGAAAGAGTATATCTGGCCACTTCCTTGGGCACTGGAGGACGCGGCCCCACAACGGACATCTCACCCCTTAATACATTCCATATCTGGGGCAGTTCATCAATGCTGAACTTTCGAATGATTCCGCCAATCCAGGTGATCCTGGGATCTTTTTTCATCTTGAAAGTGATACTGTCCTGATGATGGCTTTGCTCCAGTATCGTGTCCTTTATCGCTTCAGCATTTATCACCATTGACCTGAATTTGATAAACTGAAATTCACTACCCCATTTTCCTACACGCGTCTGCGAAAACAGCACTGGCCCACCATCTGTAAGCTTAATCGCAGCAGCAACCACTATAAATAGGGGAATGGCCGGAATCAACACGGCCAAAGATATCAGAATGTCCAGCACACGCCCGAAAAATTTTGCCGTACCTACAACCCATACCCATGCATATTTTTTTCGAATGTAGCGGATCCGTTTGCCAATGGAATTGATGCTTCCGGAATCGCCGTAACGACGGTAAAGCGCTTCCATCATTTCGATACGCCTGTCAGAATTATTCTGGGCAGACTCAACATCTGATAAATATCCGTTCAAATCGCGATCCTTTTTTACGGTTTTTCCTTAAAAGCAAACTCAAGACTCTTTAATAAAAAACAAGGGTTATCCAAAAGAACGGATAGCCATTTCCCTGTCTTCCACTATTTCAACGATGCGGTGCATGCGAACCAGTTCAAACAGCGCCTGAACAGGTTTTTGAACACTCACCAGTTTCATATCACCGCCGCTGCCGGTGATTGTTCTAAGCCATGATAAAATAACACCACATCCGGAACTGTCCACAAATTGAACATGGTTCATGTCCAGGATAATTTTTTTGGATTTTTCGACAATAGACAACATCTGAGACTTGAACCATTTGGCATTGCCGGCATCAAGTTCTTTTTCCATCAAGGTGACTATCGTTATTTCTCCGATATTTTCTGTGATTAGTTCCATGTATTACCCCCATCCCACTAAAAAGCAATTACGAATTAACAGTTACTATTTCGTAATTCATATTTCGTAATTCATATTTCGTAATTCGTAATTTACAAAGATGGTTTCAATAGAATTTTCAATTGAGTATTGTTCGTATTGTCTTTGCCTCTTGAATAAACAACATCATCCATAATTTGAGAAATAATATAAATGCCAAAGCCGCCATCCCTTGATCCATCAAAATTGGGATGAGGAACATCTTCCGGATTAAAGATTTTTCCCTTGTCAACGAATTCAATCAGGAACATATCCGGGAACAGACTTGCGGTCACCTGAACAATTGCATCAGATCGTCCGCTATAGGCATGGCGGATGATATTGGTGACAACTTCAGTCACAGCCAGCTCAATCATGGATATTCTGGCATCACATAGCAGAGATTCAGGAATGGTTTCACAAAAATTTCGAATGAATTGCCGGACACCGGACAGTTCCTTCAAATCACTCGAAAACGTCATTCTTGACTCAGCATCTGGCTGTGACATTGGTGGATCATGCGGATCAATTTTCACTACAACACAGGTAAAATCATCCCTGAATGTTTCCGTCCCTGAAAACGTCACAATATCCGCCCATACGCGATTTATGATCTCATTAGGCGACAATTCGGAACAGGCGTTAACCGATTTCACCAACCGTTCTTCACCAAAAAGTCGGCCTTGCGAATCCATGGCTTCGGTAAGTCCATCGGAATAGAAGAAAAAGAAATCACCCTTGCCAAATGGCGCAACAAACTGAGTAAAGGGCTCGGTTTCCGGAAACCCGATCGGCATATTTATCCCTTGAAGCAGGATGCATGCTTGGCTCTCCTGAAGATATTGAATGGTTCGCATGTGGCCGCAATCCACAAAGCGCATCTGATTTCTGGAAAGATCAAACCGGGCGTAGCACAGGGTGACAAATGTCTCCAATTCCTCCATTTGATGAATCATGGCGGACTGAACGCGGCCTACAATGGCATCGGGTTCCGGCAGCAGATCCTTATGAACACAAGATAATTCAAGCTCATGAATCGCACGAAGAAAATAACTTTTTAGCGCGGCGCCCATAAGCGCCGAAGCAATGCCCTTGCCCATGACATCGCCAACCACCACATCTAAGCACTGGGAATCAATGGTAATAAAATCGTAGAAATCACCGTCCACCTTTTGAGAAGGAATGGTCCAATTGGCAATTTCCATCCCTCTGAAATTTTTTGGGGGAACCCCCATCAACAGGGCTTGCTGAATCTTTGAGGCAGTTTCGATTTCTTGTTCCCGCGATTTTGCCAATTCCGCCTCAACACGGCGAAGCCTTTTGGCCTGTGCGTCTGTTTCAATGGCTTTGTCCACCAGAGCTATAAGCTGCTTTGGATTGAAGGGTTTGGTGATATAGTCAAACGCACCATACCTCATGGCCTCAACAGCGCTTGTGAAATCCTCACTTGCAGTAAGCATGATGGGAGATATATCCCGAACATTTTTTCTGATAAACTGCAGGCATTCAATGCCATCCATGACCGGCATTTCCAGATCCAGAATAACGGCGCTGATTTCATTTGAAATCAGATCCACAGCCTCTTTCCCATTTTGAGCAGTAATCACTTCAAATCCGGTTTTTTCAAATAATTTTTTAAGAATAATCCGGATTATCGGGTCATCATCTGCAATAAGGATTTTCCCGCGATGAGGATTCATGTACTAACCCTTCTGACGGCTATTTTTTGAATTCAAAATGAACCCGGCGGTTTTTGGCCCAGGATGTTTCATTCTGACCCGAGTCGACTGGCTTCTCTTTCCCATAGCTTACGCTTGTCAATTTGGATACAGGAACCCCCAAATCCACCAGAAACGACATGGCGCTTTCCGCCCGTCGTTCTCCCAGAGCTATGTTGTATGCAACCGTTCCGCGATTATCCGTATGGCCTTCGACAATTACGGATACATTCGGATTGTTTCGCATCCATTCAGCTTTGCGTTTCAACACATCGCGGGCTTCCGGGACAAGAACCGCACTGTCAAACTCAAAATAAATATCTTCTGAAACAAAACTGCTCCGCGTTGCAGATTGCGCTGAATCCAGTCCGCCCGCTCCCCCTGCTCTTCCAGCAGCTTGATCCTTTAACCTCTGCTCATCAAATCCCCTTTGTTTGGCCAGAGCATCCTGCCTGGCTTTTTCAGCATCCCTTGCCGCCGCATCGTCAGAAGCCTGAGTTCCAGAGGCGTCAGAATATACTTTTTTCTTACCACATGAAACCATAAGGGTCATTGCCGGCAAAACCATCATCAGAGTCAACAGAATCCAAATTTTTTTAGTCATGATACACATCCTTTTTATTTATTAAGTTTACCGTGAAAATACTTTTAACCACGAAATACACGAAAAAAATGTTCTTTGCACCTTTGCGTCTTCGCGTGAGAAACGCCAGTTTTATATATCTTGGTCATTGATGGGGGCGGCATAGACCATGCCATGAGCGTTTATCATGAAGGCTATGTTTCATTAACGTTCAAACTCATGAAAATCAACAAGATTTTATATTGCTTCTTCCATTTGCCTTTAAAATTTCTGCAGTGATCCGGCCGTCTTGAATGTCGATAATGGCCCCTTCACAGGAGGAACCCATTGCGCAGTTGACAATAAGGGTTTTCCCCAGGCTGGCTATTCCCACATCCTCATGAATATGCCCACAGATCATCAGGGCTGGCTGACAGGCTGTGATGAATCTTTCAAGTGATTTGCACCCAGCATGATATTTTCCCGCAACGCGATCCTGATATCCCCAAGGAGGCGGATGCGCAACTAAAATCGTTCGAGGGGTCATCAGGGGCATCAACCTTTTCAAGATGACAGTTTCGCTGAAAGCAATTCTGGACCGAAATGGTACAGGTATGGTTCCGCTGAGTCCCGCGAAATGAATTCCTTGTAACGTCACATCACGATTGTTGAGGAAAAAAATATTCTCCTTCAGGCCAAATTGGAATTCAACCCGTTTTAAATCGGTATTCCCGCGAACTGCCAGAACCGGAAGTGAGAGCTTGCCCAATTCAGAAATAAAGGGAAGCGTCCGAGTGAAATTTGTGATATCCCCTGCAGCAATCAACACATTCGGACGATAAGTTTCCAGGTTGTTTCTGATTGTGGCCATTCGATCGAATACACCATGAATATCTGCTATAGCATAAAGACGCATATACTCCCCCCTGTTGAGTGGTGACAATAACCGAACAATTGTTCGTTTATACTTGACAAGATGACACCCGAATGACATTAAAAACAAGATATACTGCACGCGGGTACGAACTGCACTTTTCAATGGATAAAGCTCAGTCATTGACCGCTCAAGGTATACCTTCTTATTAAGAAAAAGTTTTAAGTTTCATGTGAACTTAAAACTTAAAACCTAAAACCTTTTACATTGCTAACATTCCGGAGGCAATACATCAATGGAATTTTTTTTTAACCCAAAAGGAATCGCTCTGATTGGCGCAACGACAAAATCCGCCAGAGGGGGCTTTTCCATCCTGACAAATCTTCTTAATGGCTTTGCTGGAAAAATATATCCCGTAAATCCCCGATATTCCTCAATTGAAGGTCTGACCTGTTATCAAAGTGTTCTGGATGTTCCGGACCCGGTTGATCTTGCAATTGTCTTTGTTCCTGCTCCTCTGGTTCCAAAAGTCATTCAGGAATGCGCCGTTCGCAAAATTCCTGGGGTCATGATTGAATCTGGTGGATTCTCAGAAACCGGCGACGATGGAAAAAAACTTCAGAACATGTTGCGCCAGATTTCTCATGAAACCGGCATTCGGCTTTGGGGGCCAAACTGCATGGGACTCGTGGATGCTGTCAAACGCCATGTATTTTCCTTTGTTTCCCCGACAATATGGGATTTTGAACTAATTCCTGGAGACGTGTCCCTGATTGTTCAAAGCGGCATGCTATCCGCCGGTTTTCTCATTGATACCATGACCCACGGAACAATGGGAATCAGCAAGGTCTGCTCCATCGGCAACAAGGTGGATGTTGAAGAATGCGAATTGCTCGAATACCTGATAGGGGATCCCCATACGAAAGCCGTTGGACTTTATATGGAATCCATTCCGAACGGTCGCCGGTTTATTGAAATATGCAGCCGGTCTCCAAAACCTATTGTCGTATTAAAAGGCGGAAAAAGCCGGAAAGGGGCCCAAGCCGCCATCAGCCATACCGCAAGCCTTTCCGGAAACGGCGCGATTATCAGCGGGGCGATGTCTCAGGCCGGAATTACCGAGGCGACCGATTTTAAACAGATGATGGATATTTGCAGAACCCTGGCCGCCTTTCCCTCCCTTCCCCTCAACTCGGCTGGCAGGGTTGCGGTTCTGACATACAGCGGCGGCGCCGGCATTGTTTCTGCTGATTTTATTGAAAATATGGGATTGGAAGTGGCGGACCTTTCTTCCCAGACCCTGGAAACATTGAAATCCGTGTTTCCGGAATGGATGCCGATTGCCAATCCTGTTGACCTGTGGCCTGCCGTTGAAAAAAATGGGGGCGAAAAAACATATCGAACTGCTGTTGAGGCTGTTTGCGCCGACCCTGGTGTCGATGCGATTTTTCTGCATTTGTT
>Ga0194063_10002793_pt1 | contig 10697 bp, 8 predicted proteins | sample SepL3720m_MetaG_FD_155459 | JGI IMG/M metagenome (GOLD analysis project Ga0194063, IMG submission 155459) | Anoxic zone freshwater microbial communities from boreal shield lake in IISD Experimental Lakes Area, Ontario, Canada - Sep2016-L373-20m | ecosystem: Environmental > Aquatic > Freshwater >...
GTATAGTAGGGGCAAGGTCTAGCGAAGCAGAGACAAAGCCATCGTGTCTAGTTCCTGGCTGGATGTTTGACCTCCATCTTGCCAACATAGGAACCCTCACAACATCATCGTAGAGCACGTAATGCTTAACATTGACTGTCTTGATGGGCAACAAGTTGGTATGGGAGAGTACGCATGTTCAAACACAAGTCCCTCTCTAGCAAGTTTGTCGATATTTGGTGTCTTAACAGGATATCTATTGGCATATCCAACGCAATCATGCCTAAGCTGATCGCTAATAATTATTAAAATGTTTGGGCTTTTATTCAACGGAAAGGCTCCTTTGTATCACTTTTTAAACTTATATTATCATGAATTTAAAGACTAAAACAGACATGTTTGTTGTGCGAACTAGTAATTTGAGTTAAAATGAGGGCGTAAGCGAGATTTCTGCCAAATTGGAGGTCAACTATTATGCCACCTATAAATCTTTTGATTAAACCAGCATCGAGTAATTGTAATCTAAGATGTAAATACTGCTTTTATCATTCAATTGCAGATAATCGTGAAATAAAATCTTATGGATTAATGGAAATAGATGCGTTAGAAACTGTTGTGAAAAAAGCTCTCATATATGCTGATGAAATGTGTACTTTTTCATTTCAAGGCGGAGAACCTACTCTAGCAGGTATTGATTTTTTTAAAAAGTTTATTGAATTTACTAATAAATATAACACGAAAAACGTTATTGTAAACTTTGCATTGCAAACCAATGGCATTTTGATAAATGAAGAATGGGCTGAATTTTTGTTTCGGAACAATTTTTTAGTTGGGATATCTTTGGACGGTCCTAAGGATATCCATAACACGCACAGAATAGATGTTAAAAATAGCGGCACTTTCAATAAAGTGATGAAGGCAATCGCTCTATTTGAAAAGTTTAAGGTTCAATATAATATACTCTGTGTTGTCACAGCTTTAAGTGCACGGTATGCAAATAAAATCTACAGCTTTTTTAAAGAAAATAGATTTGAGTACATTCAATTTATACCCTGTCTTGATGCTCTAAATGAAAAGAAGGGGTTGCATCAATATTCTCTTAAACCATCTGACTTAGTGAAATTCTTAAAGTTAACTTTTGACAGATGGTATGAGGATTTTATGAAGGGTGAGTACGTAAGTATAAGGTACTTTGACAATTTAGTGAGCATTATTTTGGGCTATGGGAATGAAGCATGTAATATGAGTGCAGATGCCAATGTCAGTTTGTAATTGAAGCAGACGGAAGCGTATATCCCTGTGATTTTTATGCGTTCGACGATTGGCAACTTGGAAACATACTTGATAAAAATATTGAAGATATTTTAGACTGTGAAACCAACAAAGTCTTTATAGCAACCTCCTTACATGTTTCAACTGAATGCAGAGAATGTAAGTGGTATGCACTATGCAGAGGTGGTTGCAGAAGAGAAAGAGACAATTTCGAAGAAGTGAGCTTAGCCTTAAACTATAATTGTTCGGCTTATAAAGAGTTTTTTGAATATGCATATGGTAGGCTTCTAAACGTCGTGAAAACTATAAAGATAAAGCAATAACATAAACGCTGATTTTACTTTTTTATGCCCTTTCATTGATTTATGGTAAAGAATTCTCTGAAAAATCAATGGGAAAATTCAAATATTGGATCTGTATGCAAAAAATATTTTCTAATGAGGCTTTGTTGCTATTTCTATTATCAAAATACAAATATTCTAAACATCAAAAGTTAAAATTTTGTAGATGCGAGGCTGAAATTTTACCATATAGACAAAAAAATCTCCTGAGAGTAAAACGGAGATTTTAGATTATTTGAATACCATAATAAAAGTTAATATCGTATATATGATTGTCATAATAGCGATTACATATGTCAACATGTGCATGATTTTTGAGGTTTCGTTTTCTAAAACTACATTGTAAACGGTAGAGAAACAATTCATTTTAAATACAACAAGGCCGAATTTATCTATTATTAAGTCAAGTTCCTTTTTCTTGATATTATTTAAGCCAACGGTGCCGAAATATTTTTCCATATCTTCAATGCACGACTCCTGAGAATCTAATAGGTCTTGCAGTGACATTTATTATCATCCTTACTAAAAATGCTTCTAATTTATTTTATAGAATATGTCTCAGAATATGTCTTTTTTCACCCTAATAATCTTAAGTTTTATAGGTCATAATTAAATAAAATTCTGAAATAGTTAATTAAAAATATTTAATTCAGGACTGCTGCACCTTTTTTACATGCCTTAACACAAAGTCTACATTTAATACAATCTGGATTTTTTAGTGAGTCCTGTTCTTTGCAGCTAAATACATCAAGTTCCATAGGACACGCTTTGTTACAAGCTTTGCAACTAACACAAAGGTCGCTTTCTATCTTTACATGTTTGGTGTGTTTTTTAGAAAACGAAAGCCTGGATACATAGTTAGCCATGGTTCCCATAGGACAAATCTGACACCAAGTCCGTGGCATAAAAAAGATCCCCAGAATTATGGAAAGTCCTGTTGTAATCAATATCATTCTAACAAATACTGTCCCGACATAGCTCCAATTACCAAAGGCGAAGAAGAGTTGAATGGCAAATACCGCTAATAAAAGAATCATAAAAGTATTTCTAACCAACACATTTTTAAGGACGAAAAGTGTATTTTTAGTCAAAGATATTTTTTTTAAAAGGACATCATTTAAGCTACCTCTTGGACAAAAATTCCCACACCAAAAACGACCTTTGAATATTGCAAATACAACGGGCGCGAGCATGCAGATAAGAGCGAATATTCCTATGATTGGGAAGAATATTCCTAACACACAAAATGCTACTATCACAATCCAAATCCAGTCATGTATAAATTTCATTGAAAAGCCTCCAAAAAATACATTGAATGAAATATTATATGCTAGGCTTGGGTTTTATGTTAATGTCTTAATTTAAGCAATTACCTTGACCACAACCATTTCCTTGGCCACGCCCTTGTCCTTGACCACTGCCGTCTCTCATGCCGTTTCCATTAGATTTTCCACCGCCAAAGCCAGCACCTAAAGATTTACCTATTTTCGCAGTGCCTGTTCCATCACAAGCGGCTTGATTCGCCTCAAGGGCTTTAATAATTTCATCAGCTTTAGCTTGAGTCAAAGTACCCGCTGCAACTCTTTTTGCGAGAATATCCTTTTTGATTTGAATATTCTCCTTTTTAAATTCATCAAGCTTGCCGGCATCCTTGGCAATTGTGCCATAAGTTTTTCCTGTACTCTGTTTCTCTTCAATTACAGTAGCCACTGTTTTTCCTGTCAAACCAGCGACAGCCTCTGCTGGTGAGGTGTAAGTCGATGCTGCAAATCCAGTTATCGATGTTGCTCCGATGGCTAATACTACGCCTGCTGTAAATAAAACCTTTTTAATTTTTGTCAATTTAATGACCTCCTTCAAATTTTTAATTTAGCATTTTGCTATAGGCTAATATTAAAACTTATAAATGTTTTTATTGTGTCATTTTTAAAAAAATTATTTCAACAAATTAAATAATCAACTGAATAAGACACAGATTTGACACATTTATTATGTAATCTATAGTAGAATAAATTTTATTGAGAGGGGTGTTATATATGTCGTATATACTAATTGCTGATGATAACAAGCAGATTTCTTCTATATTATTTGAGTATGCAAAAAAAGAAGGTTTCACGCCTCTTGTTGCTAACGATGGTGGCGAAGCCGTTGCTAAGTTTTTAGAATACAATCCGGAAATCATTTTACTCGATGTTATGATGCCTATCATGGATGGGTTTGAGGTTTGTAGGGAAATTAGAAAAAAATCTAATGTGCCAATCATTATGGTGACGGCCCGCGGCGAGGATTTTGAAAGGATTATGGGTCTAGACATAGGTGCAGATGATTACATTGTAAAGCCATTTTCACCTGGAGAGGTAATGGCGAGGGTATGCTGCATTTGCTCATATTTGGAAAGGTGCCGAGGTATTTAATGAATACTTTATTGGATTAATAATCTTGATTGCAGTTCTACTTTTATCGCTGTTTTATGACCGATTTTTCTGCAAATATTTATGTCCAGCAGGTGCGTTATATGGAATTATAACTAAGATAAGTCCTTTCAAGGTAAAAAGAAATCCTTGTATAGATTGTGGAAAATGCACAAAAAATTGCCCCATGAACATTGACGTAGCAAAAAGTACAACCGTAAAAAGTGCGGAGTGTATTGACTGCGGGACGTGTATTAATGTCTGTCCTGATTCAAAGAAATATATCGGGTTCAATTTCTTTAATAAAAGAGTTAATCCACTTATTGTAATAATAATTACCGTGGGTGTGTTTTTCGGTAGTCTTATGATTTTAGAAGCAACTGGTCTATATCAGGTCTCTATCCCAAGTATCCAACAGATAGAACAGGAAGGTAAATTCATCAAAATTGGAGATTTAAGAGGATCCATGACAATTGAAGAAGGCGCAAAGTCAACGGGTAAAACTTTAGATAAATTTTATGAAATCATGGAAATACCAAAGACTGTTGCAAAAGATACTTTGCTAAAAAGTGTAAGTGCATTTGTGACAGACTATGATTTTCATGTGATGAAGGCTAAAAAGGCAGATCAATAGTATTCGTCGATTGAGGCTACGCTAGTATTCAACCAATAGACTTGCCCTTTGCTCTAGTATTTCAAAAGCCATTCCAGACATCAATTCATTTCCTTTAACCGTTTTCTTTGTAATTTTTAGATTATCATCTGAAATCTTCAGTTCATATGTTTTCTCTTTATCTAAACCTTTTAATTCAAAAGATTGTGTTTGAAAGAGGCATTCTTTTCTTCTAAATAACAAGACGATTCCACTGTTTTCTGCTTTTAGATGAAATTGATAGCCCACCCAAACATCCTCATCAAGAGACGCTTCAGAAAGCGGATAAAAATCCCCTTCCCAATATTTTTTCTGGGCTTGGAACTCTTTCATCAATTGAGTTGCGCGTTCATAATTAAAATCATCAGATAAAATGTCAAAAGTAACCGCAATTCCCGCTGTCATAGCAGAACGGAATTCGTAGGTATTCAAACTCCAAACAGCAGTTGCATGATACGGGATGTACTTGGAGAGTCCTAATACTTGATTTTGATTCCATATATCGGTGTTCCTTTCATCAGACATTGGAAAACATCCAGTATCACTCCTCCATAAATATACCGAGCGTTTACAAGATTCGAAATCAATTCTTCTGCCTCCGCTAGAGCAATTATCAATAAGTAAGTGTGGAAAACGTTCATTCAAATCGTCCCAAAACTGATAGAGGCCTTCAATGTACTTGATTTCTGTAAAGCAACTTCTGCCAGCTTCATCATTTGCATCCCAAAAATGTTTGATACCCATGTTAAAATCCTGGCGATAAATATCAATCCCCTGTTCCACAATGAAATTTGAAATGAGTTTAGTCATATATTCTCTTGCCTTAGGATCCCCGAAATTAAATAATCTTTGTTGGTTTTTATTATTGCCCCATAAATTACTATGCTCGGGATCGATTGTAATGAGAAATCCAGGATGGTATTTATGCATTTCAGTATCCGCTGCTACACGTTCTGGCTCGAACCACATGACAGTCCTCATTCCCTGCTTATGTGCTTCATCAAATACAGGTTTGAATCCACTTGGAAAACCATCCTTAAAGGAATAATTACCTACGCCTAAAGGAAAATGACCAGGAAACCATGCTGCATCCACCCAGAACGTATCAATTCCCTCACATTTCAAACTTCTTTTTAATACCTCTAATTGCCCTTCTTCGCTATTATAAAAGTCAGCAATTTTACCCGATTTTTCAACATATGAATATAAATCATAGGTCTGAATTGCAGCTGGTAGCGGTAATGTTGCGCCAAACTTTGCTTTAGGACTGTTTTTTTCAATAATAAAACGCCTAAATTTATTATGCGCCTCAACATGATCGCCTTCCCAAGCCATCACCAGCATACTGACAGAACGTGCATTTTCCATCGGTTTTAAATAAAAATTATCATTTTCGAACCCAACTTGTACCATCAGTCCGTCATCATCTCTCGATAACCTTAAATTCCATTGTCCCGTCCAGCCAATTCCAAAAATGTAGCCTTTATTGCTTGAATGAACTTCAAAGAATGGGAAAGCGGAATCAGAAGATCTTCCTTCATACGGTGCTACGTTGAGCTCCTCCCCTAAAAGTAATTGCTTTTTAATTGGCATAAATGATTTGCTGTCGCATTGATCACCATTTAAACTTTCAAATTCAACAACATCACCTTTATCGTATGGCATAGTACTATCAATTCCAAGAATGTTTGATAGATTATAGGTATTGCCCTCGCTAGTATTTTCAAAATTAACAACCCATTCATACGCATCATAATCATTATGCTTTTTAATAGTTAAATTAGCTTCTAAACCTTTAGCAAATTCAAAATTCGTTTCCCCATTTAACACATCAATATTTAAAGGGTGGTATTTACCATCGTAATGAAAACTTGAAATCTGGTTTTTAAAAATGTCGCTAAATAGTTCGAAAATCTTTTCATCAATCATATTAACCCCCACTGATTACGTCAACTATTGCGTTGATGCATAAGCATTCTAAATTTAAAAAGTACTTTATTTACCTAAATTATATTAATATGTCCAGATAAAATTAGCAATAAGTAATGTTCATTTTCGTTTAAAGAATTCTAAACTCAGCCATTGAAAGCCTGTCCGGGTTTCGGGAGGATGTTGTGAGGCAAACATAAATTTTATCACTTTTAAAGGGTGACATTTTTTTAAAAACCTCTTCCCAATCAGTTCCGTTGTTAGACAAAGAGATAATAATTTTTTGATCTTGTTTCTGAACTCTAATAAATGCATTCTTACAATCAATATAATTTATTCCAAAATAAGATGAATCTTTTATTTTTGAATTGAAAGTTTTAAACAAAGCGTTGCTTTTATAGGCTAAAAAAGCGAAATAGTCACTATCCTGTTTTAAATCCTCTTTAATTAGAATGCCTAAGAAGTTGTTTACATCAAAAGAATGTGTAAGTGAGGCATGGCATTTAAAGTCAAAGTCAGAAACGAATTCTTTGCATATGGATTGGAATATATCGTTTCTGAGAATGTATTTATTGCCAGGTCCTTTTATCTTAAATAAGCCGTTTTCGTAACAACAAGATCCTTTTAGAGCAGGCTTACCAAAACAGAACTCTTTCCAATCTGTTGGTAACGTGTTTTGTGGAAGACTTGAAAGCTCCTGACGATATTGGGAGGGCGTAATTTCATTCACAAGTTTAAAAATTTTGTCGAAGTAGCTAGGATCATTAAAACCTACTTTGTTAGCTAACTGAGTATTAGACAAGTTGGTTTTATAAAATAACTCCATTGATTTTTGTATTTTAAATATGTTAATAAATTTTGTGAGTGGAAGTTCATAAAAATGTAGTATTAATTTGGAGATTTCTCTACGAGTTAATTTAGTCTCTTCCTCCAGATTTTCTATACAATTTTCATGATAATAGGTTGTTTCTAAAATATTGAATATATTATCCAACAACTGAACTTTCTCTAGACGTTTATTGTGTAGATGATCTTTTTTTAAAAAGTTATTTAACATTAAAGTCGAGATGATTTGAATAATAAAAGGGATTATAAATTTTCTAGTTCTTTTGCTGTCTTTAGTAGATTCTATACAAATATTTTCGAAAAGTTTTTTTATACCTTCGGCCCAGGAGTTATCCCTTGGTAAAAATCTTGGAAACAATAAGCGACGTTTTACTAATTGTTGAAGTTGAAGATTGAAGGGTGAAATGTGTTTGCTTTGAATATTTATATTATCCATATCAAAGGTAAGGAAAAATAATTCGTAAGCTACTCCTATTTCTGGTAAGTGTTTATAGTACTCAAAGGAATTTATAAAAATCAAATCTCCTTTTTTGAGATGATGAGTTGTGTTACTAATTACGATATTTGTTTTCCCGCTGTACATATACATTATTGTTGGATGTGATCGACAAATTAAATAATGGTCAATACCGTAAGTATCATTCATTTGTATTAAAGAAAAAGGAGCACCGTTTAAACCTATTGTGGATTTTGGATCAATATTAGTAAGATATTTGTTCAAATCATTCACCTCTACAGCAAATTTGTATTTTTGTGATTGATATTATTCTAACACAAAAACAATTACATGAAACGAGGTTAGTGAACATTATATTTGTAAAAATTGTAATATTATTTTCAAGAAGTGGAAAGTATATTAATTATATACCAATAGGTAATTTTGTTTTAATAATAATTTTAAGTCTTTTTCAATTTAATATAGTTTATTAAGAAAAATTCGTATAAATATTAAAATGTAATGAGATAGTTTCATTAAAAAAAATAGTGAGATTCTATTACATTTCGTTATAGTTATCATCATACTTAAGGTTTATAATTAAGTAAAGGTTTAATATATTTTAAGTTGGGGGTTTTTTGTTTGAAAACGATAGCAAGAGTTTTTTCAATTATATTTATTATCACGGTACTATTTACCCAATACGTGGCACCGGTACAGGTAAGCGCATCCAACACGCAACCGTTGGTTTATGAAGGGTTTGATTACACACCTCAGTCACTGGGAAGTTTGAACGGTGGAACTGGCTGGGCATCAGGGTGGTTCAACACTGCGTATTACGGCAGGGGAACACTATGTGTTACCGATAACAATCCGCTTGTTTATTCTACCAGTGGCAATTATTTAACTACTACAGGACGCGATATGTCTGCCGGCATACAGTATGCTAATGAGTACAGGGATTTTAACGTGACTGGAACGGGACCGTTGAAAGATTATGTTTCCAGCAGTTTAGTTGGCGGAATCACTGGCACAAAATTATGGGGAAGTTTTCTTCTTAGTCAGCAAATGATAACCGGACTCGATACAGAGAACAGAGGGATTTCACTGAAGACTTCAACCGCAGAAAAAATAACCATCGGATACTTTGGAGCGGCTTCACGTGTGAATGCTACAGGGAATGCATATTGGACTTTGAGAATTCCATCAGCAACGAATCCACTTGGTGCAGGCAATTATGAAACGAATACAGGAAACACATATTACTATGATAATGGCACAGGCAAAAGTTTGTATATCAGAATGTTGAGCAATCAGATCTTGTTACCATATTCTACGAACTTTGTGGCTTATTCTTTGGAATATACGGCTACAGATGTAATTATCAACGTATATGTTAACCTAGAATTAGGTTCAACTGAGCCTGTGACACCTTCGGCTTCATACACAATTGCAAAGACTTTAAATGATGTAAAATTCAGCAGGTTTCAACTAAATGGTAATGGACCGATAAATCAAGCAAAAATGTTCTTAGATGAAATCAGATTTGGGTCAAATTTTGATTCAATCAACCCAAATACAACATCGATTCCGCAACCAACTGTGACGCCTGCTCCTTTAGGTTCACTTATTCCAGTTCCGACGGCCAATGTTACCAACGGTCGCAAGGCATCGGGTGGTAGTTTTCTGGTTGACGGTGTCACAAATAATAATACGAATGTAGCAGGGGTAAATAATGCTAGTCAGAATCCATTTTGGACAATTACTTTGCCAACTGCAAAGCAGGTTGGTGGAGCGAAGCTATACCTTGGAGAATACGGGGCAAACGAAGGCAATAAAGTGCCTATGTCGTTCAACTTGGAATATTACAATGCTGATTCAGGTTCATATGATATTATTCCAGGCACAAACGGAGTATGGGGAAACAGAGAGTCAATGAGAACGTTTGTGTTCACTCAACCTGTGTATACAGATAAAATAAGATTGGTACATTATTCAGGACAAACTTTTGACGGTGGCAAACAAATGATTTATAGAGAAATTCAACTCTTTGAACCAGTTACTCAGGCAAGCATTACTCAAAAGTCAGCTATCAACGGGACAGAAGTATTAAACGACGAGTTCACATCCATAAGCTCTTCAAACTGGACGCAGATAGGAGCAACACCTGTAGGCACTTCAACGCCGCCTCCATTTGTTGTTTCGCCGCCGAATCCCGTATATCCTCCTCAAATCGTGGATGATTCTGCTGTCCTGCCTATGAATAATATGATAATTGCATATCAGACTCCAGCTCCTACGACTCCTACTCCAGCCCCGTCATCAGATTACTATGCAGCTGACGGCAAGGCATTATTCATGGGACCAACGACTGGTTATTACGCTTATCGTTCGAAAGCTACCATACCTACGAACTTTGTGGCATATTGCACAGTGAAAGTTGGACCAAATTTCAGTGGAAACAACAATTCACCATCAACAATCATGTACTTCAATGAATCGGGAACCGTTTCGGGCGGTACTGGAACAAACGGATATCGGATAGATATTCAAAATGACGGGACGGTTTTTGGTAATACAGTCGCGCTAAATAAGACTGTGAACGGAGCGAATACATTATTAGCCTATTCATTTGCAAATTTCAAGGGTTGTTACTATGTTACGATTCGCGTTGTGGTTAAAGACGGCAACATAAAGATATATCAGGTTGAATCCCCAGCAGAAAACGGAAATTATCAGTTAATTGACGTAAACGATTCAACATGGACAACTGGAAACATACTTTTACCAAGACAGGGGAATTCGTGGTACAGAACAGCTGCTTATGACAG
>Ga0194063_10002794_pt1 | contig 10694 bp, 9 predicted proteins | sample SepL3720m_MetaG_FD_155459 | JGI IMG/M metagenome (GOLD analysis project Ga0194063, IMG submission 155459) | Anoxic zone freshwater microbial communities from boreal shield lake in IISD Experimental Lakes Area, Ontario, Canada - Sep2016-L373-20m | ecosystem: Environmental > Aquatic > Freshwater >...
CTTTCGAATTCCCATCGCCGTTGCGGCCCGCGCGCTGGCGATTGCCACCAGCCGCATTCGCTCCGCCCGAGCGGCGGCGGCGACTGCGCTTGCGACGGCCCTTGCCCTTGGGGAAGTTGCGCAGTAGCTCGCGCGAGCAGGAGCCAGGCTTGCGCGCCAAGCGCGTGCGCGCGCCGCGCAGCACCTCTTCAGCTTCTGGCGTGTGGGCGACCGCGCTGGCCAAGATCGCCACCTGAAGGCGGCGGTCCTGCTCACGGATTGCCTGAACAAGCTTGCGCGCGTTGCGGGCATGGGCGGCGCCGGAGGAGTTGACCAGCAGGCCAAGTAGTCGCTTTGTCTCCGGCCAGCGCTGAACCGCGTATTGCTCGTGCAGTTCTCGCGTGTAGTCGGCGAGCCGCCAGATCCAACCGGTTGCCTGATCTCGGCCGCCGATCCGCTTGTCGGCAAGCGCCTGAAGGCATACCTTCGCTCCTTCGCGGCGCTGGTCCTTGCTCCAAGGCTCGATCATGTCGACGGCCAGATCGAACGCCTCAGGATCCTTCAAGGCGGCGATCTCCTGCAGCGCACGGATTCTCAGCGGCGCGTGGTCATTGCGTTCAACGACTGTCAGCAGGAAGCGACGCTTCAGCTCGCCGCTGCGGTCGAATTGCAACATCGCGCGAGCGCGGCGCCAGCCGCTCGGCGCGACGCGCGCGCCAGCCAAGGCGGCCCACATGTGCTGCTCGCCGTAATCAAGATTCTCGACGCCGATCCGCCAAAGCTCGCGCTCGAATACTTCGTGGCGGCGCTCCTCGCCGGGCGTTACCGGCAGCACGCGGCGCTCCACACGGACCCTGCGACCGCGGCCACGGCGGACCGGGCCAACGACGATCGCGCCGCCGCGGTAGACATCGCGGTCAAGCAGCGAGTGCAGCGTCACGACCGGGTCATCGTGGCGCGTTGCGGGATGGACAAAGTCGACTACGACGCCGGCCTCCTTGCCGGGGTGGCGGCGCGTTACGCGGCCGACGCGCTGCTGGTAGATCCGCTTCGAAGCTGTCGGCGCGAGGTGCATGCAGACCGTTGCGCGGGGGCTGTTCCAACCCTCGGCCAGCAGCTGCGCATTGACCAGCACGTCAATGTCACCGGCCTCGTAGCGGGCGAGGATCTCGGCCAGCTCGCGCTTTGGCGTCTCACCGGAGACGGCCTCAGCCTTGATGTTTAGGTTGCGGAAAGCCTCGGCGACGTTGTAGGCGTGGCGAACTCCGGCCGTATAGACGACGCCGGGAACGCCATTGAAGCGCGTCTTGTAGAGGTCGGCGATCGCCATGTTGAAGGGCCCTTGATCGAGCAGCTCGGCGAGCATCTCCTGATCGAACTCGATGTCAACCTCGCCCTTTCGCAGCGGCACGTTGGCGATCGTGCGCACGCCGGGGCCAGGCGGAATCCGCAGGCAGCGGAGCGGCGAGATAACGCCGCGGCGAGCCGCCTGAGCTAGGTCAAAGCGCGAGGTTTGGGTTGGGAAGAGGTCGGTTACGTGACGGGCGATCAACGCGCCGGTCGCGGTCATTCCGATGAATACCGGGCCTGTCCACTCGCGGATCGCGGCGCTCGTCTTCTCACCGAGCGCAGTGTGGGCCTCGTCGCAGATCACGATTGTGTAGGCGCTTGAGATGTTGCCGGCATGACGGACGAACCATTGGTAGGTCTCAACCGTTACCGGGCCACTGAGGTCGATCCCTTCCTCGCCGAGCAGCGGGCCTGAGATTCGGTCGGAATAACCGCGCGTGCGGATCTCCTCGTTGAACTGATCGACGAGGTTGCGGCGGTGGGTCAGAATCAAAATGCCGCCTGTCCGCGATGCGTCAACGAAGCCCATCGCGGCGACGGTCTTGCCGGCGCCGGTCGCGTGCTCGAACCAGAAGCGCTTGTCGGCGTTGGGATCGTCGAGAGCTTCCGCGTCGATGTCCTCGTCGGTGCCTTCAGGGGCTTCGATCAGGTCGACCTCAACCTCGACCTCTTCGATTACCTCGTCGCCCTCATCGTCCTCGTCCTCTTCGTGCTCCTCGTCGAGCGCCGCGAGCTCGGCAGCGAGCTCCTCGTCGTCAGCGGCAACCACTTCGACCGGCGCGTCGTCAACGTCGAATACGGGCTCGGCAATCTCAAGATCGTCAACCTTCATCCGCGCTGCCAGCAGCGCCGTCAGCGTTCCCGAGAGGGCGTCGACCTGATGCGGGTTGAGGACAGTGCCATCGGCGAGGTGCGGCTCCTCTTCACTGAGCACGCGCTCCAAGCCAAGCAGCAGCGACCACGAACGGCGCCACTTCGTTGACGGCAGTTTGGCTCCGGCGTCGAGCTCCGCGAGCGCGTAGCCAAGCGCTCGCGCACGCGGCGATCCAGGCGCTAGGGCAACGTCAACCTCTTCGCCCGGGTAGACGAACTTTTCCAACGTGAACGCTTCAGCGCGTTCTATCTCTTTGCCGGTAGGAACCGGTCCGGCCGCTTCGGCCATTAGTGATCAGCCATCTTGGCGTTTTTCATAAAGAGGTTGGAAGCGGCGCAAGTTACTGGCGTCGCTTCCCCCAGTCCGGGTACCGCCCGGAGCGAACACTGGAAGCCTCGCAGGTGAGACAGACGCAGTGTGCCCCTTATTGTACAGCACCCTGTGCGATGCTGGGGATATGCGCATCGCAGCAATAGTTGCCGCAATTGTTGTTCTGGCAGCAGTAGTAGTTGTCGGGCTCAAACAAGCATCCACCAACGACGCAGGGAAGTCGGCTGAGACGACCGCCGCGCCGACCCCCAGCCAGGCTCAAAGCCGCCTCAGCGGTTCGCCGCCAGCGCTTGCTGCGCTCCATGCTCAGGGCGCTGAGCTGCTCCCCGGCGGGCCAGCGGCGCTCGACAAGCGGCTCCAGGCACTGCGCGGCTACCCGGTCGTCTTAAACATCTGGGCCTCGTGGTGTGGCCCCTGCCGCGAAGAGATGCCTGTGCTGCAAGAGGTCTCCGTTGATCGCGGCCGCAAGGTCGCTTTCCTCGGCGTTGATCTAAAGGACAACATTCCTGCCGCCAAGCGCCTGCTGGCCCAGTTTCCTGTCAGTTACCCGAGCTACGGCGATCCAGACGGCACAGTCTTCAACGACAACCACCTTGCCGGTGTTCCCTCGACGATCTTCTATTCGCGCTCAGGCAAGCGCCAGCTAGTTCACTCCGGCCCCTACCTGAGCGCCGCAGATCTAAACGCCGATATCAACCGCTACGCGCTGGTGGCGAAGTGACGGTCAGCGTTGTAGTTGCTGACAGCCAAGAGCAAATTGACGCAGCGATGGCGCTGCGCACCGTCGTCTTCGTAGAAGAGCAGCGCGTGCCGCTAGCCGAGGAGATCGATGGCCTTGACGATCAGGCAACGCACCTCGTCGCGCTCGACGGCGAGGAGCTAGTCGCAACCTGTCGCCTACTGCCTGATGGAACGACGATCAAGCTGGGGCGGATGGTCGTCGCGAAGGAGCGCCGCCGCGAGGGGATCGCGAGCGAAATGCTGCGCGTTGCCGATCAGCAATCAAAGCTGCTCGGCGGCGAGCAGATCAGGCTGGCGGCGCAGACCTACGCGACGGCGCTTTACGAGCAAGCTGGCTACGTCGCTTACGGCGATCCGTTCCCCGATGCCGGGATTGAGCACATCTGGATGAGCAAACAGCTGCAGTGAAGGGCCGCAGTCAGTGATCGCAGTCGCATTCACAAGTCTGCTGGCATTGTTGATCGGGGTCGGCTCCGAGCGGCGCTGGGGCGAAGGCGCTCTGAACCTCTCGCGCAAAGTGCTCGACATCCTCGCTTATGTGGCGATGCCGCTGGTCGTCTTCTTCACAGTCAGCCACCTGAAGCTGACAACCGGGCTCGGCGCCGGGATCGTCTTCGGTTGGACCGAGCGGCTTGTCGTAATCACGCTGGCTTGGTTTATCGGTTCGCGCCTCTTGAAACTGCCACGCGCTGGAACCGGGGCGATGATGATCGCCGTCGGCCTCGCCAACACCGGCTACCTCGGAATCCCGCTGAACGCACTGCTGCTCGGAAACGACTCAATCGGCGTCGCCGTCGCCTACGACACAACCGTGACGGCACCGATCGCACTGATTGGTGGCTTCGCAATCGGCGCCGCCTTCGGAACCCGCGCCGGCGAAGGCGCACGCGCCAGGACGAAGACCTTCTTCATCCGCAACCCAGCGCTGATCGCGCTAGTCGCGGCGATCATCGCCCCGGGCTGGCTCAGCCCCGACTGGGCGCGCAATATCGCAACCGTGGTGGCAGTCGTGATCGCACCGCTCGGCTTCTTCGCCGTCGGCGTCAACCTGATGCTCGAACACGACCAGGAAGGGACGCGGATCTTCCCACCAGAGCTAACAGCGCCGGTCTTGACAGCGCTAGCGCTAAGGCTGCTGATTGCCCCCGGCTTGATGCTCGGCCTCTCCAGTTTCGTGATCGAAGTTCCCTCGGCTTTTCTGATTCAGGCCGGGATGGCGAGCGGCATCACCGGCCTTGCCGTTGGCCACATCTTCGGGCTCGACCTGAAGATCATCGTCGGCGCAATCGCTTGGAGCACAGCGATCGTCGTCGTTGCCGCGGGCGTCGTCGAACTCGCCGGCGGGCTGTAGGCTGGCCGGGCATGCGAGCGCTCATTCAGCGGGTCAGCAGCGCCTCGGTGCGCGTCGATGGGGAAACGGTCGGCGCGATCGGCGCCGGGCTCTGTGTGCTGCTCGGAGTTGGGCCCGGCGATGATCAGCAGTGCTGCGACCGGCTCGCCGAGAAGGTACGGGCGCTGAGGATCTTCGATGACGCCGAGGGCAAGATGAGTGACGCGCTTGGCCAGCGTGAAGTGCTCTGCGTGAGCCAGTTCACGCTCTACGCGAACACCTCTAAGGGCAATCGCCCGAGCTTCACCGGCGCCGCCGCGCCTGAGCTCGCCGAGCCGCTTTACGAACGCTTCTGCCAGCAGCTAAGCGCCGAGCGCGGCGTCTTTGGCGCTGCAATGGAAGTCGAGCTGGTCAACGACGGGCCGGTCACGCTGATGCTCGAAGTGGAACCGTCGTGAGCCGCCCGCGCGACCTAATTTCGCGTCTCCTGCGAAGCTGCGCAGATGGCTCCTGAACCTCGCCTCGTGCCGCGCTTCGCGGCCGAGCCCCCACATGAACATCTCCCCTCCGGCCGCTGGGCACTGAAGCTGCAGCAGGTTTTCATCGAAGCCTGCGCATCGATCGAGCCAGAAGACGTCGAAGAGCTTGGCCAGATCGGCGAGATCGCTTGGTTCCCTGACCGCACCTGGCACGGCCGCAGCTACATCCCAGCCGTCGCAACAACATCGAACGGGCTCGAGGTTTTCGGCTACATCGCACACCTGCGCAACGAAGCCGGCGACGAGGACCTCAAAGCCGTCGCCGACGTAACGGCGCAGACCGCGGCCGACAACCCCGACTGGAAGATCGACCTTTGCGAAGAGGTAGTCGGCTCATGGCGCGGCGAGACCGATTCGGTCGCGGCGATGACGCTCGTCTGGGGGCGCCCGATCGGCGCCGAAGCGAAGATCGCGACGGCCGAGCTGGCCGGACTATGCGTCGATCAATGCGAAATGGTTGATGACCGCTTCACGCTGCTGGCGCCGGACGACTTCCGCGGCGACATGCTCGAGATCGCCTGCTACGACGGCGGCGGCAAAGAGGTCGCTCGCGAATCGCTCTACGAAGACGACGAGTAGCGCTCGAGCGGGAAGTGGCAGGCGGCAAGCGAGCCGCCCGGCAGTTCGCTTAGCGGTGGCTCCTGCTGCGAGCAAAGCGGCTGGGCCTTTGGACAACGAGTGTGGAAGCGGCAGCCGGGCGGCGGCGCGCTTGGTGACGGCACGTCGCCCTTCAGCACCGGCCGACTGCCAGCAGCCGAGATCGAAGGGTCGGGTACCGGCACCGAGGCGAGCAGCGCGCCGGTATATGGATGGCGCGGCTCGGAGAAGCAACGCTCCGACTCGGCCAGCTCGACAACCTTGCCGAGATACATCACAGCGATCCGGTCGCACATGTGGCGCACGACGCTGAGGTCGTGAGCAATGAAGATCAGCGTCAGGCCAAGCTCGCTTTGGAGGTCCTGCAGCAGGTTGATGATCTGAGCCTGAATCGAAACGTCAAGCGCTGAGACAGGCTCATCGGCAACGAGCAGCTTCGGCTTCAGCGCGATCGCTCGCGCCACTCCGATCCGCTGCCTTTGCCCGCCTGAGAACTGGTGCGGGTAGCGGTTGTAGTGCTCGGGGTTGAGGCCGACGCGATCCATCAGCTCGCGGACCTCCTTGCGCCGCTCTTCGGCGTCGCGCGCCTCGCGATGGATGATGAACGGCTCGGCGATAATTGAACCGACGGTCTTGCGCGGGTTGAGCGACGAATACGGATCCTGGAAGACCATCTGCGCGTCGCGGCGCAGCGGCGCCAGCTGGCGGCGACCAAGGTGCGTTATCTCTTCGCCGTCGAAGAAGACCTGGCCAGCGGTCGGCTCAAGTAGCCGCATGATCAGCCTGCCGGTCGTGCTCTTTCCGCAGCCACTCTCGCCAACGATGCCGAAGGTCTCGCCGCGAGCGACGCTGAACGAGACTCCGTCAACAGCGCGCACTGCGCCGTACTGGCGTTGGAGGATCACGCCGCGCGTGAGCGGGAAGTGCATCTCAAGCTCGCGGACCTCAACCAGCGGATCGGCGGCGCTCATTGCTTCACGCTCCTTTCCTCGGGGCTAAGCAGGCAGGCGACAAGGTGCTCCGAGCCGGCTGCGGCTGGCTCCAGCGGCGGCAGCTCCGCCGGGCAGCGATCGAAAGCGCGCGGGCAGCGCGGATGGAAAGCGCAGCCGCTCGGCGGCGCGATCAGGCTCGGTGGGCGCCCGGCGATTGGGTCGAGGCCGCTGCTGCGGTCGCGATCAAGCCGTGGAATCGAAGCCAGCAGCCCACGCGTGTAGGGGTGCTGTGGATTGGCGAAGAGCTCGGCTGCGCTGGCCTGTTCGACGATCCTTCCGGCATACATCACGGCGATCTCATCGGCCACCTCAGCGACGACGCCGAGGTCGTGCGTGATGATGATCATCGCCGTTCCCGTCTCTGCTTGGAGCTCGGCGATCAGCTCAAGGATCTGTGCCTGCACCGTCACATCGAGCGCCGTCGTTGGCTCATCAGCGATCAGCAGCCGCGGCTCGTTTGCGAGCGCCATCGCGATCATCACGCGCTGGCGCATGCCGCCGGAGAACTCGTGCGGATAACTGCTCAGGCGATCACGCGCATCGGAGAGTCCGACCATCGTCAGCAGCTCGGCCGAGCGCGTGCGGGCAGCCGCTTTGCTGACCTTGTTGTGGACCTGAATCGCCTCGACAAGCTGCGCGCCGATAGTGAAGAAGGGGTGCAACGACGAGAGCGGATCCTGGAAGATCATCGCGATCTCGTCGCCGCGGATCGCGCGCATCTGCTGCTCGCTGGCGCTGAGCAGGTCCTCGCCATCGAAGATCGCTTGGCCGCTGATCTGCGTGTTGGCGGCGCGCGTCAAGCCCATGATCGTCAGCGTGCCGACCGTCTTGCCGGAGCCCGATTCGCCGACGATGCCGAGCGTCTTGCCTGACTCGACCTCGTATGAGACACCCTCCACCGCGTGGACGACGCCATCCTCAGTGTTGAAGCTGACCTTGAGATCTTTGACCGTCAACAGAGCGCTCATTCGTAACGCACCCTTGGGTCTAGGAAGGCGTAGAGGATGTCAACGAAGAGGTTGGCGAAGACGATGAAGAAGGCGCCGAGCAGAACGGTGCCTTGAATCACCGGCAGATCGCTACGAACGATCGATGAGTACGACAGCCGACCGATGCCCGGGATGTTGAAAACAGTCTCGGTCAGGATCGCGCCGCCAAGCAAGATTCCAAGGTCAAGCCCAAAGATCGTCACGATCGGCGTGATCGCCGAGCGCAGCCCGTGGCGAAAGACGACGCGCCGCTCGGAGAGTCCTTTGGCGCGAGCGGTACGGATGTAATCCTCGCCCAATACCTCGGTCAGGTTGCCGCGCAGCAACCGCGAGTAGAAGGCCGCGAAGCTGACCGCCAGCACGCACCACGGCATGATCAGCGAAGTGAACCAAGAAAACGGATCTTCACTTAGCGGCACATAAGAGTTGGCGCCGGGAAGGATTGGGATCAGCCCGATGTCCGATGAGAAGAGGTAGAGCGCTACGAGGCCAAGCCAGTAAACCGGAGCCGAAATGCCAACCAGCGCAGCCCCCATCGAAGCGCGGTCGAGCTTCGTCCGCGGCCGCACGGCAGCAATGATTCCAACGCCGATGCCGATCACAAGCCAGAGAACCGCGGCGCCGGCGGCAAGCGAGATCGAGGCCGGCAGGCGGCTGAAGATCAGCTGACGGACGGGGACGCCGTTCTGATAGCTGAAGCCAAAGTCGAAGTGGAATATCAGCTCCTTCATGTACCGCCCGTACTGCACATACCAAGGTTGGTCGAGGCCAAGCTGGTGACGGATCGAGGCGACCAGCGCCGGATTAGCCTGGCGCCCGGCGCGCAGCACGGCCGGGTCGGCCGAGGGCAGCAGATAGAAGATCACGAAGGTGACGAAGCTGACCGCGAAGAGCAGGAAAACAACCCACAGTAAGCGGCGCAGGATGTAGCGAATCATTCGTTCACGGCCAGGCAGGCGCGAATGGTCCCCGCCGCGCCTGCGGCAGGGGCCATTCGCGATTTACGAGCAGCGAAAATCTCTACTTCAGCGAGGTGAAGGAGAGGTCCCAGTTGCCATTGAACTTGTTGACGACACCGGCGACATCGGCGCTGCGGATGTTCGGGTTGTCATCCCAGATCCAAGGAACAGCCGGGGCCTGAGCCGTGACCTGGCGGTCAATGTCGGCCCATGCCTTGTTGCGCGCGCTGTCGCCGACGATCAGCTCAGCCTTGGCCATCGCCGCGTTGATCGAGGGAACATTGAGCTGCGGCCAGTTCGAGTTGAAACCACCGTTGGCAATGATGTTCTCTCCATTAAATGTCGCGTCGAGCATCGTCTGCGGATCGCTGAAGTCCTTCAGCCAGCCAACGTTCGGGCAGATGATCACCTTGGCCTTCGGCTCGCCGCAGAACTTGGTGTACATCGTGTCTGCCGTCACGAGCCGCAGCTTCGGCTTGAAGCCGAGCTTCTCAAACTGCGTGGCCGCCAACTCGGCGGCCTTCTGCGAGGCGCCGCCGGAGGTGCCGACCATCAGCAGCTCGTCGCTACCGGTGTACATACCTGACGGGAAGCCGCCCTTCTTCATGTACTCCTTCGCCAGCGTCAGGTTGCCCTTTGTATTCGCCAGGAAATCAACGCCGGTGCCATCCAAGCCGCCGGCCTCTTCGAATCCACCGATATCCGGCGGGATGAAATGGTTGGCGATCGGGCCAAGCAGCGCACCGCCGCGTGTTGCGCGCATCGCTTCACGGTCGAATGCCGCGAGCACCGCCTTGCGCACGTTGAGGTTGTTAAACGGCGCCAGCGACGTGTTTAGCGCGACGTAGCGAATTCCGCCCGACGGCGTCAGCGCAAGCTGATCCGGCGTCGAATTGAAGATCTCCTTCAGCACCGCCGGTGGCGGCCCGAAGTCACCGTTGATCTGCGCGTTGCCCTTGATGATCTGGCGCGCCGCGACAGTCGTGTCGTTGTTGCCTTCCTCAATGTTGATCGTGTCGAGGTAGGCCTTGCGGAAATCGGTCGAACGGTCCCAGTTGGGGTTGCGAACGAGGTTGATCTTCTTGCCGGGCTCATAGCCGGTCAAAGCACCCTTGGAGTCAGCTTCGATCATGTAAGGCCCAGTAGCAACCTGATTGACGCCATAGGTCGAAGGGTTCTTGGCGTCGAACTTCGCTGCGTACTCCTTCGGCACCGGGGCGCTGATCGGCAGCGCCAGCGCGCCGGCAGCGGCGCCACCGGTTCCGCGGCTGAGATTGAGCACGATCGTCGTCGCGTCGGGCGTTTCGATCCCAGTGATCTCAGTCGCCTTCCCATCGGTGAAGTCCTTGACGCCGACGATGTCGCCGAGATAGACCTCCGCGTAACCGTTTGCGACGGTCGGAAGGAAGGCTCGCTCAATCCCGTACTTAACGTCTGCCGAAGTGACGACACGATTAACCGGGGGGCTGAACTTGACGTTCGGCTTGATCTTGACCGTGACCGTCTTACCGTCAGCGGAGACATCCGCAGCCTCAGTGGCGAGGTCGGGGACAGGGTCAACCGAGTCATCAGGACCGAAGGAGTAAAGCGCGCGCTGCGTCGCCGAGGTAATCATGAAGGTGAACTGGTAATAGGCCGCGCCGGGGTCGATGTAGTCGACGTCGTCGCTGGCTAGGACCGTTAGCGCGCCGCCGGTCTTACCGGTCAATGACTGCTTGGCGGGAACATCGCCGACAGTGTTCGACGAGCCACTGTTGCTGCTGCTTGAGCCACAGGCAACTGCTGTCAGGCTCAGTACGAGCGCAACCAGTGCTGCGGAACAGAAGCGAATCGATTTCATCGGGTTACCTTCCTTCCCGGCTTTCGGCCGGTTCGTTTTCGAACTAAATCGGTTAACAATGATCAGCCTTCCTGACGCGGGTTGAGCGCGTCGGAAAGTCCATCTCCTACGACGTTAAAGGCCAGCACCGTAAAGAGCAATGCGAGCCCCGGAACGAGCATGTACCACCAGGCC
>Ga0194063_10002795_pt1 | contig 10694 bp, 4 predicted proteins | sample SepL3720m_MetaG_FD_155459 | JGI IMG/M metagenome (GOLD analysis project Ga0194063, IMG submission 155459) | Anoxic zone freshwater microbial communities from boreal shield lake in IISD Experimental Lakes Area, Ontario, Canada - Sep2016-L373-20m | ecosystem: Environmental > Aquatic > Freshwater >...
TTCTGTTCAATCAGGGACTGACTGGTGTTGAGTTCAGCCTGTTTCTTGGCGGTGTTCTGCCGCTCCTTGTTCGTCAGGTCCTGCTCAATCGCGACGCTTGCCTTCTGGATCGGATCGAGAATCTGCATCGGAACATCCACATGCCTGATGAGGGCATTGTGGGTAATGATTTTTTTCTCAGCCATGGTCCGCTGCAAGGCATCGGCCATGTCGTTTTGAAATTTCTCGCGGCCTTCGCCGACGATAAAGTCCTTGGCCCGGTACTCCGACCCTTTGTTGCGGCTGACGGACAGGATTTGCGGCATGATGATTTTATCGACCACGGCGGGAAGATCGCCATAACTGCGATACAGCCAGGCAATATGCTGGGGGAGCAGTTCAAATTCCAGGGTCATGTCGAGGCTGATCAGGAAACCATCCCGTGAGGGGAATGAGACAAACTCGTTCAGGACATGCACGCTGTCTCCCTGGCGCTGTTGCGCGGCCACAGGTTTTCTGGCGGCGACGACGGGGGCATTCTGTACCCGTTGCTGGGAGTCGGATTCAGACTGGCTCCAGTACTCGCGGCGCTTGGTCTGCTGCTGCTTCAGCATGTTGTCCTGCAACACTTCCATGGCGGCGTTCTGGGTGGCAATTTGTCCCTTGGTAATCACTGCGCCGCCGTCACGACCGAGCAGGGAGACCTGGTTGACCCCGATTTCCACGATGTTGATCTGGAACTCGGCGGGGTTGACGTAATAGAGACCGGGTTGGAGGATGTCTTCGCGGATTCCCTTGTCGCCGGGTTGGGCGAACTGCCCTTCCGGGGCCTGTTTCCCGGACAAGGAAGTGATGACGCCCACGTAACCAATTGGAATGACCACGGCATCCTCGATCTTAATCTCATACCCATAGGGATTGAGCCGGTACTTGCCCGGGCCAAGAACCCGGCGCGAGATACCCTTCTGTCCTTCGTCCGCCAGAAACTCTCCCTGGGGTAATTCTTTACCCACCTTCGCCGTCACCACGCCCATTTTGCCGGGCGGAATGACAATGACGGGCAGGATCTGCCACTCATAGTAGTAGGGGTTCAGGAAATGCCGTCCCTCGGCATACACGTTTTCCCGGATACCCATTTGTTTTTCATTGGCCAGAATCTGTCCTGGCGGAAGGGCCTCGCCGCTTTTGGCGGTGATGACGGCCATCTCATCCGGACCGACGTAGAACCGGCAGAAGCCCCATTCCCAAACGAGCCAACTGAAGAGGATAAACGCAACGGCAACCGCGATGATGGATGTGATAGGCTTCATTGTTTCACCTCCTTTGAAGATGATGGTAGATACGGAAGGAAGAGCGCGCCCAGTCCATCTCCCTGATCGGTACTCAGGATGGTCTCGATGCGGGGGCCAACTTTCTTAAAGAAGGTGTAACGTGCGTAGTTGAGTCCATTACTGAACGCCTGCACCTGACTGGTCAACACGGCGGCCTCGGCCAGGTTCTGCATCCTGACCACGGCGGCCTCGGCCTCGGCCTTGAACATCACGGCCTTCGCCTGGGCGATGGCGGCGGCATTTTCAATTTTTGCGACTTCGAGTTCCCGGTTGGCCTGTACGACGCGGACCTCCTGATCCTGCTGGGCGGAGATGACGGAACGGATGCGGACGGTGTCGGCTCCAACCTTTTCCCCGCTCTGCTGGGCCAGCATTTCCTGCCGAACAAGTTCGGCCCTTGAGTTGGCCTGACTGATTTCCTGATCGTACTTATGGCTTTCCTGCACAGCCACTTCCCGGTCCCGGATGATGCTGGAGATGGCTTCAGGCGGGGTGATGTTCCGGATCAGGACCGAGCGGATGGAGACTCCCCACTGGTCGCAGGTGTTTCGCAGATGGAGTTCCAAGTCCTTTTGGAACTGCTGACGTGTTTCTCCGACGATGAACGTCGTGGCGGGGTGTTTGCTTCCTTCGATACGACTAAAACCCCGGGCACGGGGAAGGATGACTTTCTTGATAATATCACTCATGTCGCCCACCCGGTGGGTTATGAGGGCCGCCTTCTCGCCTTGCAGGGCAAATTCGATCGTGCCCTCGACCATGACGCTGAAGCCGTCCATGGTGAGGAAGTTAATGGCATCATTACCGCTCATTTCAAAACGCTGGCTCTGCAGGTTGACTTCGGCCACGCTTACAAGATAGGGGTTCAGGTAATAGGTTCCGGGATCCAGAACGACCGGAAGAACGCCCTTCATGCCCTGGTTCACCAGGAACCCATTGGGTTTATTGGTGAGGGAGGCGGCGAGAACGTCATCGCCAACCAGTGAGGTCACCACACCGACAAAACCGGGTCGTATCGTGATCGCGTCAAACTGGTCGACGCGGTAGGCGTAGGGGTTAATCCGGTATTTTCCGGGACTGAGGACGTCGGCCACGATTCCCTTGCCGTCAGAGGCGGCAATGATCTGGTTGTTGGGTAGGTCCTTTCCGTAAAGGCGGGTAAGAACCCCCAGTTTGCCGGCGGGGATGTCCGTGATCCGGCCCATGCGCCAGTCCCAGGAGTAAGGGTTGCGGAAGTAGCGTCCCTCGGCTAGAACCTCCAGTTGAATTCCTTTCTGGGTTTCATTTTCAGCGAGAATCTGGCCGGACGGCAGGTCGGTTCCGGTTTTGTGGATCAGGATCGCAATGGCCCCGCTGTCGGGTTCGATCCGGCAGAAAAACCAGATGAAGATGGGGATAAAGAGCAACAATCCCATCACCAGAAGAGGCCAGAAGGCCGCTCGCAGGATGGAGAAGGGGTGTGCAGGAACCGGAGGTGGCGCCTGATGCTGGGATCCCGGAGATGAATTATCGTATGAATGACTGGTCATGGTCGCACCTCATTTGCTTCTGCTAAAGATGGCGACACTTTAAAGGGCTTTGCAGGCCGCGTCAACCACCTACGTCTGCTAGAACTTCGTTTGCCATCTTCCCTCAAGCGAAGTGGGGAGACTGGCAAATCTCCTCTCCGCATAACATTTTCCTTGCTGAAGGTTGCATGCAGTTCTATTGTCGCGCCAATGTATTCATTCGCCAAAGACTGGTTCTTGATCCTCGCCATGGTCGCCGCACTGCTGCTCGGCATCAGCGGTGGCGCGGGCACGGGCCATGTGGATTGCGGTTCCGGTGAAGACACCTGCGCGTGCGTGTGCCACGACGCTGTGGCTTTGCACTCGCAACCGACTCTTGTCACCCCGCCTGCTTCTGTTGCGCCCATGTGCGCCGTAATCAGCGTTGTTGACCTTCTGATTCAACGCGACATCTTCCGACCACCCCTCGCCTGAGGTCGTCCAGGACTCCGGTCGGGCTTATCAGGGTTTGCACTTCCTCCGTTCGTCTGACTTGCCGGTGCCGGGTTCCTCCTCATTTTCAGATAGCAGGGGTTCGTTCGCTCATGAACTGACACCTTCAATCAACACCTTTTCACAATATTTTGGAGACCACAAAAAGATGATCACCGTGCGAAATGTCAGCATAATCGATCCGTTATCCATGATCGGCCTCTGGTGCGGCATCGCCGCCTATGCCGCAACCGCGACGAATCAACCCATCGGAGAAATTACACTCGCACAGGCGCAGGCGCTCGCTGAAGAGCGACACCCGGCGCTGCAAGCCGCGCGCCTGGAAACCCGGGCTGCAGGGAGTCGGGTGATTCAGTCGGCCGTACGTCCGAATCCGGGGTTTTCAATGGAAGTGGAGAACTTCGGGGGAAGGAACGAACTCCAAGGGTTTGACGGGGCCGAGTATACGGCGCAACTGGAACAGACCGTGGAACTCGGCGGAAAGCGGAGCAAGCGTATCCGCGTCTCCGAGGCAGAGAAGAAACTCACTGAGTTCGATCTGGTCGCAAAGCGGCTGGATATCGTCGCCGAGACAGGCCGCCGGTTCGTGGCATTGCAAGGTGCCCAGGAGCGGTGGGTTCTGATCAAGGAGTCACTGGCACTCGCTGAGGAGTTCGTGCAGGCCGTGTCGGCCCGAGTGAGGGCTGGAAAGTCGGCGCCGATGGAGGAAGACAAGGCTCAGATTCTGTTGGCACAGCAGAAGATTGCGATGGACAGCGCACTAAGGGACCTGCAGGTGGCCCGAGTACAGTTGGCGGCCATGTGGGGCAGCCAAACTCCCACGTTCGAACACGCGAGCGGAGATCTTCAGTCCGTTCCTTCCCTATCCGACCGTGCAACCCTGTCAGCCCGGATGAAGGCAAACCCGGACTTGGCGAGGTGGACGGTTGAACTTGAGCAGCGCCAGGCGGCGCAGAGACTGGAAAGAGCGGCGCTTGTGCCTGATGTGACCCTGGCCGGGGGGGTAAGGAAGTACTCGGATGCGGACAGCAGCGCGTTCGTCGCAGGCTTGTCCATCCCACTGCCGGTCTTCGACCGTAATCGGGGGAAAATCCAGGAGGCCGCATTTCTTGTCCAAAAGGCCGAACAGCAGCGCCAGTCGGCAGAACTCGAGGCGAGTGCGGCGCTGACCGAGGCCCATCAAACCCTATCCGTCGCGCTGAAGAGGATCGCGACACTCAAGGGCGATGTGATCCCCCGTTCGAAATCCGTCTTCGACTCCGTCCAGAAGGCCTATGCCGAGGGGAAGAACACCTTACTGGATGTCCTGGATGCGCGACGCACCTTCTTCGATGCGCGGTCCGAGTACGTGGATGCCCTTGTTTCAGGACACAAGGCTCAAATGGATTTAGAGCGTCTTGTCGGGGACGCACTATCGGTGATGGAAACGAAGTAATTAATCTTTCGGAAGGAAACAACAATGATCAAACGAATAAAGATGTGGTTGAGTATCTGGATTGTGGCGGTGGTGTCCTTGGGGTTGATTGGATGTGATCGAAAGGCGTCGTCGGTTCATGGGGAGAGTGGGAGTCCGGGAATTGAGGAAAAGGAACTCGCGGTTGGAGACCTGTCCGTCGATCAGGTCCTGCAAGCGAAGTGTCCGCATGGGCCCACGATCGAATGCGCGGAATGCCGTTATGAGGTGGGGGTCGTCAAAGTGGCGCCGACACTCATGAAGCGGGGTGACGAGTCCGGCACCGGATTGGTCTCAACTGTCCAGGTGGCGCTGAGCAAGATGACGACCGCCATCACCATCACGGGTGAAATCAAAATGAACGAGAATGCGGCCGTGCATGTAAGCCCCCGGGTTCCCGGCATCATCCAGAAGGTCAACGTCGATATCGGGGCGGAGATCAAGAAGGGCGATGTTCTCTTCACGGTGGACAGCGTGGAACTCGGCGGGGCCTTGAGCGACTACGAGAAGAACGTGGCGCTGGCGGAACTTTCCGGGAAGAATTATCAGCGGGAGAAGCGCCTCTACGAGCAGAAAGTCGGAGCGGAGAGCGACCTGATTGAGGCACAGATGCGGTTCGAGGAATATCAGACTGCCAGGAAGGCCGCTGAACAACGGCTTCATGTTCTGGGCCTGTCCGAGAGTGAGATCGCGGCCCTGTGCCCTACCAACCACAACACCCTGAGCGGCACCCTTGAAGTACGCGCGCCGATGGGCGGAACGTTAATCGGGAAACACGCCGTGGTAGGCGAACTGGTAGAGCCCGGCACAGAGGTGATGGTCCTGGCGAGTCTCGACGACGTCTGGATGTGGGGAGGGATCTACGAGCGGGACCTTGGAACTCTTCTCAGCCGTCCCATGTCGGGCGGACTCGCGGTGGTAATCACCGTGCCCGCTTACCCTGATGTGGTCTTCCATGGGACGATGAACCATATCGGTGCGGTGATTGACGAGACGACTCGCACGTTGCCAGTGCGAACGGTCTTCGAAAACAAGGACCGGCGTTTGCGGCCGGGGATGTTCTGCCAGGGCCGTATCCTGGTTAGCAGTGACGAGGAAGTGCTGGCGGTTCCCAAGACGGCCCTGCTCTCGGATGAGGGCGTGGACTTTGTCTTCATCCACATGAAGGACGACTACTTCCTGCGCGTGAACGTCACGAAGGGACGGGAGTGCGCCGGCGGAGTCGAGATCCTGAAGGGGCTGAAGGTGGGGCAGACCCTTGTCACCGGGGGCGGGTTCGTCCTGAAGTCGGATGTGTTGCGCTCCAAGATGGGTGCCGGTTGCGCGGATTGAAGGACCTTTCGGAGATCCTTTAAGGAGGAATATTTCAATGAATCATCTGATCAAGTTCATTCTCACACAACGGTTGCTCGTGATCATGGCGTTCGCCGTGCTGGCGGTTGCAGGGATACTGGCATGGAAAACCATGCCGATCGACGCTTTTCCGGACGTCACGAACGTGCAGGTTATGATCCTGACGGACGCGCCGGGACTTGCCTCGGTGGATGTGGAGCAGCGCGTGACATTCCCGGTGGAACTGGCCATGCAAGGTTTGCCGAACGTACGGCAGATCCGGTCCACTTCAAAGGCGAGTTTCTCGCAGGTCATCATCGCGTTCGAGGATGACGTGGATATCTACTTCGCAAGGCAACTGGTCTTCGAGCGGCTCCAGGCGGCACGTGAACAGTTACCGGAGGGGGTGGAACCCGAAATGGGGCCGATCAGCACGGGGTTGGGCGAAATCTACCAGTACACTCTGGAAAGCGACCGCCGAACGCCCATGGAACTGCGCACCATGCAGGACTGGCTGATCGCCCCTCAGTTACGGTCCATCGCAGGGGTGAACGAGGTGAACAGTTTCGGCGGGTTCGTAAAGCAGTACCAGGTGGTGGTTGATCCGGCCCGACTCCAAAAGTTCCGCCTGACGCTTCAGGAGGTGCTCGACGGTCTGGAGAAAAACAACGCCAACGCCGGAGGCAACTTCATCACCCAGGGTTGGGAACAGTCATACGTTCGCAGTGTGGGAATGATCGAGACGATGGGCGATATCGAAGACATCGTGTTGCACGCTAAGGACGGCACACCGGTTTTCGTGAAGGACGTGGCGGACGTGAAGATCGGGCCACAGACCCGACAGGGAGCGGTCACGAAGGATGGCCGGGGGGAGACTGTGGCGGGGATGGCAATCATGTTACGAGGGGCTAACTCCAAGATCGTTGTGGACAGCGTCAAGAAGGCGATCCCACAGATCCAGTCGAGTCTACCCAAGGACGTGCGGATTATCCCGTTCTATGATCGGACGTCGCTCATCCAGGCTTGCATCGAGACGGTCGCGAAGGCGCTGAGGGAGGGGGCCTTGTTCGTGTTGGTGGTTCTCTTCCTGCTGCTGGGGAATTTCAGGGGTGCTGTCATCGTGGCCCTTTCCCTGCCTTTCACCGCGTTCTTCACGTTTGTTCTCATGGACTGGCAAGGCGTCACGGCGAACCTGATGAGCCTGGGGGGGCTGGCTATTGCGATTGGCATGGTGGTGGACGCCTCGATTGTCGTGGCGGAGAACATCGCGCGTCATTTGACGGAACGGGGCGGCTCGGGAACTCCGCGATTGACCATCATCCAGGAAGCGGTGCGCGAAGTGGCGCGACCGGTCATTTTTGCCATCCTGATCATCATCATGGTCTTTCTGCCCCTGTTCACGTTGGAGCAGATGGAGGGCAAGATGTTCCGGCCACTCGCGACCACGATGTGTTTCGCCCTACTGGGATCTCTGGTCGTGGCGCTGACGATCATTCCCGTGCTGTGCTCCCTCTTTCTCCACGGGCACAAGAGCCGGGAGGACAATCTCTCGCTACGCCTGCTGAAGCGTCTTTATCTGCCGGTGCTCACACTGGCGCTGCGATTCCGGCGCACCACCGTAACTCTGGCGGGGGTGATCCTGATCGCGACTCTCGCGCTGATACCGCTCCTGGGCACGGAATTCCTCCCGCAACTTAACGAAGGGGCGATCGCCATCAACGCGGTGCGCCTGCCTTCAGCCTCGCTCGAGGGCTCCGTGGCAGTGGGAACCGCCATGGAACAGATTGTCCGGAAGTTCCCCGAGGTGAATACGGTGGTCACCAAGACCGGGAGGGCCGAGATCTCGGAAGACCCAATGGGGCCTGAGCAGAACGACCTTGTGATCATGCTCCATCCGGAGAAGGAGTGGAAATCCGGGCGGACAAAGGAGGACTTGGTGGCGGCAATGAAGGAGGAACTTGCCGTCGTTCCGGGGGTGCGGCTGTCGTTTTCCCAGCCGATCGCGTTACGGGTCAACGAGTTGATCTCCGGCGTCAAGAGTGACCTGGCCGTAAAACTCTTCGGACCGGACCTGGCTGTGCTCAAACCTCAGGCGGACCGCATTGCTGCGATCATGGGCGGAGTTCGGGGGGCTGAGGATGTGAAGGTCGAACAGATATCCGGGGCGAGCCAGATCCAGATCGTCGTGGACCGCAAGGCGATCGCGCGCCACAAGATCAACGTGGCGGACATCAACGCCCTGATTGAAACAGCCGTGGGCGGCAAGATCGCCACAACGGTCATCGAGGGCCAGATGCGCTTCGCCGTGCTGGCGCGTTTTCCCGAAAAGGACCGTAGTGATATTGCGGGACTGAAACGATTGCTGGTTCCGTCGCCGGACGGAGCCCTGGTTCCGCTGGCGCAGTTGGCGCGCATCGAGGAAAGCGAAGGTCCGGCCCAGATCAGCCGTGAGAAGGGAATGCGGCGGGTTGTGGTGGAATGCAATATCCGCGGGCGGGACATGGGGAGTTTTGTCGCGGAGGTGCAAAGGAGCATTCAAACGGTCGCGGTGAATCTCCCCACGGGTTACTTCCTCGAATACGGAGGGCAGTTCGAGAACCAGCAGCGCGCCATGAAGCGGCTCGGGATTGTCATTCCTATTTCCATCGCGCTGATCTTCCTCATGCTGTTCTCCGGGCTGGGCACGATACGGAGCGCGCTCATGGTGTTCGCCAATCTTCCGTTCGCCCTGGTGGGAGGGATTCTGGCGATGGTGTTGTTCAAACTCAACTTGAGCGTGTCAGCCGCCATCGGGTTCATCGCGCTGTTCGGAACGGCAGTCGGCAATGGGGTTGTACTCGTTGCCTTCTTCAATCAATTACGCCAGGAGGGCTTGAGCACGGCGGAGGCTGTCAGGAAGGGATGTGAACTGCGACTGCGACCATTGTTAATGACGGCGCTGGCCATGCTTCTGGGCCTGGTGCCCATGCTCTTCGCCACCGGCAGCGGGTCGGAGATCCAGCGTCCGCTGGCGGCCGTCGTGCTGGGCGGGTTGCTCTCATCGATGTTTTTGACCCTCGTCGTTTTACCGGTAATCTATCATCTGGTCGAGTCGAGAAGAGAACGGGCGGTACCCTTAGTGTCCTAAGGTCAGGATCACTGATGCATTATGCGCAACTCACGGACAGTGAGTTGCGCATACGATCAAGAATTGGTGAAAACTCAGAGGGGTTCAATGCGGATGAGACGGTGACCACGGGGAGGAACCGGCAGTCGCTGTCCGCTACCGGTCGTTTCGAGAGTCTCCCCGGTCCACACATCGGTGGCGTGACCGGAGCCGTCCAGGCCCAGTTCGCAAGGGTTGTCACTGAGATTGACCAGGGCCATGCAGGTGGCTCCGCCCGCAAGTTCACGGCGCCAGCGCATCGTTCCGCTCTCCGCATCCTGGTCAATCAACTGCGTCGGCGCCCCGAGGGGATCCTGGTCGATTTCAATGACGTCCGGATTTGACAGCAATTGGTTGGTGAAGGGGTCGAGTTGTGTGAGGTCCCCGCCGATGATGAGAGGGGCGGCAAGAAAGGCCCACAGGCCGATGTGCAGGTATTGTTCCTCATAGGCAAGGCGACTGGGTTGCAGGGGCGCGTTCCAACCCGGTCCGACAGCACCCACGACCAGCATGTCGGGGTCATTCCAGCCGTTGGGACGGCCGACTCCCTGCCAATCAACCTGCGAACGGATCTTATTGCGCAGCGAGAACCACGTGTCGATCAGATCGCCGGTGGTGCGCCACAGTTGAGCGTGACCGCGGTAGGATTCAATACGGTCGCGAGACATGCCGGCCGAGAGACTGAGGGTGATGTCACGGCCACTCGCGGCAATGGCCCTGGCCATCGCGATCACGACTTCAACCGGCGGGCCGTTGTCCGCCTTCAGATAGTCGAAACCCCACTCGGCGAACTGGGCGATATCGCGATCCCAAAATGTGTGTGCTCCGATGGGACTATTCCCGCCATGCCTGAAGGGTGAGTCGATCCGGCCATCGGCATGGTCGGCGCTACCGCCGGCCAAACCCTGCGGCGAATGCACATTAGGCACGTGGTAGATGCCGGCCAGTAACCCAAGGTCGTGTATGGCGCGAGTCAGGGCGGCGGGATCGCGAAACCCGTCATTGCCTTGAAGCGCAAGGGGGATGCCAGTGTCAGCCCTGCGGGTTCCCTGCCATCCGTCGTCGGTGTTGATGCGCCGGTAACCGACCCGGTGCAGGCCCTGCGCCACCAGCGCTTGCGCGTTGGCCAGGATGCGGGTGCTGTCAATCTGGGCGTGGCAGCAATTCCAACTCGACCACCCCATGGGGGGAACCGGTGCCGACTCGCCCGAACAGATTGTCAGCACGCGTTTCGCCTCTCCATGCCGGTTACGGGCCGTCAGTTGCACGGCATGCCGACCGGAACCCGGGGCTCTCCCTGAGATGATTCCACGCCCGGCGTTGAGAGTCAGTCCGTCTGGCAGGCCAAGGGAACTAAACCTCAGGTCCTCGCCCAGGCAGGGGATGCAATAGAGAAAGGGTTTTCCGGGTTGGGCACCGACCAGGTGTCCGGCGACAAAGCGGGGCCGTGGATC
>Ga0194063_10002796_pt1 | contig 10693 bp, 10 predicted proteins | sample SepL3720m_MetaG_FD_155459 | JGI IMG/M metagenome (GOLD analysis project Ga0194063, IMG submission 155459) | Anoxic zone freshwater microbial communities from boreal shield lake in IISD Experimental Lakes Area, Ontario, Canada - Sep2016-L373-20m | ecosystem: Environmental > Aquatic > Freshwater...
ATGCTGCTAGGAACGCACAGGCAGCGTCGAGGATTCCAAAGCCGAGCACATTGCGAACGATTGGCCCCGCACGACGCGCACGGCTACAGAGACTCCGAATGGCGCGAGGCGCAACCTCATCGCGGTGAGCTGCTGCTCGGCGTACGCCGACACGGCAGATCCTAACGTCATCCTCGGCGCAAGAATCTTGCCGCGACTTGCCGATCCTGATTTGATCAGCCACCGCCACTTTCGTTCCATAGGCCGATCGAAGGAGCCTTGCTGGCGTCTCGCGGATACATCGGCGGGGGCATAGTCAACAGGCGGTTGTCGTAGTTGAAAACGCGACTGTCGAAGCCCGCCGACAGACCTGAACTGCCCGACATACCCACTGAACCGTTGAAGGTCACGGCGGTCTTCTTCGCAGCTGTTCGGGTCTGCAACGTCCACCCAGCGGGCGAAGTGGTCTTCCAGTACCACTCCTGCAGTGAGCTTGTTCCCGAGCCGGGATAGGCCTCCGCCACGAGCGTGCCTGATTGGGCTAGTACCGCAGCCTGAATCGTGGTGGACGCAGGCATGAGGTCTGACCAGTACGGGAATACGACGTTGCGCGACGAGACCAATCCGAGAGTGTAGTTGCTGTTGGGAGCGGTGAGTGAAACATTGTCGTACAAATAGATGTCCTTGCCGGCGCCTGTCGCAATCGTCAGCGCACAGGCGTAGCTCCCCGAGATCCAGACGTCGTCGTCGAAGAACACCACAGCATCACCCGGGAGGTTGATCGTGCCAACCAGAGTCTTCGTGAGAGTGCCCAAGACTGGGTCGGGATAGGGCGTAAACGTGTGCGCTGTGTGGTCGGCGGTCGTCCGGGCCGCGATACCGTTGATGGCGGTGATCTTGTAGACCGTGAGCTGACTGCCGTTGATGACGGCGTTGTATCCATAACTCGTGCCGGACAAGTTGTAGTAGGTGCTGGTGCTGATCGCCTTCGTCTTCATGTTCGCAATATCCTGGAGAATGTCGGAGAACTTCACCTCAAGATTTGGATTCTGATCGTAAACACCGGCCTTGAAGTGGTCGCTCTTGGTGCCGGGCCACGTGAACCTCCCCGTGGCCGAGGCGTCGCCCATGATCACGCCAGCGTTGCTGCAGTCACCGTTGCAGTGAAACTTGCCGTTGAAGACCGCGCCCACGCCGATTGGCTGGCTCGCGTTGACGAGCAACGCGTAGTCGGCGAGGGTCGGAAACCTCACGACCATCTTTACCTTGCGACTGTAGCCATTGGGCAGAGTGCCCGTCGCGGAAAGAACCAACTGGTTGGGGACACCTGCAACGGTGGCCCTCGTGGTCTCAACTGACCAGGTGCTTCCGTCCGGCATCGCGGCCGCTCCGGTCGCAGGTAGCCGCGGAACGGTGTCTGCGTAGTTGAAGTTCCTGCCGACTTGGTACAGATACTCACTCACGCCGGCATCCGCGACCTGCATCGCCTTCGCGCGATCGACATAGTGTTCCGTCTGCGACGTGCGGTAAGCGACCAAGCCCAGCAGAGTGGTCACGATCACAAACAGAATCGCCGACACGATAACTACCGCCGCTAGGGCAATCCCCGTGTCTTCGCTGAACGCAGCGTAGAAATGGCTCCGAGATTTGCGGCATGCCATGGCTAGTTCACATCCATTAGGCTCGAAATCACCCTAATCTTCACGAGCACCGATGTCGTCACGTCGACGGTCTTGTCACCAGACACAGCCGAGTTGTCTAGGTGAATACCCACGAGGCAGATCTTCGCAACGGTCGTCAGAGGCGTTGCCGTCGAGACAATCAAGAAACCGTGCTTCTCCCCTGACGGACACGTCAATGCTCCGGTAGAATCAACAGTGACTTGGTGGTAGCAAAAGAGCCCGTGCGACGTATCGATGGTCTCAACTATCCTGCGCGCCGGGGCGAGAGTTCCATAGGTGAACGGCGCCTGCGTGTTGGTCGGCAGAGTGACCGAGCGGTAGAGGCTCCCGCCGACGACCTCGTAGGTGACAAGCTCAGGCTTCTGGTCGTTGTTGACGTCCGACCAGAACTGCATGTGGGTAGGCTCGGCGATGGTGAACGCGCCTCTGTCTATCGGGGCACCTAGAGTCTTGAGATCATCATTTTGCTGTGCCTGACGTAAATCCCGGGCCATCAAGTCGGTCGCCGTCTGACCTACATCGGCAGCGATGGCTCGAGCCGACGCCATGTTGGTCATGCTCTGAGTCGCCCCCATCAACAGAAACATCGCCGCGAGCACGACCACAATGAGGATGCTGACGACCAACAACTCAGTGAGGGAGAAGCCGCTATCGTCCCGGAGGAATCGCATCGTCTGTCGCTGTCCCTACTGGTTCCAGGCTGAGTTCAGCGTCACGGTGACCGTTGAACCGCCGTTGAGGACGCCGGCCGTGACTGCCGTGGCGCGGAATGGCGTGAAACTGCTCACGTAGTACTGACCGAAGTCCAGCGTGCGGGAGGTCGATGTCGCCAGTGTCCCCGAGGCGCGCGCTGCGACCGGAAAGCTGTCAACGGGGAGAGCACCCACGACGTTTGAGTTGTAGATGTAGACCGTATGGGCGGTTGTGTTTTGCGTGTACGCAACCTTGAGCGTGCCCTTTGCCTTGGTTAGCGTGCGGGGCACATCGTAGGTTCCGCCAATGACGACAACCTGCGTAGTGTTGGTCGGAGCGGTGTAGTTGGTGGGCGCCGTGACCGCGATTGTGTAGGTGCCCGCAGTGGTCAGGTAGAAGGTCGCGATGCCGTCCGCACCGGTTGTTCCGGTCTTTGCTGCCGCGCCCGACAGAGTGACCGTGACCCCGGACATCGCCACACCGTAGTTGTCGCGGACAGTAACCCTCAGTATCGTCCTCCTCAGAATCAAGTTCGGCGAGAGCACGTATGCGTTGCCCAAAACGACCGCCTTGCTGCCCGTGCTCGAGAGCACGTAGTTGGTTAGGCTCGCGCTGACGCTGTAGGTCCCCGCCGTCGTCAGCGTGAAGGTGTATGAGCCATCCGAGCCCGTTGTCCCGGTCAGGGCCGCCGCACCCGAGAGGGTGACCAGCGTGCCGGGAAGCACGGCGCCGGCCTCATCGACGACGGTCACCTTTAGGGTGGTGTTCCTGAGCACGAGGTTGGGCGAAAGCACGTAGTCTGTGGCCAGGACGACCGTCTGGCTGCCCGTGCTCGAGAGCACGCAGCCGGTCTTGCTCGCGCTGACGCTGTAGGTTCCCGCCTTCGTCAGATCGAACGTGTAGGAGCCATCCGTGCCCGTCGTCCCAGTTAGAGCCGCCGCGCCGGAAAGGGTGACCAGCGCGCCCGGGAGCGCGGCACCGGCCTGGTCGACGCAGGTGACCTTGAGCGTCGCGTTCTTGGTCATCGTGAGGCTAGGAGAGGCCGTATACTCCAGGCCGCCCCCCAGAACTGCGAGGTTCGTAGTGCCCGACGTGTATCCGGTGAGTGTGCCAGTGACGGTGTACGTATCCTTCTGCAAATCGGTGAAGCGCGCCAACCCATCTGCTCCGGAGGTCGCCGTGAACGTGCCGCCGGTTGGCCCCACTATTTTCACCAAAACCCCACCAAGGGGCTGGTTCAAGCTGTTCTTCACTGGAACGACACCGGTATTCAGCTTGATGGCCCTGATCACGAACGGATTGTCTCTGTCGGGAGATATACCGACCGGATTTGTGAAGGAATTGACTAGTAGATACCCTGGGCACGTCCCAGTGATGGTGCAGTTTCCCTGCGGGACATGGCCAAACCACGCCGCGACGCCTTCTGAATCCGTGGACTTGGTGCGGCTCACACCGACCGAGGGGAGAATCACAATGGTCGCACCATGAACCGGCTCATTTGTGAAATCATCGATGACATGGACCGTGACGTCGCCGTTGCTCAGGTATGAATCCCTGCCCCCGATGTTCGTCTCGACCCTTACGCTGCCGGGGTGCGGGGTCGTCCACGACACGGTGATTTGAACCATCTTGCTTGCGGCCACGAGTGTGACGGGGCTCCGAGCGTACTCGACATAGGTCGCAATGGTGTAGTCGCCATCGTGCTCGATGGGGTCAAGGGAGCCAACCGGATCACCGTTCCTCGTACCCAGTAAAACGTAGGGCATAGTGCGTGCCTGCTCGAGATGTCGGTTTGCAATCTGAAGTGCCGTCTCGCGACGCGCGGTGGCAGCACTCGCGGTCGAAGCGAACGCGAGTGCCCCCATGATCGAGGTAGCGACGACGATGAGTATGGCGGATGCAATCACAAGCTCCGCAATCGTGAAACCGGACTCGCTGCCAATCGTTCGCTTCATCGCAACCACCGCGACTCTCTCATCCCGCACTGGGCATGACGCCCTCAGACGCCCGTCTTCGACACGCCTCTGTGCAAACTACTCTCTCCCAGAACTCCCAGGACAGCCTGTAATCCCAAGCCATAGCTCCTAGGTCCGAAACCGACAATCTGACCGACGCAGACCGGGGCAATAACGCTCTTGGCGCGAAAATCCTCCCGAGATGCAATATTTGACAGATGAACCTCAACAACGGGCACCGAAACGCACGCCACGGCATCGCGAAGCGCATAGGAGTAGTGCGTGAATGCTCCTGGGTTAAAAACGATACCGTCGCACGTCGTGTCCGCCTCGTGAATCGCATCGATGAGCGCACCCTCGTGGTTGCTCTGGAAGAACACGACTTCAGACTCAAGCGCTGAGGCAGCGGTCGTGAGTTCTGCCTCGATATCTGCAAGCCGAGACGCGCCGTAGATGTCTGGCTCTCGGCTTCCCAAGAGGTTGAGGTTTGGGCCGTTGAGAAGAAGAATGCGCATTAGCCCATCCCCCTTTCGTTCGACTCTGCCCAAGCGACCAAGTGCTCGTGAATCATCGCTTCAGCGACCGATTCGCATCGCCACAGACCTGGGGCATCTACCAGAACAAACCGCACGTTCCCACCTCTCGCTTTCTTGTCGGCATACATTGCCTCAAGTACCCGGCCTGGCTCAAACACCATATTCATGGCCGGAAGCCGGAACCCGTCCAGCAGACGATCCTGCCTCTGAACGAACTCAACGCTTCCGTGCCCGGCCTCAACAGAGAGTCTCGCTGCGAATCTCATTCCCTCCGCGACCGCGATCCCGTGAGGCACGACACCGTACCCGGCTACCTTTTCAATCGCGTGCCCGAGTGTATGACCGTAGTTCAAACACTCGCGTACACCTTCTTCTCTCTCATCGGTCCGAACCACTCCGGACTTGAATCTCACACACTGCTCAACTGTGTCGGCCGTCACACAGTCTACTCTCCGTCGGAGCCCTCCGGCATTGATCTCCAACCACCCTAGAAACTCCTCACCGCCAATCACCGCGCTCTTGACGACTTCGGCCATCCCACTCGCCCACTCCGCTGCCGACAGCGAGACGAGCGTGTCGGTGTCAGCGATCACCAGGCGCGGCTGCTTAAACGCTCCTACAAGGTTCTTACCCGCACTCAAATCAACACCGGTCTTGCCACCCACAGACGAGTCGACCTGAGCGAGAAGCGTGGTCGGAACTCCCACGAAGTCGATTCCACGCAGATACGTCGCAGCAACAAAGCCTGCAAGGTCGCCGATAACCCCGCCGCCCAGCGCCACAACCAGATCATGGCGGTCGAGTTTCAGATGAGCCAGCGCCTCCAGCAGCTCACCGGCGACCTGCCAGCTCTTGCTCGGCTCCCCCGGCGCAACCGACAGCGGAAAGACGTCAAAGCCGGCAGTCACCAACGATGCACCGACTCTCGCACCGAACAGATCGGCGACGTTGGTGTCGCTCACCAGCGCGATCTTCTTGGCTCGCGTGACCGCAGAGACCCGCTTGCCTATCTCGGCGAGTAGACCGGGGCCTATGACGACCTCGTAGGGAGCCTCTCCCACGTCAACACGAACGACTTGGGCCTTCATCGCGCACTCCATTCTCGAGCGAGCGCCACGACCTGAGCAGCGACGGTTTGCGGGGTTCGGTCAACGGTATCGACCACCACGTCGGCGACTGCCGAGTAGAGGCCCTCCCGGGACTCGAGAAGCTTTCCGGCCGCCAGGGCGCCGCTCGCCCCGTCCAGAAGCGGACGGTTGCTGTCCTCTCCGACGCGCGCGAGAGTCTCGGCGGCCGTGACTTTCAGGTAGACGACCCTCCCGAGACGCTTGAGCACGGCACGGTTCGAGTCGCTGAGCACGACACCTCCCCCACACGCGACCACGCTCGGGGGCATTGTACCCAGCGAATCGAGCGCAGATGTCTCAAGTGCTCTGAACGTCGACTCGCCGGCCTCCTCAAAGATCTCGCGCGCGGTCCGCCCGTCCTGCTGCTGTACCAGATCGTCGACGTCGACGAAAGGCAGACCAAGCTCCTCGGCCACTAGGCGCCCGACGGTAGACTTGCCGGCACCCATGAAGCCGACGAGCAGCAGATGGCTCATCGGTCGGCGCGCCGCAGGCGCTCCAAGTAGGCGTCGCGCGCGTGCAGAATGTCGCCCATCGAGTCGCTCCCAAACTTGCCGAGGTAGGCGCGAGCAAGCACAAAGGCGACCTCAGCCTCCGCGACTACGGCCGCTGCAGGCACCGCGCAGACGTCGCTGCGCTCACGACTCGCGTCAATCGGCTCAAGCGTATCGAGATCAACGCTGGCCAGGGGTGTCATGAGCGTTGGAATCGGCTTCATTGCCGCTCGCAGCACAAGCGGCTCGCCATTGGTCATCCCGCCCTCAAGGCCACCGGCGTGGTTGGTCGGACGGACAAACCCTCGGCCGCGCTCAAACAGTATCTCATCGTGGGCCATGCTTCCGGGAGCTCCCGCAAGCGCAAAGCCGTCGCCGACCTCGAATCCTTTGATCGCCGGAATGGACATCACTGCGGCCGCCAACCGAGCATCGAGACGTCGCCGAGCCTCGGCGTACGTACCCAGACCTGGCACCAGCCCAGTGGCGGTCACCACGAACACCCCGCCCAGAGACTCCCCCGCCTCGCGAGCCTCGTCAATTGCGCGCTTCATCCGCTCGCTTGCCGCTGAGTCCGGGCAGCTGACTTCGCTCTCGTCCGCCGCTCCCTCATCAGCGCGCGCAATAGCGGCGGTATCGGCAACCACATCTCCGATCGCCGTCACGTATGAAACCACCGTGACGCCGACCGAGCGTAAGAACGCCTTGGCCACCCCGCCAGCCGCAACGCGAGCGGCAGTTTCGCGGGCGCTGGCTCGCTCGAGGATATCGCGAACGTCTTCAGAACCCGTCTTCTGGACGCCCGCAAGGTCGGCATGCCCGGGTCGCGGTGCCACCACGCGGCTCGTTGTCTGCTTCTCCCCCACGGTCGCCATGACATCGGTCCAGTTGTCCCAGTCGCGATTCCCGATCGTCAGAGCAATCGGGCTACCGATTGTCACGCCAAACCGCACCCCGGACAGAATGGTTGCCCTGTCGGTCTCGATGGCCATGCGTCCGCCTCGGCCATAGCCGAGCTGCCGGCGAGCAAGGTCGGCGTTGATAAGCTCGATATCAACGGGAAGACCGAACGGAACTCCCGTGACGATGGCGACGAGCGCTCTGCCGTGTGATTCGCCAGCTGTGGTGTAGCGCATGAGCAGGGGTCCTTCGGCCGGGACGGGAATGAGGTTCCCACGGTTGAGAATGAGGGGACACCCTCAGGCGCAGCTCAGGCTACTTCGAGATGCTCTGGCCGACGGTGATGGTTTGTTTGGCGTCGCCATAGAGCATCTGGGCAAATCCCAATTCCGGAGTCGAGACCTCGATCACCTTCCATGGCGAACTACCGATGGTCTCACCGTTGCCGGCAGTGTAGGTCACCCCGTTCCAAGTGAAGACCCCTTTGTACGCATCGCCCTCGGCAACGATTGCCGTCAATGTCAGAACAGTAACGGGCTTCACCGTCGGGGAGGTAACGTTTGTGGACGGTGTGGTCGTCGTATTCGAAGTGATGGCTGAGGGGGTCACCTCCGGGACCTTGAATGCAGGCTTAATGGTGGGGGCGAAGACGTTCCTGAATGTGAAGGTCGTCTGAAGCGGCTTTTCCGCAGGGTTGACCACGGGGGCCGCGACAACAGGAGCAGCTGCGCTGACTGATGGCTTTGCGGTATTCGACGCGGTCGCGGGAGTGCCCGAGCCGAGCAAGCCCGTGATGCCGCCGGAGGCAAACACGAGGACAATGGCGCCCACGACAAGCACCAGGACCAGCAGCGCCGCAGCGCCAGCAGCAACCTTGCCGGTAGTAGTCGCCAAGAACCCTTCCGCGCCAATTGACCGCGGCATGGTCACGCCCATGTCGTCGGGCGGCTGGACCGGTGCATTGATTACATCAGTCACGTCTACCCGTCCTCATCTATGGGGTCGTTGGAGCCGGCGCTGCGGCTGGCGCAGTCGTAGCACCAGAAGATGCCGGAATCGTGTAGGCCTGCAGCTTGATTACGGTTTCGACTGAGTAAACAGGCAGGGCTGGGTCGCCAGCATCAACAGCCGCGAGTTTCGCTAAGAAACTCTCTTCACGCAACCCACGGTTGAGCTTAACAACGCTCTTGGTGAAGTCTACGGTGTCGGCCCAAGTCCCCCGGATACTAATATCCAGCGGGATAGTCACGTAGTCGGCTGCCACGGTGGGTTCGGCGGGAGTAATGTCAAATACCTGTACCCCCGAGGCGAATGCCGCATCTTGCAGATCGATAATGAGAGATGGCAGGTCCGGGTTCTCAGGAACCAAGCTCGCGAGTTCTAGCCACTGCGCGCTAGTCGCCGAGGTTCGATTCTTGATCTCCTGACGCTGACTGAGAAGTGCCCGAGAAGCGCTGAGCTGCTGCTCGGCCACCGCAATCTGACCATCAAGCAATCTCTGCTTCTGGTACTGCGGCCACACGAGCAATACCGCAACTGCAGCAAGGACCACGAGAAGTCCCACGATTACCAGAATGAGTTGTTCGCGCGGACCGATCTTCATCGTCGCATCATCTACTTCCCACCGCTGGCATCGACCGCGGATGGGCTGACCTTGCCTTTGACCGAAAAGCTGACTACCGGCGCCGGGACGACCGTCTGTCCGGCCACCGTGACGAACCCGCTGAAGGGCGCGTTTGCTGCCTTGGTGAGCCACACGTCAGAAACGTCGTCGAGTTCATTGAGGCGCACTAGGGTCTTGGCGACTGACTTGTAGCTAACATCCATTGAATGGCTCGGCGAGTAGGGGGTGAATCCATCAAGTGTGAGCCCGTCGACTTGACTGATTCCCATCTGTCCGAGCCACACCTCGTCCGGCAAGACAAGCGAGACTTCCTCGCCCACTCGGCCCATGTCAATCCGTCCGGCAAGAGCTCTGGTCGCTATGGACTGCCGGTTGGCAAGGTCCTGCTCCTTTTGCTGGAACACGCCAAATGCTTCTGCCTGTGTCTGAACCTTTTGTGACTGTTCTTGAATCAGCTGAAGATCACCATTCTGCTGCGAACTACCGAACCAGAAGAATCCATAGACGATAAGAACGATGGCAAGCAGAACAGCAAATACGACAAAGACAGGTCCGTACCACTTCTCGTAGCGGCGGCGCTCAAGTACCTCAGGCGGAAGTAGATTGATCCTCACCATCGCTACGAAACACCCCCCAGAGCAAGCCCGATTGCTGCCGCCGAACCCATTCTGTCGGCAGCAACTGCCGTTGCCACGGCTCCGGATGCAGTGATCTGGGCGAGTGCATCGCCAATCACTACCTGCGTCTGCAGGCCTTTCTCCAAGTAGCTCGAAAGGTTGCCAAGCTCAGAACCCGTACCGGTAAGGTACACCCGCTTGATGGTGCGAACCTGGGTGGCCTGTGTCAGATAGTAGTCAAAAGAACGTCGGACCTCGGCGATAAACTTGTTGGTTTCACGCTCGAGTGCCTCCTGCGCCACACGAATCGACTGTTCTTCAGCGTCAACCGGCGCGGTCTGCGGCGCATCGAAGTCGGGCAGTCCAGCACGGTTCTTGAGCTGCTCCGCCTCATCGAATGTTAGGTTCATGACATTGGAGACCGCCTGCGTAAACTGGTTGCCCGCCATCGAGGATACGCGTGTGAAGCGCGGAATACCCCGCTCAACGACCACGATGTTGGTCAACCCCGAGCCGATGTGGACGATGCCAAGCGCCTCACCCGCGTCCGCATCATCGGATAGCCAGCCGGTTGTCGCGCCAAGTAGAGAGCGCACCAGCGCGAAGGCAGTCACATCCACCTGTGTCATCTTGAGCCCGGCGCCTTCGACGGCAGACACAGCGCTTGCAATCATGTCGCGCTGTGCGGCTACGAGGAGCACCTCCATCATGTGCTCGTCGGAGGGGGTCATGTAATCACCGATGATCTGGAAGTCGAGAATCGCCTCTTCTACCGGAATCGGAATGTAGTCTTGGGCCTGGTACTGAATCGCACCAGCAAGTTCGTCGCGCTCCATGAAGGGCAGGTCGATGAGTCTGACGACGACCTTTTGATTGGACACGCCGATCGCAACGTCCTTCACGTGAAGGCCCGTGCGCTTCCAAAGCTCCTTGATGGCACCTGAGACCGCCGCGGGATCCACAATCTCGCCCTCGACAACAGCGCCAAAGGGCACACCGACAGCCCCGTATGCGACAAGGGTGTTACCGGATCCGGAGGGCTTGATCTGGGCCGCACGAACAAAGTCGGTTCCGATGTCCAGACCG
>Ga0194063_10002797_pt1 | contig 10689 bp, 7 predicted proteins | sample SepL3720m_MetaG_FD_155459 | JGI IMG/M metagenome (GOLD analysis project Ga0194063, IMG submission 155459) | Anoxic zone freshwater microbial communities from boreal shield lake in IISD Experimental Lakes Area, Ontario, Canada - Sep2016-L373-20m | ecosystem: Environmental > Aquatic > Freshwater >...
CGTGGAACAGCGCAGCGAGAAGCCCTCCCATGCCGCTGTCGAACTCAAGGAGAACCTGAGTATAAGAGAATGCCAAGAATTCATATCAGAGCACATATAAGGGTTGCGCGCGGCGCGCTACCCTGGGAGCCTGATGTGGGGATACATTCTACCCTGAAAGGGTTGTATCGTTTGTCCCCCTTCACGGCAGTCAATTCAACACTTGAGAATGACTCCCAGACAACCCTTTCAGGGTTGGGGGTGTGCTTGGTCTCACACACCCAGGGTAGCGCGCCGCGCGCAACCCTGGACTGAGAGATGCAATCCCTTCGGGATTGGCTCCCGGTTAGTCTGCAGAATGTCCAAACTCCAGGGGAGACCACCGGTCCAATGCCACTAGGATTTGACACTCCTCATCCCGGAGGGATGGCCGACAATAGCCCAACGTTTAAACGTTGGGTGCGCGGGTCTAGATGTGCATAAGGACGGCTGAACCCCCTGCGAGATCGGTCAGTCGTCCTTTCAGGACTTGTCGTGCTGCGGGCGCTGGTTCCCAACGTTTAAACGTTGGGCTATTCTCGCATGTCCCTCCGGGACAAAGGCGTGGATCGGTTTCTCATGCCTTCTCTGGGGTCAAATCCTAGTGGCATTGGACCACCGGTCTGCCCCACACCTGAACAGCTACGCCTGATCGTTAAACGGCAGGTCGGACGCCTGCCTTACACCCGCGAGCAGCGTGGGGCAGATCTCTCGCTCTCGCTCTTGCTCTTGCTCTCGCTCTTGCTCTTGCTCTCGCTCTGCACGAAGTCGGAGACTCCGTGGACCGGCAGGGCGGAGACCTGCCCCACGACCTGTCAAAATGAGTTTCCTGGAAAAACAGACTCTTAAAAAGCCTCTTCACACCCACTTCTTCGCGTGCTATTATCCCCTTGTAATGAACGAGAATAGGAACCAATTCTCCCGTGCTCCGTGCAGCGTCAAAAGACTATCGCGGGGCGGTAAGGAAGTAAATTCCACTCAGTTTGAATTGAACTCCCGGGGCGTATTCGCCACCCGGGAGAAGGTAAAGCTTGCGCTTCAAGCTCGAACACGCTAAAGCGTTGGGAACGAACAACAATGGTTACAGAGCGCTAATCACCAATCACTATTCGCCAATATCTTATGAAAAAACTCAACATCGGACTTATCGGCTGTGGCTTCATGGGCCGCACCCACTCGAACGCTTCACGCAGGGTCAACAACTTCTTCGACCTCGAATATCAGCCCGTCCTCAAGGCTGTCTGCGATCTCGACGAGGCCAGGGCCAAGGCCTTCGCAGCCAAATGGGGCTATGAATCTTACGAAACCGATTGGCGCAAGCTCATTGCCCGCGAGGACATTGACCTCGTTGACATCACGTTGCCAAACAATATGCATCGGGAAGTCGCCGTCGCGGCTGCTCAGGCCGGCAAGATGATCTTGTGCGAGAAACCGCTGGCGCGAACCGGGCAGGAGGGCTTGAAGATGGTTCAGGCCATCGAGAAAGCCGGCGTGCCCAATATGGTGTCTTACAATTACCGCCGCATCCCCGCCGTCACCCTGGCGAAGCAACTCATCGATGAGGGCCGGCTCGGGCGCATCTTCCATTACCGCGCGAAGTTCCTCCAGGACTGGACGATTTCCAAGGATCTCCCCCAAGGCGGTCCCGGCTTATGGCGTCTGGACGTCAAAGTCGCTGGCAGCGGCGTCACCGGGGATCTCCTGGCGCATTGCATCGACACCGCCCTGTGGCTCAACGGCAGCATCGACAAGGTCAACGCCATGACCGAAACCTTCATCAAGGAGCGCAAGCATACCGAAACCGGCAAGATAGAGAAGGTCGGCATCGACGACGCCTGCGCGTTCCTGGCGCGGTTCAAGAATGGGTCGCTGGCGACGTTTGAATCCACCCGTTACGCGCGCGGCCACAAAGCGCTATACACGTTCGAGATCAACGGCGAGCACGCGTCTATCTTTTGGGATCTGCACGACTTGCATCGCTTGCAGTATTTCGAGCACCGCGACGAAGGCCGCGTCCGCGGCTGGCGCAACATTCATGTCACGGACGGCGATCACCCCTACATGGACAAATGGTGGGTGCCGGGCCTCCAGATCGGCTACGAACACAGCTTCGTCCACCAGCTTGCGGACTTCCTTGACGGCCTCGCCAAAGGCAAGCCCGCCAGCCCAACCTTCCGCGACGCGCTTGAGACGCAATACGTCTGCGATGCCGTGCTCAAGTCAGCCAAGACCGATCGGTGGGAGAAAGTGTTAAAGGCGAAGTAACCGAGGATTGCGAGGCTAAGGAATCCAGATGCCATACAGTATTGCTTCCAAGACGAATCGCCGGAGCTTCGTGGTTGCTGCGGGCGCGAGCGCAGCGGGTATGGCTCTGCTTCCAGGACCTCCCTTGTGGTCCGCCTCGCAGCCTGACACCGGCTCCACCGCACCGAGCTCTGCGGCAAAGATCAAGTTCGCGGTCTGCAACGAGATGTTTGAAAAGAACTCTTTTCGCGAAACTTGCGAGATCGCATCGAAGTTGGGTTATCAGGGCGTTGAAATCGCTCCCTATACCTTGGCGGCCACGGCCGACGGTGTGACTGCAGAACAACGGGCGGAAATTCGCAAAGCCGTGAAGGATAACGGCCTTCAGACGGTCGGCCTGCATTGGCTTCTCGCAAAAACTACCGGCCTTCATATCACGACGCCGGACGACGCGATGTACCGGAGAACCAAAGACTATTTCAATGTTCTGATTGATCTCTGCCACGATGTTGAGGGAAACGTGATGGTGATCGGGTCGCCCAAACAGCGCAGCCTGGTGGATGGCCAGAGCTATGAGGAAGGGTGGAAACGCGCAGTCGAGATGTTCCGGGGAGCGTGCGACAAGGCCAGCGACGCCGGCGTGACGCTTTGCATCGAGCCGCTCGGGAAGACGGAGACCAACTTCATCAACACGGTGGCCGAAGGTCTGAAGCTCATGCGCGAAATCAATCACCCTAACTTCAAGGTGCATCTTGACGTCAAAGCCATGGCGGCGGAAGGCAAACCTTCCATTCCTGACATCATCCGTTCCGTCAGAGCTCAAGACATAGGCCACTTCCACGTCAATGATTCCAACCTCTACGGCCCGGGAATGGGTGCCATCGATTATGGCCCCATCGCCTTGGCGGTCAGAGAGATCGGTTGGAATAAGTGGCTTAGTGTCGAGGTCTTTAAATTCGATCCCGATCCGACAACTATTGCCCGCAAGAGCATCGAATGTTTGAAGCGCTATTTCTCGTAACGGGATCAGAGGGCGCCGCGGCAGCGCCATTTGTCTAGTGTCTTTTTGCGTTTCTCGCCGTTGCTCTCCTCCTGAAAATGCGCACATCTGCAGCTTGCGAACTCACTATCCGCAATCGGCAGCGCACCCGGCGGGTCGATCTGCGCCTCTTTCGCCAAACGGCCAATAGTGTCCTCCAGGACTTGCTGAAACTGAATCAGTATAACCTCGGCCTCTATCTCGTCGCCGCGCCCGAGATGACTCATCTCAACGAAACCTTTCTGCACCATGAAGGCTCGACTGACGTGATTACCTTCAATTACGCCGAGCCTGACGAACCCGAACCAGCAAGCAGCCGCGGGCACTCGATCCCTGCCCCGCCGGCCAGGCTGCACGGTGAGATCATCATCTGCATCGATGAAGCCGTCATCCAGGCTCACCGGTTTCACACCTCCTGGCAATCTGAACTGACGCGCTACCTCGTCCACGGCCTGCTCCACCTCCGAGGATACGACGATCATCACGCAGCGGCGCGGCGCCGAATGAAACGGGAGGAAGATCGCCTCTTGCGCCACCTGGCCGATCGTTTTGATCTTATACGGCTTGGCAGCCGTGAGCAGCCCTCGCGCGACTGAGAGAATGCCCACTTTCCTCATTCGCATTGGTCATTTCTCCCCCCGTTGTCCCGCCTCTTTCCCTTGAGCTAACGCCGGTCCTCGGCTAAGTTGGCAGCGTGAAGAAGAGTCTTTTCGCGCGATGGCAGGCCAACTTTTGGGCCGGCCTCGCCATCGTCCTGCCCGGCGTCATTTCCATCGCCGTCCTGCACTGGCTCTTCGGCACGGTCGCCAACATCACGGACATCCTCCTGATTTTTCTGCCGCCCCGGCTGACCCACCACGACAGCGGGAGCGGCTCGATGTACTGGTACTGGAGCTTGGTCGCCCTGGTGCTCGCGGTGGGTTTGATCGGCATCGTCGGCCTGGTGGCCCGGAACTATTTCGGACGGAAGATCATCGAGTGGGTGGATTCCGCCCTGCTCCGCATCCCTCTGCTCAACAAGATCTACAGTGCTACCAAGCAGGTCAATGACGCCTTCTCTTCGACGAACAAATCCGCCTTTCGCACCGTCGTGCTGGTCCAATTCCCCCACCCAGGTGTCTATTCCATCGGCTTCATCACCAGCGACCAGCAGGAAGAGGTGCAGGCCAAGACCGGTCATAAGGTGGTTTGCGTCTTTGTTCCTGCCACACCCAATCCAACCTCCGGCTTCCTGCTGATGATTCCCGAAGACAAGGTGATCAAGCTGGATATGTCCGTAGCCGACGCCATCAAATACGTCATCAGTCTCGGTGCCATCCTGCCGGCGCAGATGCCCGCCGCCCACCTTGCTCTCGAGAGATCGCCTGGCGCCTTGCTCTCCGTTTCAGACAACCGCAAGCGGGATGAGACGGCAAGTTCTGCCGGCCATGATTGAAACCACCATCGGCGTGGTGCTCCGCACCCGGCTGCTCACCGAAACAAGTCTCATCGTCCACTGGCTCACCCCGGCCCTCGGACGCCTGGCCACGGTCGCCAAAGGGGCGCGGCGGCCCAAATCGCCCTTCCGCGGCAAACTCGATTTGTTCTACCTCGCGGACTTCAGTTTCAGCCGCAGCCGGCGCTCGGAACTGCACACCTTGCGCGAAGTCAGTTTGCGCGAAACCCACCGTGCCTTGCGGCAGGATCTCACTTATCTTCGGCAAGCCTCCTATTGCGCCGCTTTGATCGAACAATCCACTGAAACCGAGACGCCGTTGTCCGCGATCTTTGCTATGATGGCCGGCCTGTTGCAACATCTGCCCGCCCACCCGCCGCAGCCACAAACCATTTTTGCCTTTGAGTTCAAACTGCTGACCGAACTTGGATTGAACCCCGATCAGCAGCAAAACAACTTGAACCCAGGCACCAGGCAACTTCTGAAGGCGCTCGCGGGAATGGATTGGCCCGTGCTGTCGCGCCTAAAGCTGAGCGACGCGCAGGTCGCTGAGCTCCGCCAATTCCTGGAGAGCTTCCTGATCTACCATTTGGGGAGGATTCCCAGAGGTCGCGATGCCACGCTGGGGTCAGACTCGTAAAGGTATCAGCCTCTAATCCCGTGAGGTATCAGATCATTCGCCCCAGCTTCAGTATTCTGCGACCAGGCTGGCAGGCTCCGGCGTCGTCATCGTAGCCGCCGACGGGAGTCGGCGCTAACCTTCCCTCGGCAGGCAGAGTGCGCTGACTCCCATCAGCCCCATCATCGTAGCCGCCGACGTGAGTCGGCGCTAACCTGCCCGCCCGAGCTAGAGTGCGCCGACTCCCGTCGGCGGCTACGTTGGGAACTGGCGTGGCGCGGAACCAGAGTGCGCCGACTGCCGGCGGCGGCTCGTGACGCTCTGGTCGTCAGGGAGGGACGAGAGACACGCTGTCGCCGCCTGGCGCGCTTCTTCGATGCACAGTCGGCTTCTTGCGTTGGCCTCATCAAGCAGCGGTTCTGGAATAAAATCGTCAAACTTTTCCAATCTCTTCACCGGCATCAAACTCGCCAAACTCACATTCTCTGATTCTGCTAAAGCGATTCCACGTAAATGGGCTTTGATTTTCGCTAAGCCATCCACGTGGTAGGTAATCGACAAACGGTCGGTTTCGGCTCCGATGCCTGAGGACTTGGCCAGTAAAGCAAGGGTGAGAAGGCCCCGAGAACCAATCCATGGAAACCACTGAATATTCTTTTTGCCGACGATAATGTCGCTTTTGGCGAGGCCCACCTTTTGCGCTGTCTGCCGGGCTGCTCGCAGAAGAATCCTACTATTCCCATCAATAAAGGGTGGCATGTCCTCGTTCAGCAGAACCGCCTTCATTTCCCGGATGATAGAGGTGTGTATCTCGCCGCCAGCACCTTGGAAAGGCGGCGCCTTGCCTCCTGGAGACAACGTGACGAGGGCAGTCTTTTGATCTAGCAATAATTCTTCCACTCGCCATCGTTTGCCGGCCAGGATGAGGTGGTCGCCGATTGGGGGCACGATATCTGCCGGTAGCTTTCCTATTTCCTCCGGACCGCACCGGACAACGAACTCCTCGGTGCTTTGGAATGCGGCGTAAAAGTCAAACCCGCTGGTAATCCGCTCTCCTGCTAGACCAAGAATGATTTCACCTTGGGGAACTTGCTCGACCAACCCGTGTCTTGCGAGCCCCTTGAGCAACGCGGCAAATTGCGCCTGGGTCGTGCTCCTGAAGGGGCCGCGCTGGCAAAGGGCTTTGAACAGGTCTGACGCCCGCATACCTCCGGTTTGTTTTAGGCAACTCAACACCTGATGGGTAAGCGTGCTGAGGTGCATCCGGTTCTGGTCAAACGGCTCCAGCCACTTTGCCAGCATGAGGCGTGTCATTGCGATCGCACGAACCAGATCGGGGTAGAGCAAATCCGTAATCGTGCTGCCTGCATGCGGAGATTCCTCCCGGACATACATGCGCATGATAGCCGCCTCGCCCGCCCTCCGCCCGGACCGTCCCAATCTTTGAACCATAGACGATACGCTCCATGGTGTGTCCAGTTGCCCGATTGCGCGGATATGACCGATATCTATCCCCATCTCAAGTGTGCTTGAGCAGAGCGCTGTCGTAGGTACGCCGCTCTTCAGGGTGGCTTCCGCGTCCTCACGCAGGTCCTTTGAGAGGGATCCATGATGCACCACGAACGGGTCCACGGCCCACTTCTCCCCGCGGACTCTTTCATGCAACCGGTCTGCCAGCACCTCAATCGATTGTTTGGAATTGCCGAAAATCAGATTCGTTGAAAGCGCGAAATTCTTGATGATATCATTGGCGATTTCATCCAATTCGTCTTCGCCTTTATCAGCCCCCGGTCTTGATGGTGGGATGTGCGGAAACACCTCCTCGAATGGTCTTCCCGGGTGAATTTTGTCCGCTACGGATAGAGCCTCCTCGGGACTCAGCCGCCGGGATTCTGCTTTCGGTTCCTTCGGGCCGGAAAGGAACGACTTAATGCCGAATTTGATTTCCCGTTTGGCCGCGGTATCCAGGATCACTTGGACCGAATCTACCGAATCCGGGGCAAGGAATGCGCGAGCTGAGTAGGGATCCGCGAGAGTAGCGGAGAGCCCGATCAACCGAGGCGAGCAGCCGGCCGCAACCGTTAGCCGGCTCAGTAGGCTCTGCAGGTGTATTCCCCGAACGTTGCTCAGAAAACTATGCAACTCGTCAATTACCACAAAGGACAGGTGGCGGTAAACTCGGGAGACTTGGGCGCCGAAGTTGATAAAGTTCGACTCCAATGATTCCGGCGTGATGAGGAGAATGCCGCTTGGTCTATCGCGCAGGGCCTTCTTCTGATTGGCGGGAACATCCCCATGCCACCGATGCACGGGAATGTCCACCTGAGCACAAAGCTCCTCCAAACGGCGGAACTGGTCGTTAATTAGCGCTTTTAGGGGCCCTACATAGAGCGCCTGCACCGACGGTTTAGGCTGGGCTGCCAAGCAGGAAATAATTGGAAGGAAGGCAGCCTCCGTCTTTCCACCTGCTGTATGGGCGCAAACCACCAGGTGATTTTCTGTCTCGCAGACTGCATGGATGGACTGGACTTGGATGGATTTGAATTCCTTCCAGTCCATCCTCCAGATGGCTTCCTGAACTCCGAGGTGCAGGAGGGAGAAAGTCTGGCTGCTCATCAAAGTTTCAGGGTTTCCAGATCGTCGCTGTCTGCTGGAGGCGGCACCCCTTTGGCGATTTCCTCTTCGGTCGATGCAGGCTGTGCGGATTTCGCGAGGAACCCGTCTCCGAGGAAACTCTGCCAGTCTCGTCCGGGATTTTGCTTTAGTACGCTGAGCAGCCCAACGAAGGAACGCACGATGTCGCGCGGAGTTTTGTAATACTCCGCACCCAAGGTCTCGCTAGCCTTCTTCAAGACACCGACCAAGGCTTGATCGGGAACGATATATTTAGATTCGTCGCCGAAAGCATGGACGTGGCGGATGTTGCGCAGCAAAACGAATAGGTCTTCCGGGCTCAGATTTTGCAGTCTTAGCACCGGACCGGAGAAGTCCTTAACTCCCTGGCCGGCAAATCGGTTTTCCGCCAGTCGCGAGCGAAGGGCCTCGTAGCTGTAGAGTCCCCGTCGCTTGTCTTCCAGAAATTCATCGGTGCCTGCCAGCAGGAAGCCTAGGTTTTTTACCGTACCCTGAAGGCAATCGTTGAGCATCGTGAGCAGTGCTTCGTAATTCGTCTGCCGCGCGCGTGAGTTGGGCAAGCGGTGGGAGAGAACCACCATTTCATCCAGATTCACCAGCAATCCCGTGTAACCGGCTTTGATGCAGAAGGCTGCAAGCAGCTTCAAACTGTCGTAGAAGTTCTCGTCGTCAATAATACGGCGAACCCCAAGTTCCGCCCGAGCGTCGGTCTTGGTGGTATACTCCCCACGTAACCACCGTAGGGCAGCTCCCTGTAGCGCATCGTTGCCGGCGATGTGACCTTCATAGTATTTCGAGAGGACTTCTGCGAACTCGAAGCCTCCCACTGAATCCTGCAACTCGCTCAGGTCGCCGAAGATGCGACGCTTCACGTCCTCGTCATTGCCGCCCGCCGACTTTACCTGGCTCTGAATACCTGAAATCCACCCTTCGCACAAATTGCGCAGCGCCCCACCATCAGGCTTCGATTTTGTGGCCAAGTTCTTCACCAACTCTGAGAACAAGGCGCGGGCTTGACCGCCAGAGGCGTGGATTCGACGTTCCATTGAGATGTCCGCCTGCACCACAACCATACGCTTCTGGAGAGCAATTGTACGGACAAGATTGAGGAAGAAACTTTTCCCGCTGCCGAACCGCCCCGTGACGATGCGGAAAGCAGCTCCTCCCTGCTCAATCCTCTGCAAGTCGTTGAGGATTCCTGACACTTCGTCTTTCCGACCAACCTGGATAAGATGAAGTCCCATGCGAGGGACCAACCCCGCATGCAGAGATTGAAGCACTGCGTCACGTTCACGTCTTTTGATTGTTTCGGCCATATCAAGTTTTCTCCTTCTGAATCAAGTCGCGGCGAATAAGAACCGGGTCCTCCCCTTCGAGAAGGAAATCTCCAAGGGCCTCGTCTGCCCATTCGTTGATCACATCTTGAATGCTCAAAGGCATTAGCTGAAATTCGCCTGCGAGCGCATGAAATTCAGTCCGAGGCCAGGCATCCTTTGCGAGCAAACGCTCAAGTATGGGCTGGAAAACCGGATCTAGGCCGGTGAACTTGTTCAGCGGTGGCAACTTCCCGTCCGCGGGAGATGGAGAAACCGGGGCCGTTATTGCGGAAGGGCGCGCGAGGGGCATGGGAGACGCGGGAGCCACCTCTTGCTTCTCGTCCTGCATAACCACTGACAGGATCCCCACAACCTCCTTGGTTTCGTTCGTGATTGCATAAACTTTCGACATGTCGAGGCTGAACTCTTGTGCGGAGCTAGGGCGAGGGATCGCTTCGCCTGCCGGACCGGGTGTGGCTTCCTGCACGGTTGCCTCCTCTGGGAATGGGCAGACCTGGAGAATCAATTCCGACAGCTTTTCCGAGGGTAGCTCGAAAGCCTTGAAGACCCGTTGGAGCACACCGAACTCACTCTTCGTAATGACGTGATCTACGGCAGCTACTTTCACCAGCACCTGCGCGACAAGCATGCGCTTCTCAGCAGGGATACCTTTGGCCACCTTGGCTAAAGTCTTGGCTCCAGTCTCGGCGTTCTTTGCCAATAGACGCTCCAGCGCAGACAGTCGCTTTAGCTCTGTGGAACTGAAATTGAGTTGGGTTTCGATTATTTGCCGAAAGACGGCAAGTTCTTCCTTGTCAATTGTGCCGTCTGCCGCAGCCACCAGCACACAAAGCCGCAACAAGTTCGCGGCCCCTTGATATGCAGGAGTCGGGGGTATGGCTGTGGGATCGACAGGCCGAAATACCGCAACACCCTGTTCCCATTCGTACACACCACCTCCAAACCGAGCATCCGGTTCAATGCAAAAGCCGCTGTCTTGAATCACCTCTGCAATTCGACGGCACAAGGGCAATCCAAGGCGCTGCTCCTGTGAAAAGCCAATGAGGCCGGCTGCCTCGCCTGCGGAAATCCAAAAGCAACCGTCTTCCAGAGGCTTAGTCGCCAGGAGTTTTCGAACATCGCTGGTCGAAGGCAGTTCCGAAGTGGGTGGTGCGTCAACTCCCCGCCCCACCCCACGTCCATCTGGCCTCACCTCACTTGCCTCTGTGTAGTCGAACGGCGCCACTGGTGCAAATCCGGTGGTTTTCTTGAACTCCATACGGTGCGGGAAGTTTTCCATCGCATCTGAGGGATCGAGGCGGTTGAAGTTCAGTTGGCCGAAAACTGTTCGCGACATCGCCACCGAGAGGATGGTCCCAAGTCC
>Ga0194063_10002798_pt1 | contig 10688 bp, 7 predicted proteins | sample SepL3720m_MetaG_FD_155459 | JGI IMG/M metagenome (GOLD analysis project Ga0194063, IMG submission 155459) | Anoxic zone freshwater microbial communities from boreal shield lake in IISD Experimental Lakes Area, Ontario, Canada - Sep2016-L373-20m | ecosystem: Environmental > Aquatic > Freshwater >...
CTAATAAACAATTCTTAATATGAGCCGGCATATCATCATCTCCCTCATAGTCATGTCGGTAATAAGGAGCCTTTTCGGGAACAGCGATATTAAAGTGGCTTTCTAAATCTTGCCGCACCGTCGGATCAGCATTCTCATTAATGGTTAATGAGGCTGATGTATGCTGAATAAACAAATGCAGTAACCCATAATCTATTTGCTTTAATTCTGGAATCGCTTTGATTATTTCATCGGTGATGAGATGAAACCCTCGACTTCTTGCTGATAAAGTAAATTCTTTTTGTGTCCACATAGAGTAAATAAGGCCTTTAGTCATTATGCTGCTTGATCTTTTATCATTGAAAATAACAGGCTTTTAATGTTTAAATGATAATCTAATTCTATCCATTCTATGCTTATAAGTTCTTTATGAAAGCCCAGATTTTAAAAGTAAACGAAGTTGACGAGTATTATTTTGATGAAGGTTGTTTTATTTTAGAGCTATCAAATTCATCAACAGATCCAGATGTATCAATTGCCAGAGCTAGAGTTGAGCCCGGTGTAACAACAAAATTGCACCGATTAATTGGTGTTATCGAGAGATATGTCATTCTTTCCGGGCTGGGTTTAGTCGAAGTGGCTGAACAACCACCGCAACAAGTATCGGCAGGTGATGTCGTTATCATGCCTGCATTATGTCCCCAGCGGATCACTAATGTTGGCACAGAGGATTTAGTGTTCTTAGCTATTTGCTCCCCGCGTTTTACTGAAAGTGTTTATGAAGGGTTGGAATGATCCTAATTTATTAGAAATACCTGCAAAAACAATCGATGGACCCCGTTCTCTGCTTATAGGTAGGATTAACAATCGTCGATGTAACTTTTGAGTGCCCCCCGGTTATTTATTTTAATTATATAAGGATTATGCTGATAGCATAGCAACCATTGAAGGCTTAATCAGCCTGTTAATCGATTGGCTGGACGATAGACCCGACCTACTGCGCATGTTTTCCCTAAGGATACGCGCTACATTGATGAGAAAACAAAACTACGGTATCTTATTACCCCAAGTGGATGATTTACAGGAGATAAAAGTCATGTTGGCAGATAGACTGGAACAATGGGCCTTGGCCTATATCGCAGAAGGTGAACTAAAAGGTGAGCTAAAAGGTAAGCAAGAAGGTAGGCAAGAAGGTGAAATGTTGGCTTTGCAAAGATTATTGTCCAAGCGCTTTGGCGCTTTACCTCCCGACATCACCCATCTGATTTCTAATGCCTCGATGGAGAGCATTGAGCGTTGGCTTGATCGTATTATTGATGCTCAACAATTATCAGATATATTCAAAGACGATTTATAAAAAGGAATAACCATGTCTTCCGAAGCAATAACAACTGTCGTTAAAATGATGGAAACCTTGCCTGATAATGTACAGTCTCAAGTGGTTGAATATATCAAAAACTACATTTCTGATTTACAAGATGAATTTCGTTGGGACGAGAACTTTAAAAAAACAGAAAGTAATTTGATTCAAAAAGCACGATATACGTGATTTAGTTGGTAAAATCAGTATCGCTCCTGATTACGACTATAAAAAAATGCGTATAGGCGAAGAGTGAGTCGTTATCTGGTTGATCCCTCAGTATGGATAGATTTTTTCAGGCAACACTAAACACCTGCAGTTGAAAAACTGTATCAGTTATTAGCTAATACAGACCACTACGGCATAACTGAATGCATCTATCAAGAAATTTTACAGGGCGCTTTACATGAACAGGATTTTCAGTCGCTTGCGGATTATTTAACGTCGCAAACATTTTTTTATCCTAAATATGCGGCAAAATCCTATCGGCAAGCTGCCTATCTCTATTTCGCATCCCGCCGAAAGGGTATTACTATCCGCAGCACCATAGATTGTTTAATCGCTCAAATTGCAATCGAAAATGATTTGGTTCTATTGCACAACGATAAAGATTTTCTAGATATTGCTAAGATTGCGCCTACCTTAAAACTATATTCGATATAATCGATATAGAATTAAATCCAAAAATACCTCGTATAATCCCTCTAATCTTGAATATAAGTCATTTTTAAACACCGCCAAGATTAAAGAAATGCTCACTAGACGTCGGTGCTTTTAAATAAATTCATTATTTACCTTGCAGTTTGTATCAATAGGCCTATAGTTATTCATAAGCCTCCTGAGTTAGTGCTAACCTCAACGAGTCAACTGATTTTTTACTGTTAAGCAGCGCTCCACCACTCCTGGCCAGCGCTCAGCAATCATAAATAATTTTAAACCATCAAATCTCAGCGCTAAGATTAGCTGGCCGAGTGCTGGCGCAACCTGGTCCAGCGCTGAGCCGATGCTTTCTAGCCTCTCAATAACCCCAACACTAATTCAACCTTCCTTTTTCAGGGCTTTGCCAATCTTTTACAGCGCTCAAACAGGTTAACAAAGCGCTAGATAATCACAGTCCCTATGTTTCTATAACGACGTGGCACTTAAAAATAGTTTTTCAGCGCTCTAACAGGTTGGGCCAGCGCTCCAATGTATGTTCGTAGCGCTAGGCCATCCCTTTGCACGCATCCAGTGGGCTTTTGCAGCACTTAAGCATAACGTGCAAGCACTTCAACCTATTTCTCACATCAATCAACAGTCATTATTTTCACTCTGTCATGACTGTCTAGGGCTTAATAAGCGCTCTAAAACTGTGCTAAAGACTGGGCCAGTCATTCATCGTTCCGGCTAGTTGCATAGCAAAGTGAGCGAAATGCTAAAAAATTATTCTAGACCACCTTTTACAATCTGCATACCCTCTAAGATAAATTTTTAAAATAGAACCCACCTTATAATAGCTATTAAACTTATCCACAGAATCTGTGGATAAGTCTGTGTATTAGTTATTGAGTAACTCTCTAACTGCATAATTTTTCTTAAAATTAGTTAGATTGTGTAATAGTTATACAACACACTTACCTAATTAACAATCAATGACTTACGATTCATTTGTGGGCATTTATGAGGTATCGGTAAGGTTGGTTATCGTATCTTATTTGTCAAGAGGCGTTTGTGGGTAAGTGATAAAAAAAGATTAAATTTATAGACCACAGAAAATTAAAACTGCTTCGCATTATTTCATCAATAATAGGGGTTATATAGCAATGCCTGGATAACTGGAATCTTAGTAAATTCGCATCTCTGTAGAACGTAAATCAAACAAATTCAAGTTACAATTGCCACTGTTATTAAGTTAATGCCCCGGCAATGCTATATAATATGTGATAATTTCTTAACTCGACTTTTTTGTTACTCCTTATCCTTAAATTACTGTCTCAACTTAACTTTAAGGATCTACGACTAAAAATTCATAGGCACTGGCTTGGTGTTCAACACTCGCATGGTGCTATTTCCAAAGCCCTAACGAAGAACACACTCCCATAAGTAAATAATGAGAGATAATATCATTACGTGATAGCTTATTGAGAACACTAAAAGCTAAACTCTATCGGAAAAAGTAAAACAAGGAAAAAATGAACGATTTTATTCATCTGTTAACTCAACCACAAACAATATATGTGTTTGTCTCAATTATCATTTTTGTCTTCCTGATCCCTTTATACCAATCTTTATTTGGCATTATTCACAGGGTCAATTCCGAAATTTCTTCTGCTATTAAACTTGTCAAGCAAATAAGCACATCGTCAGAATATCAGAAATTTTTCGATAATTTTGACGATTTGGACAATAAGATATCTTCAATTAATGGCTTAGGCAAAATATGGCACAAATTTACAGAAAGTCTTTATTTTAGTGCAAATAATCGAAAGGTTTACGTGTCTCATAGGCCAGGGTATAACTTTAATCGGGATTCACTTCTTGGTACTCGGTTTAATTTAAATCAATATCTCGCGTTTCCAAATTATCTTATCGGTATTGGGTTAACTTTCACGTTTATTGGCCTTGCTGCCGCATTGCATGTAGCACAAGAAGGTTTAGCTAATGGAAGTGGACAACAAGCGTTAAAAGATCTCCTAGCGGTAGCTTCTATAAAGTTTATCAGCTCAATCGCCGGTATTATCTGTAGTATTTTGTTGTCGTTTATTCAGCGTGTGCAACTCAAAAAAGTACATAGCTTGACCCACGAATTTTGCGAACTTTTAGAAGGATTGACTGAGTATAAATCTACTGAAAAGCTACTTCATGAAAATGTACTAGAACAACAAAAACATACGTTAGCATTAAATGATATGGCTAACAATATTGCAACCGGGATTGGAGAGGTGCTTAGCAATCAGTTACCAACCAGCGTTGCAAACGCATTGGAGCCATTAGCGGAAGAAATCAGAGCCTTGGTTCAGAAACTCACTGGAAGCAATGAAGATGCCTTGGAAAAAGTACTTCAGGAGTTTATATCTCAACTAAGAAAGAGCTCTGCTGATGATATGCAAGCTTTGATAGGCAGCGTGAAAACATTAAAAGAATCGCTTGATGGTTTAGTGTCGAAAATGCAGTCCACAAGCGATAGTTTTGGCTCTGAAACCAAAACATCAACAGAAAGGTTAGTATCGATGCTAGAGCAATTTGTTGATACGTTTGCACCGATTCAGCTGGGAATAGCCCAGTTTAGCACTACACTTATCTCACTAGAATCTATAGCAACTAAAATTGAAAATGCTGGCGCTAAAATTGGTGGCTCAGCCAATGAAAATGAAATCAGCGCGGGCAAATTTGGAAGTGCAATTGAGGAAATCTCCCAAAACTTGGCACCACTACAGGCACTTACCGAGAATTTAACAAAAGCGTTACTAAAAGTTAGTGAAACTGCTATTCAACTAAATAATGCTGGGGGAACTATTTCTTTAGCCGCTGGTGATTTTAAAACTTCGGCGCATTCGATAGAGCAAGCAGGGAATATTTTTAATCAAAAGGTTCAAACGTTTTCAAATGTTGCAGATGGAATTGCTGGAACAATTAATTCATTGGAAGCAGCTTCTGATAATGTGACCCGTGCTGCAGGTCCATTATCTAAAGCAGCAAGCGAGTTCACTTTAGCAATTAGCGTTATTAAGGAAACAGAAGCTAAAATGCAACAAAATCAGAAAGAATTAACAACTCTGCTCAGCAATCTTGAAAAATATACAAACACCATACCTAATTTATGGAGCCAATACGAATCGAGGTTTAATAAGGTTGATGACGACCTATCCAAAGCGTTTCGCGAACTCACAAAAGGTAGTCAGGAATTTAGCTCAAGCATTCAGATTTTCGTAACACAATTGGATGAGCAATTTAGTAAAGCCATTACTGGCTTGAGTGGCGCCATCCAGGAACTCACAGAGGAACGTGAGCAATCTAATGTGAACCGAAGATAAATCAGGGTAGTCGATGCACCAGGAATCCAGCAGCATAGAGAACCATGATGAAAGTTATTTCGCATCTTTCACCGATATGTTGGTCGGCATCATTTTCATCTTTATAATTTTGCTAATGATTGTAGCCAATAATTTTCAAGAGGCCACGGATGCAGTTACAAAAATTAACGAATCGCGAGACAAGGTTTTACGTGAAATTGAAAAGTCTCTTAAAGAATCAGGGGTACAGGTAACAATCGACATTGAACAAGGCGTTCTTCGATTGCCAGAGGATATCCTGTTTGAATTTGGCAGGTACGAAGTTAATGATAAGGGCAAGAAGGCATTGAAAACTTTGTCGGATGTGTTGGGGAAGTTTTTACCTTGTATATCCATTGTAGATAACCAATCTCACCAAGATTCATGTACTAAATTGAACTTAGCTAGCAAGGATGGTTTAGATGCCGTTTTTATTGAGGGCCATACTGATTCAGTAGGCACACATGAGCACAACTGGGAACTTTCTGCAAAACGAGCAATTTCTGTATTTCGTGAAATTACAGAGTCAAGTCCCTTTCTAAACGAAGGCTTAAAAAATAAAAATGGTGTACCTGTATTAAATGTTAGCGGTTATGAAGCAAGACGTCCAATTACAACTATACCTGAAAACTTTCATCTCAATCGGCGCATTGAATTAAGATTTATTATGCGCTCACCAACACCCGAAGACGTTAAGAAATTAAAAGATGCAGTTGGAAAATAACAAAGCACTAACGAAAGGTGAAATCAAACTATTTCACCATAATATGAAGCTAAACGCTCCATTGCTACCTATGCCTGTCATTATTAAAACGGTTGAAAACATTTCCCTTCAACTATCGGTTACACCGAAAACTCCTTCAAAATTTGAACTAGATTTAACTTACCAAAAATTTATTAAAGCTTTAAACTCAAATCAATGGGAGATTATCAATTCTAGGGATTGGAAATTTGCGCCTTACGTGTTTTGGTATGATATTGAAAAGTTAGGCGCAAAAAATGAGTTTATTAACAATTACTTTAACTGGTTAAAAGCTCAACATTTGAAAAGCCATTGGCGGCGGTTGATTTACGTCTATTTGAGAGACTTTAACTATAGAACCGAATACCCTACTACATTTAAAACTATTGCCAACGCCATTAAATATGCACTTAAGCAACCTGAGCTTAAGTTTGGTTTGGAAATATGGGGAAACAGACACAATAAGGCTGGTTTATTTATTGATAATTTTGACCTTTCGAAAGTGACTACATTATTTACTGTTGAAGCAAAAGGCGATTGGAGTCAGTTTTCTGATATCACTGGACTAACTGGTGAATTAAGTATAAGTGGCTACGCTGATGCTGTCGGTATAGAGTTATTGAAGCAACTGACGCTCAACCCAAAAAAAGAATTGATAGAAGCTGTTAAATTCTATCATTTTAACGATCAACAATTACGTTTTACAGATAGGCGAGTTGATGTCATTACTGCATTACTATCACCTTGGAAAAACAACCCAAAAACATCACTAGATGGGTTACAAAAGACTGTTGAAAATACATTATTAAAATATTTTAAAGACCCACGCATGCCAATACATAGAAGCAAAGGATGGCGATCAGTTGATGATAGTTATTTAAAATTGTTTTATAGATGGCTAACAGGAAGAGATCTAGAGTTATTTTTTTCTATTATTGACGTAATGGCCTTAGAACATCAATGGAAGTACAGAAAAGCATTTTGGAAGGCATATTTTGATAAAGGTGTTTTAGATGAAGCTTGGGTAGCGTTTGGAACAGAAGCAAAATTCCATGCCAGACAATTGTATGGGGCTAATTTTTCAGCAGGTGAGTTAGAAGGTGGAAACCAATCAAGTCAAAGTGTGCTAATTGTAAGAATCAGGGATTTGGTTATCGTTGAATGGAGCCATAACGGCAAATGTCGTGCATGGAAAAACCACGACCAATACTGTCCGTCGACCTATTTGCCTAAGTATTATGGTCACGCTCTAAAAAAAGCATCAAGACAAATTGTTCCAACCCATCAACAAGACGGAATTAGTCACCAGCAAAGCGAAACTTATAGCTGGCAAAGAAAGTTAGCAGATTTCATATATGACGAAACAGGCATAAGGATGCTAGACCGTGATTTTCGGATTTAATAAGAAGAAACCAATAAAAGATTTGCTCCGTGCTGATGAATTTAATTCTGAAAAAGGCTGGCGCGTCCGTTTCCAACTGATTTCTGAAGAATTACCTAACCCATTACACGAATGGGAGAAATCAACTCATAAGGGTTGTATCTGGCTGCTCAATATCTTAAACATGGATGATAAAGACGTCATTCATAAGACAGAAACATCAATTGATCTTCCATTCTCATTTTTGATGAATGAACTAACTGGTCAAGAGGGTTACTTACAAAAAATACTAAATCTACCAGCGATATTTGATGGTGGTATTCATCTGGAAAGTCACGGTTTACTGCATCATAACGAGTATAAATTAAGCTATAAGTGGATTAATGGTAGTGGTAGAACTATTACCCAGTATCAACGAACCTGTGGTTTCCTAACTATCGGCGAAAAGAAATACACACTTCCCTATCATGCTTGGAAGTTAGCGGAAAGCTTGGATTTATTACAAACAGAAATTAATCAAACTGAGTCGACTCAAGCTAGATTAAGACAACTAGCACAGTTTGAAATCATCAAAAGCTTATTACCAGAGGCTGAAAAACATAAATTCTCTGAATCATCTGACATAGCTAGCTTAAAGCTTTTTTATGCAAATGCATTTAGGTTAGAAGCAATACCAAGCGATCATGACTATAAAATTCGACCTATATTACTAAGAAGACGAGAAAGTAATAATATAACGCAATTATCTTTCGAGAACATATTGCCGCCCAGTGAACAAAATCGATATGCGGATAACTTTAATAAATGTACAAAACTACTTCCTTACTACAGCATTGGTGTTGGTAAATACATCATTATTGGTGAACAACTTAATAAAGCACTTAAAGTAGTTCATAAAATTCAAAATCAATCTATTGAGGATAAATTAAATTTCTTAAAGAATCCTAAATCCGTTCTTCAAGAATATTTAGAAGGAATTGTGGATGATGAAGAGATTGAACAAATTTTTTCTGAGCGTGTAATTGGACTAGGCGAATGGCAGGCAAAGGTTATACCGTGGCTGCAACTACCACCAGGAGAATGGATTCCCTCAGGTGAATTCCCAGACATACGAAAAGGCTTGGATATTAATGGAGTAAAAATAGAGCTTTCTTCCAGCGAAGCAAAATCACTCATTGATGACATCGAACGCGCCCAAAATTCGAATATACCATTTGTTGAGTTTAACGAAGTTCAAATCCCCGTTACCGCAGAAACCAAAGCGGCTGTTCAGCAACTCATTCCCAAAAGCCCTGAAAACTATCAAAAGAACGAGCCAGTAATATCGCAAGGTATGCCAACAATAATGTTGGTCAAAGAAAATCTTGAGACACTTGACTACATTGTTCAGAGAATCCCTCGCGAGCATTATCCTAAAGCTGATGGAATACCTAATACCATCAGAACCGAACCCAAGCCGCATCAACTTTATGGTTTTAATTGGCTATGTCAAAACTTTAAATTAGGTTCAAGAGGTGTCTTGCTGGCTGATGACATGGGGTTAGGTAAAACTTTTCAGTCTCTAATGTTTTTTTCCTGGCTACGAGACGGTATGGATAATGGTGAGATCCATGAAAAACCATTTTTAATTGTCGCTCCAACTGGCTTACTAAAAAACTGGGAAGCTGAAATAGACACCCATCTTCATCGTGACTTAGGTAATTTAGTGAGAGCTTATGGCTCAGGAATTAAAGCGATTGCATCCGATCGCCATCTCAACACGACTAGGCTTAGAGACGCTGGACTAGTGCTAACGACTTATGAAACGCTCAATCGATATCAAATTAGTTTTGGTGCTGTCAATTTCGCATCTGTCATTTTTGATGAAATGCAAAAACTTAAAAATCCTGGCATTCAGAACTATACAGCCGCTAGTAGCTTAAACTGTGATTTTTGGATCGGTATGACCGGTACTCCAGTTGAAAATCGTTTGTGTGATTTATGGTCTATTGCGGATATTTTGCAACCCGGCATGCTCGGTTCTATTAAAGAATTCAGTCATAAATATGAAAAATCCGTGCTTGAAGGAGACGATATCGCGGTAGAGAGAAATACAGAGCTACGTGAACGTTTAACCGACTCAACTAAAATCGCCCCTGCATTTATGCTTAGACGTATGAAAGACAAAGAGCTGATAGGTCTACCTAAGAAACATATTCACGAATATCCAGTTAATATGCCTGATGAGCAAGCAAGGGTCTATGACAAAGTCATCAAAGACTTTCAAAATTCTGAAGGTCAGAGAGGGGCAATGCTAGAAGCTTTACAACGATTAAGAGCTTGTTCACTACATCCTGATTATAAAAAACAAAATGCTTATGCTACTGACAACGACTTCATTAAAGGATCAGCTCGTTTGCAAGCCTGCTTTAATATTCTGGATGAAATCCATAAAAAAAATGAAAAAGCATTAATTTTTGTTGAGTATAGCGACTGGCATAAGCCAGACTTCTTATGTGATATTATCAGAAATCGATACCATCTAAAAAATTTACCAATGGTTATCAATGGACAGGTGAATTCCGGAGCGAGACAAGAAAGAGTTGATGCCTTTCAAAAGGATAAAGGTCGTTTTGATGTCATGTTACTCTCACCAAGAGCAGGAGGCGTAGGTCTTACTCTGACCTCAGCAAATCATGTAATACATCTTACAAGGTGGTGGAACCCGGCTGTTGAAGATCAAGCAACCGATAGAATCTATAGAATCGGGCAGCAATTGCCAGTTCATGTTTATTATCCAATGGCAATTCATCCCAATATTGAAAAATGTTTCGACTTCAACTTAAATCGACTACTTAAAGAAAAACGTAGAAGAAGTGCAGACTTGCTGCTTCCAACTTCGGATTCAGATGAAATTTTAGATGAGTTGTTATCACAAACATTTAAGGCGCAAAGAAATGTTCCTTTTAGCATTCAAGATAGCTATGTGATCTCAGGAAAAGATTTCGAGAATTTAATATTAACAAGGCTTCAAAAATTTGCTCCATCATTAGGTTACCAAGTACGATCTACTCCAGCGTCTTGGGATGGAGGAGCTGATATGATTATTGAATCACTAAACAACCACCAGCTAAAGCTGGTGGGTTTGAATTACGGACTGGAAGTCCGGATACGCGTCGACTTAACGACGCGTCTTATGGAGGTTCCATCTTAAAT
>Ga0194063_10002799_pt1 | contig 10688 bp, 8 predicted proteins | sample SepL3720m_MetaG_FD_155459 | JGI IMG/M metagenome (GOLD analysis project Ga0194063, IMG submission 155459) | Anoxic zone freshwater microbial communities from boreal shield lake in IISD Experimental Lakes Area, Ontario, Canada - Sep2016-L373-20m | ecosystem: Environmental > Aquatic > Freshwater >...
TTCCCCTACGGTGTCTCGGTGGAGATCATTGCACGGAGCGCGCTCGCGCATGCTCATCCGCAGATGTCCGTCGAGGAGCGTGAGCATGTGACGGCGTACTTCTACAGAAACGACTCTCTTTACCGGGTGGCGAGCATGACCTCCGATTCACCTGAGATCGCGGCCGCCCGCATGGTCGTCGACACCGCAGAAGACATGGGGTCATTCCGAAAGGTCGTGCATGCTCTCGGGGACTCAGCGCTGACGGCGGACTACCGTAAGGTGGCCAACTGCTATCTGGCGACCAGTTCGGTCCAAGGTTGAGTCGTGGAGGAACCCACGTCCGTGAATGTCCCTCGGGGCACACCAGTGGCGAATCCACCGCTGGCGAACCCCCCGGACTACCGCCGACCGCCGCGAAACACCGCAGTCGACGCCATCAAAGGCGTCGCGATCATTTGCGTCATCTTGGTGCACACACTGCCGGCACAACTTCTCGCACGCCACTATCGACTCTATTGGATAGCCCAGGCCGTCCCCGTGTTTATTGTGTTGATGGGCTACGTCGGTGCGACGTCCCGGGTCAACCCGCTCAAGGACTACGCATGGCGACGTTTGCTGCGTCTTGGCCCGCCACTTGCACTCACGTGGCTCGTTTCGTACGGCATCTATCTTGCACGTGGCGGCACAGGCCTGGGCACCGATGTGTTCCTCGGAGCACTGCCTGCCACGGGCCCCGGCAACTACTTCATCCCTGTTCTTGTCCAATTTGCGATAGTGCTTCCACTGCTGAGGCCTGTCTATCGCCGTAGCCCTCTTCTGCTGCTCATCGGAGCTGCAGTGGTCAACGTGGCCTTCGAGATCGTGGCCAAACGCTATGGCTTGTCAGACCTGGCATACACGAACTGCGTTTTGCGTTATCTCTTCGGAATCTGCCTGGGCATGTGGATGGCCGCCGACGGGCGCGTCTGGCCACTTCTCTTCATCTCAGTCCCCTACTTGTGGCTGCAATCTCGTGGGTCCCGAATCTTCCTGTTCTACGACCATTGGCAAAGCCAGTCTCTGTTCGCTTTCGGCTACACGGCGGCGATTGTCGGGCTCGGTCTTCGTGTAGGCGGGGGAAGTCCCCGATGGCTGACACACCTTGGCCGCGCATCCCTGCACATATTCCTGGTTCAGATTCTCTGGTTTGGCCAATTCGTTCTATTCTCGAAAGCAATGCGCGAACTACCCCTCGCGGTTGTATGCCTTGTCAATGTATCCGTGTGCGTGACGCTCGGCATCCTGTTCTACTCGGCCGAATCAGCGGTCACGAAGAGACTCTCACTCGCGAGCTCAAGTGACCGGTTGTCTGCGAAATGAAGTGCCAATCGAGAACGAAGTCGTTCGGCTCACACGTAATTCGCGCGTGAGCCGTTCGTGGACTACGAAACTGGTGTCATTCGACAAGGTCGTGCATGCTCTAGGGGATGTGGAATCCGGACCGAACCGCTGCCGGGTGACGGAGCACTGTCCAGCAGCCGATTCGGCACGATCATGAGCGGCGGAGGTACCGTATGACCACGCTCTATTGCGTTCGTCCGCGGGGCTACAATGTTGGAAACGACGCCATCTATCTGGGAATGCAGCACTTCCTTTACGAGGCGTTCGGCGAGGTCGTGAACCTGGTCTCCATCCCCGCCACAACACGCTACGACAGTGTCTCGTACGCCGGACTGACGCCTCGGAGCATCCACGAGATCAACCAGTTCGCAGATGGCGTGATCGTGGGCGGCGGCAACCTGTACGAGAATGGCGAGCTCGACGTCTCGCTCCAGGCCCTGGAAGCGCTGCAAGTACCGCTCATGCTGTTCAGCCTCTCGCGAGGCCGTATCTACAACCGACACGGGGAGTTGGTTGACCGCACGGACGTAATGCCCCAGAGCATCATCTCGGCACTCAACGACAAAGCGGGCATCTCCCTCGCTCGCGACAACGCCACCGTGGGCTATCTGCACGGAATCGGATTTCCAGACGCGACGGTCGGAGGATGCCCGACGGTGTTCTTGGATCGCATTGCTGACCGCCTGCCCGCGCTCTCAACGAAGGACCGCGCCGACGTGCTGCTCTCGGTACGCAACCCAGCTCTCATGAATGTCCCCGTTCGGTTCCAGTCAGAAGTGCATGGCGACGTGAAGCGCCTTATTGCGCTGCTCCACGACCGCGGCTATCAAGATGTGCGGCTACTTTGCCACGACCACCGCGACATTCCGTTCGCGTCCTCGTTCGATGGCGTCGACTACGTCTACCCGGGGGACGTCTATTCGTACCTCGCGATGCTGCGCAGCTGCGAGCTGAGCGTCACCTACCGCCTTCACGCAGCCCTGCCATGTCTTTCCTTCGGCGTGCCGACGATCAAGATCAGCTACGACGAGCGTTCTCTGAGCCTGATGGAGACTGTCGGATTCAGCGAATGGAACATCGACATGATCAAGGAGCCCAGCGTGGCTGACGCCGTCGCCGACCGACTTGAGCGGCTCCCGGAACTCGCCGCCATCCGTGCCGCCAGCCAGCCGATCTGGGACCGTTCATACGCGACCATGGCGGGGGCGTTCAATGCGCTCGCCGCTGAAGTACGTGGCCGAGCGACGCTAGGATCAGACCGTAGACCGGAGTTGTGAAACCCGGTACTTCAGCACATCGAGCCACTCATCCTCAATCCCCCTGCCGTCCGCGTAATTCACAATCGATTCGAGATCCAGCAACTGCACGCGATTGTTCACGCGGATGGTACGGATGAGGTCAAGACCCATGGGCGTGTCGAAGCACGGTGGATCCCCGTCTCCAACTGCGGCAAAGTTCAATCGAGTCCGAACACATTTCTCACATTCTCCGCAGTTTTGATCCTGATCGGGACCCTCCCAACACACCTTGAGCGTCTTTCGGGCAATGGCATGCTTGGAGATGAGCTCGATCTTCTCCGTTCGGGAGTAGCCTGCCCCATCGTGCACAATGTCGAACAACCCGCCCGAAAGCAGGTAGTCGCTCGACGGGTTCGAGCCCCATGGGGTGGCCGGAGCATTGTAGGGCTCGGTACTGCCGATCAAACCAAAGTCGAACTCGTGCGAGAACTGGTGCAGCACACAGGCCAGCTGAGCACCGTGCGAATGCCCCCAGTTCTGCACCTCGCCGACTCGAGCGTTTGTACGCACAATCCTCAAACGGAGACCAAGGACATCAAGGAGCGGCTCAACCCGTCGGAGTAGGCCGTCAAAGCCGTCCTGATTGTCAACGGACACATCGAACCCATGCACCATTACCAGGTCCTTGAGCTCGTATGAAGCGTTGCCGAGGGAGTCCGTGGCATGTCTGAGCGCCGTGAACGTGCCATCTGCGCCGCCCGAGAACGCGCCTATGGCTCCCTCAGGATTCGACTTGGCGACGATATGCGACTGCAAGCTCCGTCCGGAAAGGATCATCTCGGGTTCGATATCGACCAGGTGATAGACGTCCGGCATCCAGCAGCGCCAATACTCCTGAAACATGCGAGCATTGCGCAGGATCTTGCTGGTGACCGGCCCGCGGACTATCACGCGATCAGCATGCTGCATCGCAAAGCACAGGAAGAACAGGAGATACCCGTCCAGGCAGCCCGGCTCGGGATGTGATTGCTCCCCACAATGAAGAAACTCGACGCCGCGCTCGCGAAATCGCTTCTCAAGCTTGGGATGGGACGCGAGAACGCGGTTGACAGTGCCTGCACTCGTACACTCCTGCTCATACTCGATCACGAGATCTGCCACACGGCACCTCCGTTGTTCACCGTTCTTGCGACTGTCATCCCTGCAAACAGGTTCCGAAGAGCTCGATTCATTGGACATACGAGGCAAGCTGCTCACAGACGGCCGCCACAAATAGTTCGCGTTCGATGAGGACAAAGTGGGAAGTGGGATCACAGCTCGCGCTCTCAGCCGGGCTCCTGTGTGCGAGGAGACGATCCGTCAGCTAGTATCCTACTTGGTGACTGGCTCTTCGTCTGCAAGCGAACACACGTCCGCGACACCGCGAGAACTGCGCGAGAGGCACACAACAAATGCCTGCACATGTGATTGCCGAGGGTGGAACCAATCATGGGGGGAACCTAGAGACGGCGAAGCTTCTCGTCGACGCCGCGGTCTCCGCCGGGGCTGACTCATTCAAGGCCCAGATTATCTACCCGGATCAGTGCTACTTGCCTCGCTTCTACCGGGACGGCCGGTACGTGGCAAACGAGGTCTACCAGCAACGAACCACGACCATGCTCCCGGACGAGGACTATGCTCGGCTGGCTGATTACTGTCGATCCTGTGGGATCGAGTTTGCTGCGACGGTCTTCGACAGCCGCAGTGTCGCGCTGGTCGACGCACTGGATGTTCCTTACATAAAGACGGCATCCTGCGACCTTACCGACTCTCGTCTACTAGAGGAATGTGCCGCTACCGGCCGCCGACTGGTCATCTCAACCGGCATGTCCACCCTTGCCGAAATCGAGCGGGCAGTGTCGGACGTCACCGCGACCGGCCACCGCGACATCGTGTTGATGCACTGCGTCTCGGTCTATCCCTGCCCTCTCGAAGACATGAACCTCACCTTCATCAAGGTGCTGAGAGATACCTTCGGACTGCCTGTGGGACTGTCGGACCATTCCGAGAGTAACCTGCCGGCAGTTGTCGCTGTCGGTATGGGCGCCACGTGGTTCGAGAAGCACTTGACGCTTGACCGTACGGCAATCGGCTCGGACCACTCCTTCGCAATGGAGGCGAGCGCATTCCGCTCTTACGTGGACGACGTGCGCGCAGCTGAACGCGCCTGTGCTTCGCATGGCGCTAAGGTTGGGACGAACGAGTGCGCTATTAGATCACGCGTGCGACGAGCCGTCTACGCGGCCCGAGATATCTCAACCGGAGAAGTCATCCAGGAAGCGGATGTCCTGATTGTCCGGCCTGAGGGGCCACTGGCACCGAATGATGCGCACCTGGTGTTGGGTCGGCGCGCAGCACGAGCCATAGCCCAGTTTGAGCCGCTGGCGCGCGATTCCGTGTGCCAGTGAGCGCCGGGATATGAGTACCCCAGTAGCCGCCTGCGAACGCCGGGATCTTCGCGTCTTGTTCGTCTGCAAGGGGCTACCTCGCGATGGACTCGGTCATGTGATCCGTACTCGAGCGGTTGCGAGCGCCGCGCACTCCCGCTGTGTTATCGAAGTGGTGGTAATAGGCGGCTCTATCGCCGATAGCCTACTCCAGGGCTCGGTCTTCACCTACGCCGTGGTGCCAGACGTCGCCGGGGCGACCGCGGTTTCTCATGCGTTCAAACCGGACGTCGTGGTGTTCGACCTTCTTGATCTTGATGGCGCCTCCTTTGATGAGATCACCCGCGGCTCCAGGTCGGTGACTCTCTCGCCGGTTTTCGAGTCTCTGGCTCTGGTCGACAAGGTCTTTCATCGCACGAAGGTCCCGGACCCCAGTTGGAGGCTGCTTGACAAGCGACCTGAGTTTCGTATGGGTCTTGAGTACACCGTCATCCCTGAACAGCACCAGCAAATATCCACAGCGATCTACGAGCAGACGCTGACGCGAAACCGATTGTCGGTAGCCGTCTCCATGGGTGGCGCAGATGCCGCGAACAGGACCCTGGAGGTCATCAGAACACTTAGGGCCAATCGGCAGAAACTGCTTCTCTGGGTCCTACTGGGCGAGGGCTACGCCCACTCGTACCAGGATCTCGTCGATGCGACGCGAGGCGCGCCGCACGAAATCATCCTCGCCAAGACCAACGACTCCATGTGGCACATTCTCGCCACGTGCGCCGTAGCGATTCTCGCGGGCGGAATCACCACGAGCCAGGCGGTATATGCCGGTCTTCCTTCACTGAACATCCTCGAGTCTCCAGAACGCGGGTTCCTGGTCGAGGAACTGGTGTCGAACGGCGCGTGCCTTCGCCTCGGCGACACCCTGGACGCGTCGCTCGCGCACCTGAACGAAACAATTGAGCAGCTTGACGCCGAACGTGACAGCCTCTTGCAGATGCACCTTCGCACACGGGGGCTCATCGACGGTGAGGGTGCTCGTCGAATCGCCGAAGAGATCATCGTTCTCGCGGCTCGGCCGCGAGCATGAGCACGGTGCTTGTAGTCGGCGCCGAGCCCGATTTGGTCGCTGCGCTTGAAGCCGCCAAGAAGGCAAGTCGCGTCTTGTTCTTCTCATTTGCCGACGCGTGTGCGCTCGAAGAAGAACTCGGATACCGCGGGAAAACGATCGACACGGCCTCTCAGAACCGCGAAATGGAGAGGCTCGCCGGGGTGTGGGCCACTGACCTAACATCGATTCTCAACCGACTTGCCCCCCGGTGCTCGGCCGACTATCTCAATGTCGTTCGGCGAAGGCTGCTCGCGGATGTCTTCTGGCCGGTTGCGGTTGCTCGCGCGAAGGCCCGACTGGTTCGCGAACAATTGGAGGACGAATGCGAATTGCAGACAATCGGGCTCACCGCTCTTGAGGAGCTCGCACTTCGGAGTGGCACAACGGATGCCTCTTCCGTTGAAGGCGTTCGAGACACCGACGCAGATGCCAACCGCGAGAAGATGATCCACGGGCTGCAATCAGCACGGGCCGAGTCAAGACGTCGCGAGTACCTCGGCGCCGAGCTTCGCTCAACACAGGCGCTGCTGTCATCCGGGCCGGTCGTCATGGTACTCGCCGCTGTGCCCATTCACCTTGAGTTGCTTGAGTCGACGATGAGCGAGCTCCAATCGCGCGGCTGGCGCTGTGTTGTGGTGCAGCTTCACCCCCGCTCGAACCTTTCAGCCGAGGCCGAGCAGAGAGGTGCCGTCTGCATCCCGATAGCGCCGTACCTCCCTCAGCGAGAGTCAGCATCGCGCTACCTCACAGGAAGACTCACCCGTTTTCGCCTGCGTCGCGCGATCCGCGCCTGGGCCGATTCACAGGAACTGGGACGGTACGCTGACTACCTCGTCGAAGGCGTTCAAACGCAACTAAGAGAAGCGGCGGGATTCGCGACTGCCTACGACCTTCTGGTACGAAGCGTCAGGCCATCGGCGATCATCTCGGTAAGCGAGCTCTATCCCGGCGTCGAGCCGGTCGTCGAAGTCGGCAGGCGACGTGGCGTCCCAACGATTCACGTTCAACACGGGAACATACCCGAGTTCGACCGGATGTCGGACTTCAGATTCGACGCTTTCTGCGTCTTCGGCGAGGTGTACAAGGAGACTCTCGAGCGCCTCGGTACCGCTCGCGGTCGGCTCCGAGTCGTGGGCAGCCCATTCTCGGAACGCTCACTGCCGGTTGAAAACGAGAAGGAGCTGTCGGACGGGTCTGGCAGACCCCATCACCTCGAGACGCGTCCGTTCACCATTCTTTTCGTCGCCGGCTACGTCAGCACACGAACCAGTCACGCGATTCTCTACGAATCACTCGTTCCCGCGCTTGAATATGCGCAGCTCCATCCCGACGTGCGCCTGATTGTTCGGCTTCACCCCGCTGTCGGCCGTGGCGGGCCGATCCCGGGATACGACATCGCACTGGATGAACTCGCCGGCCCAAACGTCGAGATTCCCGAGAGCAGCGATGTCTACGAACTCGTGCGGGACGCCGACTGCGTAGTGACGCTCGGCTCGACCGTCGCAATCGAGTCTGCGCGGTTCAGGAAGCCGGTCATCCTCATGTGCCCCTTGGGCGTAGAGCCGTTCTTGCCACTCGTCGCCGAGGGCACCGCATTCGCCGCACGCGACAGCGCGGACTTCGCCGACTGCGTTACGAGGCTAAGGGAAGGCCAGCCGATCCCCACCGAAGTCTACGAAGCGGTTGAGTGCCGCTACGGATTCGGCGCTAACGACAACGTAGGAGCGCGCATCGCCGACATCTGTGAGGAGCTCGCCCCACGCTCGGATCTTCGGAGCGCAGGCGCTCCCTAACTAGGTACTCCCATCGCGCCGTGTTGCGCGCTTCGCCCGCCGCTCGACTTCCGCCTCGCTCGGTACGTACTCTCCGTGTGCGAGGGGCGCCCCGCCGCGGAGCCGACGAATCGCGTTCTTAAGACCGATGGTGGCCCGCCAAACCCGTTCCTCGCCCACGCCTGTGACGATCATGTCAGTGACTACCCCACGTACGCCGCGGACGCGCATACCCGCGAGCCCTCCGGCCACCCACCCGGTCAACCGGTACCAGAGCCTCTCCGACGCCAGGCGCACTATCCAGTAGATACGTCCCCATCCGGCCCTCACGTATGCCCAGAGCCGATAGCGCCAGTACCGCAGCGACCCCGTGAACGAGAAGTAGACTCTACGAACCGCGTGGGCGACGGCCGAAAGTCCCCAGCGCACGTTCTGCAGCGTACGTCTGGCTTCCGTGCTGGCGCGAACAGGCTCCAAGCTGCCCAAACACTCTCGGAAGACCAAGTCGGCAAGTGCTTTGTACGTCCAGTCTCCGGACTCGACTATGTCCCGATAGGCGCGCTCGACCATGTCGACGCGACCCCGGTCGGACTTCATGATTTCGAGCACTTGGTCGAGGTTCCCGAAATCTTCCTCGAGTGCGATGTAGTGTTCCCCGGCCCTGAGCACCCCGCCATAGGTGCCCTCGATGAGCACCTGACAAGTCTGTGTCATCACCGCTTCGAAGTGCCGTGGTCCGAGCAGCTTGTAGTCCAGCTCACCGTCGCGACCTGGAAAACACGCATGCTCGATCTCCTCGAAGGATGCATCGGCGTGCGCTGCTTGGTACTCAATCACGCTCTCGCGCGCACTCCCGTCTCGATCCAGGATGCTCGCTCCACCCTCGACCCCGATGGTGTACTTGCAGTCGAGAAGGAAGTCGAACCACTTGTCTCCCAGCAATGCGTCCTTGGCTGAGCTCGAAATATCGGTCACGAGTCCGAATTCCGGTGCCCGATCCTGGAACCTGCGCCCAATCTCGCCCTTGAGACGACTGTGACGTCCGAAGTTCGGGTAGACCGCCCAGGAGCGATAGCCCACATCGATCGGCCGCCCGTTGTGGCGCCTCGCACGTCTGGCGGTCTTGGACACCGTTTCCTCGTCCAGATAACCGGTAAGCACGTTGGTGAACGTGATCTTGCTGAAGTCGACCCCTGCGTAGATCTGCTGCCACTGGGCCTGCAGAGCGGGCGTGAAGATGTTCGTGACACCCAACGTGTTCACGACGTCGCAGAGTCGGTCTGTGTAAATGTGCTCGTCGTGAGGGATCAGCGCCTTTGGACACATGACGTCCTTCAGGAACAGAATCCGCTCGAAATGCTCCTCGAATTGCAGCTTGGTCCAGCGTGTGGCAAGAAACGTGTAGTGGAGGATGACGAGGTCGGGCTTCAGATTCCGCAGGTATCTCGGTACCTTGGGCCACGAGGTGTTCAGGTAGTAGACGTCGTGACCGGAGAACCGCTCGAAGCAGCCCATATGGCTCGCATAGGTCGATCGCCACATCATGCCGGGAGCACGGTGATAGACGATGAGAACTCGCGCCACTTGACGCCTCCCTGTTGCATTGTATGGAGCCTGGTCGGGAGATCCGCCAAGCAGATCGCCCAATCGTGCAGGTGCCAGACTAACAGTGCTACCAGCCCGTGACGAACACCTCGTCGTACTTCGCTAAGTCGAGGTTCCATTGGTCAGCGAACGCATCGCTCCGGTGATCGGCCAAATCGAATTCGCCTGCGAGGTAGCGCGCGAGCCACACAGATATCTTGACGGCACCTCGTTGGTTCAGATGACCCTCATCCTTGTAGTCGGTGGCCATGCTGACACCAGCGTCGTCCGCTGCCAAACGCAGATCCAAGACCCGCACCGACGGGTATTCGCCGGAGAGATCGGCCCGCATCCGCTCGGCCAGAGGGACCTTGCCTACCTGTTGGGCAAGCAACCCCGGTGACGTCACAAGCACCAGCTGAGCCCCCATCTCATCACACCGCGCCGCGATCTCGCGCAGGTACGGAAGATCCGCCTGGTAGGCTGCCTCTCCCACTGCACTCGTGGTAACCACACCATCAAGCGGCTTGGCCATCGGCAAGTACAGCGAGCCTCGAGCGTACGCTCCCGACGTGTACTTGGAGGGACTGAAGTCGCCCGGACCCAACGCCACCCACCTACTGTGGTAGGTCTCCAGAGGGAAGAAGAACCCGGCCCAGGCGCTCGCCGGCAACGATCGCGTGATCCCTTGAGCGCGGGCCAGACCCATCGGCATGTAGTCGAGATTGGCGTGAGCTAGAGCACGGTCCTTAAAGACGGCTTGCGCGCCCATCATGTGAACATCGAGAAGCACAACCTTTGGCTTGTGCTTCCGCAGGGCCTCCTTGAGGTAGGCCGCGGTGACCGCCATGACCTGACCGCCAGACGTGATGTCGAGCGCGGTCACGCCCGCAGCGCGCCACATCTCCATCGGGAGGACGGTGCAATGCGTGTGCGACGATCCCAGCGCCACAACATCGACCTCGCCCGACGTCTGAGCAACCGCGGCCCAAGGATCCACCAAGCCCTGCGCCGGCGTCATCACGTAGTTGATCGCCCAAAGCATGCTGAGAATCCCGACGCAGAAGACGACCGATTTCATGAGCAGCCAGGTGGTATGCCGATTCGATCGCAGACCCACGCCCAGCCTCCCACTAGAACTTGAAGTAGACAAAGTCGGCAGCTTGGTACGTACCACCGTAGGCGCCAAACACCACTA
>Ga0194063_10002800_pt1 | contig 10684 bp, 12 predicted proteins | sample SepL3720m_MetaG_FD_155459 | JGI IMG/M metagenome (GOLD analysis project Ga0194063, IMG submission 155459) | Anoxic zone freshwater microbial communities from boreal shield lake in IISD Experimental Lakes Area, Ontario, Canada - Sep2016-L373-20m | ecosystem: Environmental > Aquatic > Freshwater...
CGCGTTCCGGACCTACGTCTGCGCCCTGCATGAAGTCCACCACCCAGGCGTGGAATTTCGGTTCGTCTTCCACCGGCGCCCCCATCACCCGGAAGATCACCGATACCGGGATCGGGTAGGAGAAGTCGTCGACGACATCCATCCGGGTGCCGCCGCGCGCCTTCACGTTGTCGAGCAGTTCATTGGCCAGGTCGACCACGAACGATGCCAGCGAAGGGATCAAATCCGGGGTGTGCGGCGGCCCGAAGTGGCGCATGAACTGCCGCCGCATCGTGTCGTGGCCGGGCGGGTCGGAGACCAGCATGCTGCTGTCTTTGGCCTGGGCCGCCTCGGACGCCTCGAGTTTGGCGTCGCTCTCCCCGAACAACCCGGACGGGCTGCGGCCGATATCGGAGCTGATCCGCGGATCATGAGCCAGCGCAAGCACTTCCGGGTAGCCGGTGACGACGTAAGTGTGCTCGGCAACCTTGGCCACGGGGGTCTTGCGCAGTTCTTCGAAGTAGGGGTACGGGTTCGGGCGGTTGGAGAACTTCATCGCCTCGGCCCACGCGGTTGCGGCATCCATGGTCTTCGTAACTCCTGCTCGTGGCTCAGTCAGCGGCTGCGGGGCCGGAATTCGGCGTGGCGGTCAGTGGGGTCATGTCCGGTGAGCACGACATCGGGATTTCCGGACGGTTCCCGGGGATCGGGGAATCGGGCCGGCATCACCTCGTGGTTCACCGGTTGGTCATAGCCGGGCGGCGGCGGCGGGAACGGCGCGGAGCGCTCGATGAGTTCGGCGTAGTAGGGCAGCCACTTGCCATGGTTGAAGGTGACCGCCCCGACGATGCGGCCGTTCCTTCCGTACGCGGCCGCGAACCGCCGATCCTCCGGTGACCCCTGGGTGAAGACGATCTCGTCGCCGAACGAGCACACTCCGACACTCTTGATATTCACCCCGAACTGCCCGGACCAGAACGACGGCAGCGGCAGGTGCGGTCGACGGCCCACCTCCAGGTTGAGCCCGCCGATCCTCCGGTGACCCCTGGGTGAAGACGATCTCGTCGCCGAACGAGCACACTCCGACACTCTTGATGTTCACCCCGAACTGCCCGGACCAGAACGACGGCAGCGGCAGGTGCGGTCGACGGCCCACCTCCAGGTTGAGCATGTTGTTGGCGGCGACTTCGGCGCCGAGAACTGCGTTATCCCAATGTTCCAGGGCCAGGAACTCGTAGCCGTACAGCACATGCGGAGCGCGCGCGACGTCACCGGCCACGAAGATGTGGTCGGTCACCACGCCGTTGATGTCGAAGGCCCGGCAGCCGGCGTCGCAGCCCACGCCCCACTGGCCGGCCGCCAGGCCGGCGCCGTCGAGCCATTCCACGTTGCGGATCGAGCCCAGCGACGGCACCACCACGTCGACGTCGAGCACAGTCCCGTCCGACAGTGTCGCCGAGCGGACGTGGCCGGAGTCGTCTCCGTGCAGGGCCGTCACGGAGGTGCCGACGCGCAGGTCCACCCCGGCGTCGCGCATCATGGCCGCCGCGATATCGCTGATTACCCCGCCCAGCGCGCCTTTGAGCGGGCCGCTGCCGCGTTCGGCCACCGTCACCGGCAGGTCCAGATCGCGGCACACCGAGGCGATCTCCGAGCCGACGAAACCCGAGCCGACGATCAGAACTCGTTTGGGGTGTGCCTTGAACGCTGAACGCGGCGGCCAGTGCCGTGGCATCCTCCACGGTGCGGACGGTGAACACGCCCTGCAGCGCCGCCTCCTCCGGATTCGACCACGGCCGGGCCCGGGTTCCGGTGGCGATCAGCAACCGGTCGTATTCGACCTCCTCGCCATTGCCCAGTTTGACGACATGGTTGAACCGGTCCAGGCTCACCGCCGCCACGCCGAGTTTCCAGTCGGCATCCACCCTGCGCAGCCGGGGCAGTTTGGTGTGATCGGCCGGCACCCAGCCCTTGAGCACCTGCTTGGACAGCGGCGGGCGGTCGTAGGGTTCGTGCGGCTCGTCGCCGATGATCGTCAGCGAGCCTTCGAAACCCTTCTCCCGCAATGCTTCTGCGGCACGCAGTCCGGCCAATGACGCTCCGACGATGACGATCCGGCCCTCGGCTCGGAACTTCTTGACGATCTCATCGAACGAATAGGTACCGCGCAGCCCGGAAGTCACTTGGTGTCCCGGTCGGCCGGCGGGTCGAGTTCGAGGATGATGGCCTGCACCGGGCACGACGCGGCAGCCCGGAGGACCTGCTGGCGCTGCGAATCGTCCGGGTTGGGGTCGTAGGTGACGGCTTCCTCGCCACTCAGGTGCAGCACGTCGGGCGCAAGGGGAATGCACTGCGCATACCCCTGGCACTTGTTGAGATCGATCACCAGGCGCATTCCTCAAAGCCTAGTGAACCCCGGCGGTCATAATCAGGCCCATGGCCGATACTTCCCCCGCTGTCCATCCATTCCGGATCGCCGTGCCCGACGCCGACCTCACCGATCTGCGTGAGCGGCTGAAGCGCACCCGGTGGCCGGAGCGCGAATGCGTGCCGGACTGGACCCAGGGCATCCCACTGGACTACACCCGGGAGTTGGCCGCCTACTGGGCGGATGGGTACGACTGGCGGGCCAGGGAGGCCGCGTTGAATCGCTTCGATCAGTTCGTCACCGACATCGACGGTGTGGATATCCATTTCATTCACCAGCGCTGTGCGAAGCCCGACGCGCTGCCGTTGATCATCACCCACGGCTGGCCCGGTTCGATCGTCGAGTTCTCGAAGGTCATCGAGCCGCTGAGCCGTGACTTCCATGTGGTGTGCCCGTCGCTGCCCGGCTACGGTTTCTCCGGCAAACCCACCGCCACGGGCTGGACCGTCGAGAAGATCGCGACGGCCTGGGGCACCCTGATGGCTCGGCTCGGCTACGGCCGCTACGGCGCCCAGGGTGGCGACTGGGGCGCGGCTGTCACCACCCAGATCGGACGTGACGCCTCGGCCGATGGCGGCAACGGCTGCATCGCGATCCACACCAATATGCCCATCGCCATGCCGACGCCAGAGGCGATGGCCGACCCCACGGCCGGTGAACAGGCGGCCCTTGAGGCCCTGATGTACCACCAGCGCTGGGGCATGGGCTACTCCGAGGAGCAATCCACCCGGCCGCAGACCCTGGGTTACGGGCTGGTCGATTCGCCGGTGGCGCAGATGGCGTGGATCGTCGAGAAGTTCTGGGCGTGGACCGACTGCGACGGTCACCCCGAGAACGTGCTGAGCCGAGACGAGTTACTGGACAACGTCATGCTGTACTGGGCCACCGCGTCGGGCGCATCGTCGGCCCGGCTGTACTGGGAGAGCTTCAAGAACCTCGCCGAAGGCGGCCGAGTCGAGGTGCCGACCGGCATCGCGGCCTTCCCCAGGGAGATCCTGCGGGCGCCGCGGCGATGGTGCGAGCCGAAGTACAACATCACGCACTGGACCGACATGCCGCGCGGCGGCCACTTCGCCGCGTTCGAACAACCCGAGTTGTTCATCGACGACGTGCGTACCTTTTTCGGTGCTATCGGCTGAGAGTCACGTCGCCGACGCGGCCGTCTGCAGCGTGTCGCGGATCGCGCGTTCGAAGTCCTGACTGAGGCCGCGGATGGCGTCGTCATCGACTGCCAGCGAGGCGGCGTCGTGAATGCACCGGACCATCGTGGATCTGTCGATTTTGATCTGATGTCCGGCCGTGAACAGTTCCGCTCGGCGCCGAGCCGCGCACAGGATCGTCTCGTACGCCGGTAGTAAACACATCAGGGAGGCGATGCGATAACCCTTGGCCCGGTGCGGCACGTCAAGCACATACGCTGTGGCGCTTCGCAACTCGGTGAGGATATCGTCGAGCAGGTCCCGGACCCAACCGACCGGCGCGCCGCCCAAATTTAATGGTGTGTGGTCGATGTCGCGCAGCCACTCATCGGGCAGGTAGCAGATCTGACGCTGGAGGTCTTCGGCGAAATCCTTGAGTACGTTGGTCTTCTGCAGTGCGCGGCCACAGGCCTGGCTTCCTGCCAGCAGGCTCGTCGCCTCAGCGCACGACAACCCGTAGTGGTCGATGACGAGTTCGGTGCCCATCCCGCCCACGGTGCCGGCCACCGAATAGCAGTAGTCGTTGTAGGCCTCGACAGTCGTCAGCACCCGCACGTTGCGGCGCAGGGTCACCGACGCAGACTGTGCCGGGTCGCAGACCGCTTCCATGCCCGTGGCCATCACCGAAATCCAGTTCCGCAGAATCGAGCGGGTGCGGGTCGGAAAGCTGGCGTAGATCAACCACAGCGGTAATCCGCCCTCGAGTGTCATCAACGCCCGCTCGTCCGGCGACAGCCCGGGCCACGATGCCGCTTCCCATTCGGCCAGCCGGGCGGGCGCGGACTCGGGCTCGGCCAGCAGTCCGGTGAACTCGGCGAAGCGCTGCTGCTGCCAGGCCAGGGGCTGACCGCAGTCCTCGATATTGTCCAGCGCGCGACAAAGCAGGTAGGCGGTCGCCATATAGTCCTGTAGTGGGTCCTCCAGCCAGGGGACGACCAGTGCGAAGGACCGCGACACCCGGTCCATCGTGATTGTGAGATAGCGACGCTGCATCGGTTTGAGTGTGTAGACGTCGAAAAGCATGGAGGTCATGTCCGGTTGCCTTTCACAAAACACCGGCGTGAGCGGGTGCTGGCTCACGAGTGCGATGACGTTAGCCTAGATCCCGCAGGTTCCGGGCCCACCCCGGGCCGGATTCCGGAGGCCTTCTGATCACGATCTGTTCTGCCGACTGTGCGCCGGACCCCGCAGTTATGCGAAGTCCGGGCGGCTTCACCTGGTTTTACGTCGACATCGTCGACGATCGGGGCCAGGGCGCGACCCTCATCTGGTCCTGGGGGCTGCCCTTTTTGCCGGGCTACGCCGCGGCGTCGCGCGCCGGTCGGCCGCAACTGCCCCTCGACCGTCCCAGCGTCAATCTGGTCGTCTATGGCGGCGGCCGCGAGCGGTTTTATCTGCTCTCCGAATTTCCGCCCGATCAGTGCTCCTGGGGTGATGACGGAAGGTCCTGGCGGATCGGCGACTGTTCCTTCGCCTGGACCGACACCCCAGGTGCTGCCGGTGGCGCCCCGACCCGTGAGTTGCGGGCCACCCTCGACCTCGCCCTGCCCACCGGCGGCCGGGCCACCGGGCAGTTGTCGCTCTCCGGGTCGCTGCGCCGCGACTCGGAGAGCGCCGACGCCGGTGTGCCCGCCGATCCGGCGTGCACGCACCGGTGGACGCCGATGATCGGCGCGGGTCGGGGCCGACTGGAATTGCAGACCCCCGGCGGAGCGCTGCGGGTCGAGGGCAATGGCTACCACGACCGCAACAGCGGCGCGCAACCCCTGCACGGACTGGGTGTTCAAAGTTGGTGGTGGGGCCGGCTCGCGCTGCCGGGCCGCGACCTGATCTTCTACCGTCTGCAGCCCACTGCCGACGGGGCCGCCGCGCGCGACCTGGTTGTGGAACTCGCCGCCGACGGCACCAGCCGTGTCCGCGAGGATGCCGGCCTTGCGGTCAGCGGCCTCCGGCGCAGCGCGTGGGGGCTGCGCTGGCCCACCGGTGCCACCTTCGCCGATCCGGACGGACAGCCGGTCGAGGTGGACGTCAGTGCGCTGCTCGACAACGGGCCGTTCTATCAGCGCTATCAGCTGCGGGGTCGGTGCGGGTCGGATGAGGGCTACGGGATCGGCGAGAACCTGGTACCCGATCGGGTCGATACGCACCTGCTGCGGCCGCTGGTGCGGATGCGCGTGCACCGGGCCGCCGGCCCCAACTCGATGTGGCTGCCGCTGTTCTCCGGCGACCGCGAGGGCCGGTTGGGCAGGTTGCTGAGCGGAAGATTGCAGAGCGGGACCTCGGGGGCGCGGGTATGAGCTTTAGCGGACCCCGGGCGTTGGCCGCCCTGCTGGCCCTGCCCGCGCTGATGCCGCTGGGCCTGGTGGCGTTCAACGCGGTCTGCTGGACCCGTGGCCGCGCGCTGCCCGAGGCGGCCGCAGCCGCACCGGGCGGCATCAGCGTGCTGATACCGGCACGTGACGAGGTGGCCAATATCGAGCGCTGCGTCCGATCCGTCGACGCCGCGCACGGGCCGATCACCGAGATCATCGTCTATGACGACGGCTCCACCGACGGCACCGATGCGGTGCTTACGCGCCTGCAGGCCGAACTGCCACGCCTACGGGTGATCACCGGTGACGCTCTGCCGGTCGGGTGGGTTGGCAAACCGTATGCGCTGCAACGACTTAGCGCGCTGGCCGACTGCGACGTAATTCTGAATATCGACGCCGATGTCACACTGCGCGCCGACGGTGTACTACGAATGCTGTCATTGCTCGGCTCGGCCGAGCAGGTGACGGGCGGACTCGGCGCCGCGGTGGTAACGGCGGTGCCCCGGCAGCGCACCGGAAGCTTCGTCGAACGGTTGATGATGCCGCTGCTGCATCTGTCCTATGTGGCATGGCTGCCGATGCCGCTGGTCTACCGGACCCGCGACCCGCGGGTGCTGGCGGCTAACGGACAGCTACTGATGATCCGGCGCAGCGCACTGGATGCGGTGGGCGGCTGGTCGCGGGTGCGTGCCGAACTCGTCGATGACATGGCAATGTGCCGCGCGGTCACACAGTGCGTGCCGAACTCGTCGATGACATGGCAATGTGCCGCGCGGTCAAACAGGGCGGCGGGCGGGTCGTCTTCGCCGACGGCGACCGGATGGCCGAGTGCCGGATGTACCCGGATGCCACCGCACTCATGCATGGTTTCGCCAAAAACTTCTACGAGGGCATCGGCGGACATCCCGTGGCGATGATCGTCGTGATGGGGCTGCACCTGGTGTTGTTCGTCGCGCCCTACGTGGCGCTGCCCCTGGCGCTGGCAACCGGCGCTGGGCAGTTGGCCGCCGCCGCCGCGGTCGGCGTGGCAGCCAACGTGTGTCTGCGGCTGATCATGGCGCTGCGATACGGCCACAGTCCGCTCAGCGTGCTGCTGCATCCGGTGGCCGTACTGGCCATGATGGGCGTGCTGGGCACCAGCTATCGGTGGAGCCGCCGCGGCGACATCCGCTGGCGTGGGCGTTCCTACCCCGCCCGCGCCGAGCGCGCGTGAACGCCGATCGTAAGGCCCTGGCACGGGCCGGGGACTCCCGCCGACCCGCCTTCCTTCGCGTCACCCGGCCATATGCGCGCCGCCGCGTTGCATGCGGTCTGGACGGGCTGTGGGTCCACGGCTTACCCGACGCCCGTGCCGCCCTGGCTGATCGACCGATCATCTTCGCGGCCAACCACGTCGCCTGGTGGGACCCGATGCTTCTGCTGGTGCTTGACGAAGCCCTTGGCGGAGTGGGCTGGGCGATGGTGGATGTCCGGAGTATTCGCACCCTGCCGTTCCTGGGCTGGCTCGGCGCTCTGCCACTGGACCGCAGCACCCCCGACCGCGCCCGGGAATGCCTGCAATCCTGCGCCGCCATTCTGGATCGGCCCGGCCGCGCGCTGTGGATGTTTCCGCAGGGCCGGCAGCGTCCGGCACACCTGCGTCCGCTGGACCTCAAGGGGGGTCTGGGCATCCTGCATGACCACAATCCGGTCGATCTGGTCGCGGTGAGCCTCGACTATGTGTTTCTGGAACGGGACCGCCCGGCCGCGCTGGTGCGCTTCTCGACGCCGATCTCCGGCGCGGTCGTCGGTGGGCCGATGCCCGCGGTCGAGAGCGCACTACTGGATGGGCTGGACGTGATCGACAGCGCGGTGAAGGCGGCGACCGACGGACACCGGGCCCGCACCCACCCCCGCGACCCACTGCCCGGCTTCAGCGCACTGGTGGCTCCGCGGGGACGAGCGACCTGGGATAGCCTCGGCCCGCGGATGCTGCGGGCCGCCGGACGCGGGGATCCGCATGTCAGTTGAGCGTGGTGCCGATGTGCTGGTGATCGGCGCCGGTATCGGCGGACTGGCCGCCGCACTTGCGCTGGCTGCCCGCGGAGTGGGCGTGCGGGTACTCGAGGCCGGGCCGCGGCCGGGCGGCAAGGCCGGCACCGTCGTGTTGGACGGGGTGCAGGTTGAGACCGGCCCCAGCGTGCTGACCCTGCCCGAGGTGTTCGGTGGGCTGTTCGCACGTGCCGGTGTCCGCCTCGACGACGTGGTGGGACTGCGTCGGCTGGATCCGGGTTTCCGCTACCACTACGCCGACGGCGCTGTGCTGGACGTCGCTCACGATCCGCACCAGACGCTCGCCAACGTCGTTTCCGCTACCACTACGCCGACGGCGCTGTGCTGGACGTCGCTCACGATCCGCACCAGACGCTCGCCAACGTCCGATCGACACTTGGGCCGGAGGCGGAGAGTGAACTCGCGTCGTTCCTGGGCTACAGCCGCTTGATCTGGGAGTCGGCGGCACCGCACTTCGTCGAGGGTCCGGCCCCGACATGGGCGGCAATGGTCGGCCTCGCACTGCGCCACCCGCGTGCCGTTGCCGCGATCGATCCGATGCGCAGCATGGCCGCCGGTATCGACCGCCACGTTAGCGAGCCGCATCTTCGGATGCTGCTGCGCCGCTACGCGACCTATAACGGCAGCGATCCTCGCAGCGCCCCGGCCACCCTGAATTGTATTGCACACGTTGAACTTTCACTCGGTGGCTACGGGGTTCAGGGTGGCATCAGTGCCCTGGTCTCGGCGATGGCCGCCGCGATCGAGTCCCGCGGCGGTGTCATCGAGTGCGGAGTCCCGGTCGAGCGGGTGGTGGTGCGCGACGGTGCGGCGGTCGGCGTCGAGTTGACCGGCGGTGGGCTGCGGCTCGGCCGGGCGGTCGTGGTGAACGCGGACGCCGGGTGGCTTCGCCACGGTGGGCTGCCCGATGCCGGCCGGCGTCTGCCCGCCGCGGCGGCGCCCTCGATGTCCGGTTGGACCGGGGTGTTGCGCGCTGCCCGGTTGGCCGACCGCCGACCGCACGAGGTGCTGTTCCCGGCCGACTACGACGCGGAGTTCGCCGATATCTTCGATCGCGACCGCCCGCCGGTGGCGCCGACGGTCTATCTGTGCGCGCAGGAACGCTGCCATGGACTGACCGGGTGGGCGGACGCCGAACCGGTGTTCGCGATGGCCAACGCCCCGGCCGAACCCGCGCACGGATCGCGGGCGCCGGAGGTCTGGACCACGCTCGCGACGGCGATGGAACATCGCATCCGGGCGGCCGGACGCTGGAGCGACGGTGACGCGCTGGTCTGGCGGCGCACCCCGGCAGATCTGGCCACCGAATTCCCCGGTAGCCGGGGCGCCATCTACGGCGCGGCCAGCAATGATCGGTTCGCCGCGTTCAAGCGCCCACCCAATCGGGTGCGGGGTATGCGCGGGCTATACCTCGCCTCCGGCAGCGCCCACCCCGGCGGCGGATTGCCGATGGCCGGGCTCTCCGGCCTTGCCGCCGCCGACTGCCTCGGTGAAGACATCGGACTTTCGACGCTGTCACCGTCACCCGGTTAGCATTGCCGCCCATGCGGCAGCAGGTGGCTCTGATCGCCTCGACGGCCCTTTTGCTCACCGGTTGCGCACACACCGTGTCCGGTGCCGCGCGGTGGGATCGCGCGATGTCGACGAATGGGCTGCGGGCGGCCGACACCGATCAGGTTCTGCTCGGCCCGGCTGAGATCGGTGACGTCGTCGGGGTCAGGCTGCAGGTCGACGCCGACCGGTCCCGTCCCATTGTCGGGGCGTCGGCGGTGCCGGCCTGCTCGGCTCTGGATGCGGTTGGAATGTCAGCATTCATGGGTGACTCCTGGTCGAAGTTTCATGTGCTGTTGTTCACCGACGGCGACACTCACGAACACGTGGTGGCCGAGGCCGTCGCGGTATATCCGGACAGCGGTGCGGCTGCTGCCGCTTTCACCATGGCGACCCGCTCTGCGAAGGCGTGCGACGGTCAGCGCGCCCTGGGCACCGGTGGTGATGCCGCCTGGAGCTTCAGCGTTCCGGCGGTCGATGCCGACACTGTCCACTGGCGCAAACAACAGATCGGCATCCCGTTGACCTGGGTGTGCCACGGCGAGGCGCGGTTGCGCAATAACGCTGTCTTACAAGCGATGTCATGCCGGGCCGACGACGACGGCCGGGTCACCGTCACCGCGATCACGGACCGGATGTCGGCCACGGTGTGGGAGTTGTCGGGCCGTTGAGGCCTGCGGCGAATCGTCGCACCGATCCGGATGCCGCGGCGGCGGCGTCGTCGTGTCCCGGTTGTGCACGTGAGGTGACCGTGCCGCTCGGAGGATCCAGCATTACTTCCGCGACCGGGTCGCCGGTAGTGGGCTCACAGACCGCCCACGCGTAGCAGGCCTGAGTTGCCCACTCGTCGGTGCGAATCGGCAGCAGGTACCACGCACCGGCGTTGATCTCGACCGGGTCCACCGTCGCGCGGTAGTCGGCTACTTGATCTCGGCCAGAACAGTGCCCTGGGTGATGGCCGCCCCGGCCTCGACGGCGAGTCCGGTGATGACGCCGTCCTTGTGGGCGGTCACCGGGTTCTCCATCTTCATGGCCTCCAGCACGACGACGAGGTCGCCGATGCTGACCGTCTGCCCCTCCTCGACGGCCACCTTGACGACGGTGCCCTGCATCGGCGCGGTCACCGCGTCACCGGAGGCCGCGGCACCGCCGTGCGCCCCGCG
>Ga0194063_10002801_pt1 | contig 10681 bp, 10 predicted proteins | sample SepL3720m_MetaG_FD_155459 | JGI IMG/M metagenome (GOLD analysis project Ga0194063, IMG submission 155459) | Anoxic zone freshwater microbial communities from boreal shield lake in IISD Experimental Lakes Area, Ontario, Canada - Sep2016-L373-20m | ecosystem: Environmental > Aquatic > Freshwater...
GCATATGCGATATGTGACCCGCCAAGCGTGCGCTGTTGACGCAGTAATGCGCCGGTTTGTTGGCGCGCGGCATCCATGGTAAGGATGAGGCCCCGTCGATTCCGGGTAAGGGCTCCACACCTTCCCCCGGGGACCTCTCCAAGTCCACCGCGCTCTGCCGACTGACGCCAAACGGCGGCCCAACGCGCACCAGATAACCAAGCAGTACAAGGAAACAAGTACGCTTTGCGGGGAGCATATGCGATATGTGACCCGCCAAGCGTGCGCTGTTGACGCAGTAATGCGCCGGTTTGTTGGCGCGCGGCATCCATGGTAAGGATGAGGCCCCGTCGATTCCGGGTAAGGGCTCCACTTACCCGCAGAAATTGCGAACTGGGATAAAAACTAGCCCTCTGTTCCCAACTCCGCGGCAGAGGCCCCAATATTATCCCGAAAAAATCCCTGAACAAGGGATTTTTATCCCACTTGTCTCATCAGAGCTTCTCACTCTCACAATATGCTCTCTGCACCTGGCAATTTGCCTTAAAAACCTTCAATATTTTGGTAAAAAAGCAGGAAGGTAAAGGCAATGGGTTAAAATCGTAAGGTCTAAGGCGAAAACTGGGATAAAAAGTGCTTGTCTGCCGCGCAGACAGGAACAGAGAACCCGTTTTTATCCCAGTCGATTTATGGGTGTGTTAAAAAAGGCACCTCTGTTCCTCATCCCGCGGCAGAGGCGACATTTTTAACACAAAAAAATCCCTGAAGGAACGTTTTTTAACACATGCACTTACCTTTGCGATTTTATTTCCGAATTATAGGTTGTTCAAGGACCAAAATGAGTCGTGCAATCGATGATTCCACGACGATTATTAAGTGCTGTGTTAAAAATGGCATGTCTAAGGATAATTCTGTGTTAAAATGTGGGGGTCTGCCGCGGAACTAGGAACAGAGCACCCGATTTTAACACACCCACCAATTGCGCAGCTGGTTCCGGTTCTCAGCTGACTGCTTTGCGTAGCTAGTCTTCTACGCTACGATCTCCACAGGCGTTCCCAACTTTGCATAAGCCCACATCGCATCAATCCCCTTTTCAGACAACGCGATACAACCAGCCGTCCAGTCTGCGCTGTCGTTCGTCCCGTGCAAACCAATGGCGCCGCCCAGTTTGGTATTCCACGGCGGCTGCACTTTGGCATCGATGCTCTGATTGATTTTATCGTATTCCGATTGACTAATGAGTGCGTCTTTCAATCCGCGTTTGGCGTCTTCTTTGTTCGGGTAACTGATTCCCAGAAAGTACTTGTACTGACTTTTTATACGTGTGCAAATAAAAAAAGTCCCGTTTGGCGTCTGACCATCTCCTTGAATTTTTTTATCGCCAGTGGAAGCGTAACCAAGCCCTATTTTGAATCTCCCGATCATAACGCTACCAGAGAATAGCTCCAATGCGCGTTGTGACTTGATGATTTTGATTCTCACTTTAGTAGGGGTGCCACTTGGTTTGTTGTAAAAAAACTTCACATTCGTCGCCCCATTTTGCCCAGAACGACTAGACGTATCCTTTATAAGCTGACACGAAACGTTCGTCAGAATGAACAACAGCCCAACTAGAAGAATTAATAATCTAGATTTTTTAAACAAGGTTCATGCACCTCTTAATCCTTACCAGCCTGGTTTTCTAACATGATTCTTGTCTGCAATTCCAATAACTTCGCGCTGTTTTTGGTGTTTTGCAATATGTTCGCTTGCGCGCTGACCAATACAGAATTCACCCAAGCGATGGCACAAAATATTCCACTTGAAATTAACCCCGGAATCAGTGTTGAGAAAAAAGATAGTCCACCTTCCCGCGATATTCCTGCTAGGATAAATGAAGATACAATTGAGATTACACCATAAATCGCGCCAATCACGATCCCCACGTTGAAAATCTTCATTGACAAATCTACAAGTGCTGTGGCCTCAGGATCAAGTGCACAACAACTATCTAATTCACGTTTCAATGCCTGGTTTAACGAGTCTGTTCGATTGCCATTAGGAAGGGCGTCATGCCGCGACGCTCGCTTCGTCCTAGGTTCCCCACAGGTTTGGCATGTTTGTGTTGTCTCTGGATTATCATACTTGCAATGTTGACAGTTCCACATTAGAATCCCTCCGTCATTCCTATTCACTACGAACGAATCATAAACCGTTAGTTGATTTCTTACTTTATTTTAAACACAAACGTAGAATGATTCCCAGCTTTGTCATAAATATAAATTGAATAACTGCCTTTCACTTTGACTTTTCCCGTTGAAGGCCATTTGAATGCTTTGCCATTAAATTTAATCGTCTTTGATGAAATATTCTTTTCCGTTATTGAGATGCGTGCGGTACCGGTGATAGAGGCGTTCTTTTTCACAACTTTTCCAGCAGAACTCTTAACAATAATTTTAGGTGCAGTCTTATCAACTGTGAACGTGAACGTTTTCGTCGTTGCGCCGGCTTTTCCTTTGATCACATATTTCCCGTCTTCAGAAAAAACTCCAGAAGCAGGATGATAGCGTTTTGCTTGCTTTCCGTTGATTGTATAACTTGTCGAATCAAAGCCATAAGGAACAACATTTACATTCTCGTCCACATATTCATTATTTAACACCTTATAATATGTTGTTGTTACACTGAAAGCTGGGATTGAAACATAAGGGAAATCGATTTCTTTCGCAAATTTCTTAATATAGGCGCTTTTTTCTCCATAAATAGTAACATAACTAGCTACAAAAGCATCTTGCCCAATCGAAGTAACACTATCAGGAATAAAAATAGATCTTAAATAATCGCAAACTGCAAAAGCATATTCACCAATCGAGGTCACTCCATTTGATATGGAAACTGAAGTGAGTTTTCCACATCGACCAAACGCTTCTTCTCCAATCGTCATGACATTGGAAGGAATACTGATTGTTTTTAATTTATTACAAAAAAGAAACGCACCTCCGTTTATTAGAGTAACTGTTTTTGGTATTGTAAAACTTGAAACATTTTTGGACACATAGCAGAGAATTTTTCCATCGTTTATGTAAATAGGAGTTGCAATACTTGTCCCCAAAAATGCTCCAAATCCAACTGATGCAACCGTTTTTGGGATTATAACCTTTGTCATTTTAACACAATCCAAAAACGCGAGATCTCCAATTGAAATGACCCCCTCAGGAATAGCAAGGGTACTTATCTTTGAACATTTTAGAAACGCACCTCCAGCGATTGCCGTCACGGTATTTGGGATTGTATAACTGGATACGCCTTTTGGAACATAACATAATATACTGCCATCGTTTACAAGTATTGCAGCAGGGAGCTTTGTAGATGAAAATGCGCCAGTCCCAACGCTAATAACACTCTTGGGGATTGTTATGCTGCCCAGATTAATGCAATTAGCAAACGCATAGTCACCGATTTCCACGACCCCTTCGGGGATTGTAATGGAAGTGAGTTTTACACACCCATCAAATGCACCTCCATTAATTTTAATAACGGTACTAGGAAAAGTGTAATTTGCAAAAGTCACAGGCACATGACAAAGAACCGTTCCAGCATCAATAAAAATCGGTTCTGTAATCGACGTGCCGACAAATGTCTCTGCACCGATACTTATAATACTGTCTGGAAGGTGAATCGATTTTAAACTGCTACAGCCTAAAAACACATATTTCCCTAATGTTGTTACGCCTTCAGGCATCGACACCGAAGACAAACTTGAGCAGTAAGCAAAGCTGGCATCCCCAATTGTTTTTACGCCAATAGGAATTGTGATTTTTTTAATTTCATAATAACCTGCGAAGGCATCTCGCCCGATTGCTGTAATTCCTAAATCACCCGGAATTGTGACATCCGTAGCATCATTCCCCGAATAATTAATCAATACACCGTCTTTCACAACAAAATTGCTTGATACTGCTTGTGCATTTGGTACGTAAAGCACAGTGCATAAAACTATGAACGCAATTGCTAAACTAAATAATCGATTGATTCTTTTCATTATTAATTCCTCCAAATTGAATCCACTGCGCTTTCACTTTTCTACGTAATATCTATCCCAAACCACTTTATTGAGAGTTGCCCTAACGAACCATCTTTCTTCATATTGGTTATGACTGTGTCAACTTTTTTCTCAAGACTTGAATCATCTTTCCGAAAGCCTATCCCAAACGGATCAGGATTAAAGCTCACCCCAGAGAGTTTATAACTTGTGCTATCTTTTTTGATATAATCTCCTGCCATAATTACGTCTGTGATGATGGCATCGACTTTGTCATCCTTCAAAGCTGCAAACACTTCTGATAATTGATCATACGTGTTCAATATTTTAAAAGGACTCGTCGCATCAATCTTATTAGCCGCTTCTTCGGCCGTTGTATACAGTTGAACTCCCACCCTCTTGTCTTTCAGATCCGTGGTGGCATTAATACTGGAATCATCTGGCTTAACAACAATAACTAGAGAATTAGATATGTAAGCTTGAGTAAAAAGAATAGAACTTTTTCTTGATTCAGTTATGGAAAGAGAAGAAATAATACAGTCAAATTTCTTGGCCTTCAGTGCTGTAAAAATCGTGTCCCACGCTGTCGGTACAAACTGAATCTTTAATTTAAGTTTTGCTCCAATTGCTTTTGCAAGATCGACATCAAATCCAGCATATTGACCTTTCTCATTTTTATATTCCATTGGAGGATAAGAACAGTCTAATCCAACTTTCAAAACTGTTCTAATGATCGGCGTTGCTTTGAGCGTTTTTGCGTAACAAATACTTGAGAAGGCACTATATGTTTTCTTGCCGTTTGAAATCTTATATGCTTTTAAACGATAGTAATAAATCTTACTCGAGGTGAGTTTCGTATTCGTGTAACTTATTGAAACAGTGCTTTTGACATATAGGTACTTACCCGATTTCGCAGTAGCCCGATAAACGGAATAGCCACTCACCCCGGAAAGTTTTTTCCAAGTAATTTTGATGCTACTCGATGAGAGTGCCACAGCTTTGACGGATGTTGGCACGGAAATCTTCGCGGAAACCGTTGCCGTTGGCGTAATGCTTTGCAATCCCATCAACAAGCTTATTACCAAGCAAACCAGAATCATTTTTCGAAATCTTCTCATAGCTCATACCCCCAACGTTTTCTTGCCATCAATCTATCACATCATCCCTGCTTTGTCACCCAATTTTTGTGTTTTAATTCCGCTGGGCTTTTAACTTTGACCCAATTACAGTGCGCTGTTAGACGACGCTCGCCAAAACCTTATAGCAAAAGCGGATTAGTTTGAAACAGTATAACTTAATCTTTTAGGCATCCAATTGGAACGACATATACGCCATCTTTTCTTCTATATCCATATTCGGTTCCGGTCAGAACCATTAAAAACGAGGGTGCTTTCATTCTGTCTGTGTCAATTTTTTTAAGAAGAGAAGTCAAATTTGTAGCAGCTTTTTCTATCTCACTTTCACCAAGTTTAATTTCTATTAATGCGTATGAACCATTTCTCAGATGCACAATTGCATCACATTCAAGTCCAGATTTATCGCGATAATGATATAAAGTGCCATCCAATGCTTCAGAAAAAACACGTAAATCTCTTATGCACATTGATTCAAAAAATAATCCCATCGTATTCAAGTCATTAAGCAGATCATTTGGACCAATCCCTAATGAAGCAACAGCAATTGAAGGATCGACAAAGTGACGAGTATCCGCAGATCTAATTGTGGTTTTCGATCTCAATTTCGGACTCCATGCCGGCAAATCTTCAACTACAAAAATTCGCTTAAGTGCGTTTATATATTTATATATCGTATCTTCATTAAGAGAATCCGTGTCATTCGAAACCATATCCGCTCTAATTGTCGAAAGTTTCGCATCCGAAGAAACAAATCTCGCAAATGAGCGCATCAATAGTTTAACTCTTTGAGGATTCCTTTTCACACCATCTACACTAGAAATATCAGTTTCAACAACCGCATCAAAATAATCATACGCCTGTTTGAGCGCAATTTTGTCCGTTTGATCAAGAGCCTTAGGCCAACCACCACGACAGATTAAAAAAGCCAGACGTCGAATATCGATTTCGCTTTTCACCTTATGGTCCTTGTGTTCTTTAAACAATTCCCCGAGAGATATCGATCCATTTGAATCCTCCGATTCGAAGAGTGTCATGGGTCTCATTAGCATTCTTGCTATTCTTCCTGTACCAGTGTGCGAAGTAGTCATATCTTCGGGTGGAGCGGAAGACCCTGTTAATATGAATTGATTAAATTCATCTCTTTGATCGACTTCAAATCGCACGGCATCCCAAAGTTTTGGTGCAAGTTGCCACTCATCTATCAATCGAGGAGTCTCTCCATTTAAAAGCAAACTTGGATCTATTTCAGCCATTTGAATATTCTGATTTTTTTTTGCCGGGTCTTGCATGTATAAAGTGCTCTTAGCAACTTGATTTGCAGTAGTTGTTTTTCCGCACCATTTTGAACCCTGAATTAAAACTGCTCCTTTTGCTTCAAGCTTTTCCAATAATATTTTATCGACTATTCTTTTTCGATACTGTTTCAAATAACTCACCTCGAACTTATTATAAGTCACTAGAACAAATTTCGCAACAGAAATCGGCAGTTTGGCCGATTATTTTTCGGTAGTTTGGCCGATTATTTTTCGGCAGTTTGGCCGATTATTTTTCGGCAGTTTGGCCGATTATTTTTCGGCAGTTTGGCCGATTACATGTCCACTCATCGTTCATAATCTCATAGGCATGTTGATTTCCAACAATACTAAAATCCTTAAATGTTTTCATCCAGAAATTGAACATCACAAAATCAGGAAAAAAATTCTTTATCTCATGCATGATCTGCATATTATCTTGCCCTTCATTGTTGTCACCGACTTCAGTATACCCAAGAATTTTGTCATACGCGGGTTTGCTAAACTCTTCATACCACGCGGTATTTTCATAGCGGCTGCTATAGCGGTCCATGCCGATGCAATCCACGTATTCATTCCCAGGGTAACGGGCCTTGGTTTTTTCAAGATTACATATATCAGAAGAAAAGACCCATAATAAATTGTTCAGTTTCTTCTCGTGGGTGAAATAGTGAAACATGTGTCTCCAAAGTTGGATAAACTCGTCCGCATCCCCCTGCCCCCACCAGAACCAATCTCCATCCAACTCATGAAAGGGCCTCCATAAAATTGGAATATCCTTTTCTTGAAACCACAGCAAGCCCTCCGCTACTACATCAAGCCAAGTCATCCATTGATCATGGAACACATTGCCGACTTCGACAAGATCGGCAAGCTTTGCGTTGTCGGGTATCGACGACCACGCATTGTCCTGCGTCCATGGGTTCGGCGCATGCCAACAAAGCGTAATCAGACCGCCTTTTTCAGAATAATCTTGCGCCAACACAGCGAACGATTCATACCGCGGCGTATTTTCTTCCTGACATCCTCCCTTATAAGCCCGATTGCAAAAATCAAAGCCGATCATGCCGAGCCATTTTCCAGTTTCACGTTCCAGTTTTTCTACATGGTATTCAAAACAATCCTGCACCGTAGGCAATCCATACTCCGGCCTGCCATAAGCCGGACACACAAACTGACCAGAAATTACTTTCTTGCTCGTGCGGGATTTCAGACTCGACAACCATTGCAGTAATTCCTTTGCTTTTTGCATAATAATCTCCCTCGAACCCAAATTTTCTACAAATCGAAATAGTTCTTCACGAATTGATAATTTTCATCAATACTTTGATTCCCATCCACCTCAATGGTGTGAAAGCCAAAGGCGACTGCATCTTTCTTCACGCGTTCTGCGAAACGGCAATCTCGTTCCATCCAATTCTTGAAACACTGGTGCGGATCGCTACTATCCATGAGGCGATCGTAAGCCCAGGTACGCGCTGCATATTTCTCGAGCTGAAACGCTCGACTCGGCACAATACAAACGTATCGGGTGGGATCGATTGCAAAATTTTTCGCATGAATCGGCATGATCGCGGCTCCTTCTACAATCACCTTTTGGTCAAGATTTTGAATGTCTTCAAGAATCATATGAAACGTCGCCAAGAAATAATCAATTGAAATCTGAACTTGCTCATCGACATCCCTGAGCCACATTTCATCCGTCGTAAACGCCTTTAATCGTTTCATGATTGGGATGTCTTCTTCCACCCCTCGCTCAATGTATTCATCTAGATGATCGTCGCACTTATAATATCGAAATCCATAATCCCTTACTAGGAATTCCGCTATCGTGCTTTTTCCGGAGCAAGGCGACCCACCAAGCCAATAAATGTTTTCTTTTTTTATCATATGATTCAATCCGTTTCTATGTAGTTTTCACAACAAAATTATTCTACAACCTGGGCACCGCAAAGTCAAAATCCTGCGTCGAGATTCACACAAAAAGTGATATAATAACCCCATCGAAAGGAGATTACCATGACTGTGTATTTCAAACATAAAAACTTAATCATACGCGCCATGAAACAAGCAGATGCAGAAGCTTTTTCCGAGGCCTTTTCATTACAAGGCTGGCATAAGTCAATTGAACTGTTTACTGGCTATTTCAACCAGCAAGAAAGCGGAGAAAGAAAGGTGCTTGTTGCAGAAGTTGATGGTCAAGTAGCCGGATATATTACGATGTTACCCAAAGCCGAAACCGGTCCGTTTGCTGCGCAAAACATTCCCGAACTTGCTGATTTCAATGTCTTAATCAATTTTCAGACACGCGGGATTGGAACACAAATCCTTGATGTTGCGGAGCAACTCGCAAAAGAATTTGGAAATTCCATTTCGCTTGCTGTGGGATTGCATAGCGGATATGGCCGTGCTCAAAGAATGTATGTGCGACGAGGCTTCGCCCCCGACGGATCTGGCGTCTGGTATCAAGGCAGGCAGTTAAATCAATACGCGCTATGTGCGAACGATGATGACTTGGTTTTGTATATGAAAAAGGACTTGAAATAATAATCTTTACTTATAAAAATACGTGTTCACAAACCCTAACCTTGGCGGATTCAAGTTTTCCCCGTATCGATTGGAGGAGATGATAAAATTAATTTTGCTAACATTTGCGACATTCAGGTTGATCTGATACGGTTCCGATACTTTGTTTTGCGGGGTTGTTGTCAAGACCAAAACATCATCTAGATAGACTAAAATCGAGGATGAATTGCTGAGCGCGAGGTCTTCATAAGGCACCACTATAGTGCCTTTGAACTGCTTATATTTCTTTTGCAAATCAATCTCGCGCGCCCCCGACAATCCAAATAACAGCCCGGAAGAATAGGTTTTACTACTGGAATCCTTCGCATTGGTCCAAACTGACACATTCGTGCTACTGATATATTTCATCGTTTCAAACTTCACTTTATTATTTGCAATCACCTGGACTGTCAAGTTTTTGACCACTACATTTGCAGCGGTCTTTGCGGTGAGGTTAAAACGATATTTCCCAGGAGAAACCCTTCTGCCCTTTGCATCAAGCAGATTCCAAGTGATTGAATGACTGCCCTTTTTATATGCTTTCCATAAGGCGAACGTTTTCCTTTGCACATTATTTGAGTCGAAAAGTTTCAAAGTTATTTTTGCTGTGGTGTTCAGTGTAAACTGAAATTTCGTGCTGGTCATAGCGGTCGTCGGTGACACGGACACATTGGTAATCTTAACCTTTGTCACGGCCGCAAAACTTTGAACACCAAAGAGTAGTGTGAAAACTATGAAAACTGCAGTTACCTTATATCGCAAGTTCCTTCCACTCCCCTCACAATCAAATCTCGATCCCCAATGCTGTCAAGATTTCCTGCACCTGCGTCGTCATGTCATATGGCACGTTCCCGCCACCTTTTAAAGTGAGCCCCACATGAAATTCATTAGAAAGAACGACTTCTTTCAGTTTACCATAAATCTCTTTCTTGTGCTGGGTGTGCGCTTCGGCGATTTTCAGGAGCGCCATCATCGCCTGAGAAACGGCTTGGAACGAATAATCTCTGTCGTCAAAAATCAGTTCATTATTTATATGATTCTTATTTTCTACATCTGAATTCATCACTTCAAAGAGCAAATCAATGCTTCCCGCATCCCTCAAACGCCCGAGCAAATACAGGGCAGAATGCCAACAGACATGGCAATACTTCATGCTGGAATCAGGAATGAAATCGTCGCGTTCGACTACGATTTTTCTTAGCACAGGAATAGCCGCATTGTGTCCCAACAACCCCAGAGCAAAAGCGCTGTTCCTCGCTAGGTGCGAATCGTTTGACAAACACCATTCGGTCAAGTTGTCAGTCAGTTGCAAGCGTTTTGCCGACCAAATCGCGATGCCCGGCTTTGTCGATTGCAAGCCCGCTTTGATCTCCTCTTCCTCCGTCAGCCACGTGAAAGGAACGTGATTTTTCTCATCCAAACAGTGCGTGCTTAAGAGGATAGGTTTAATCTCCTCATACGCAACTTCGCTGAGCCGCTCATCATTTTTTATTGCCACATAGGCCACCACCGCAGCCGCTTCACCGCATTTTTGCATGTCCCGTTTCATCCGCACACAGGGTGCGATATCATGGTCCACCGCAATACAACGACCAGCCACCAGTAGCCCCTCAAAACCCTTTGGAATCAGTGCGCCCATGGGGATAGGTACAGAAAACTTCATACCCCACAAATTAGCCCCCACAATC
>Ga0194063_10002802_pt1 | contig 10680 bp, 7 predicted proteins | sample SepL3720m_MetaG_FD_155459 | JGI IMG/M metagenome (GOLD analysis project Ga0194063, IMG submission 155459) | Anoxic zone freshwater microbial communities from boreal shield lake in IISD Experimental Lakes Area, Ontario, Canada - Sep2016-L373-20m | ecosystem: Environmental > Aquatic > Freshwater >...
CTCCAGTTGTAGCGAGCCGTCCTCCATCTTGCTGATATCCAGCAGGTCATTCACCATCCCCAGCAGCGTCTGTCCGCCACGGATGCCCATAGTGAGGAGTTCTTTCTGCAGGTCGTTCAGTTCCCCCATGCTTTCCATGGTTGAGAGACCGCTCAATATCGATGTCAGTGGTGTCCGCATGTCATGCACCAGCATGTTAGTCAGGTCGGTTTTAAGCTGTTCCAGCACGCGTAAGCGCTCGTTGCTCTGCCGCAGATTTGCCTGCAGTCGCTGGATTTTCAAATGCGTCTCAACGCGCGCTTCTACCTCATCGAACTGGAAAGGCTTGGTGATATAGTCTACCCCACCGATGGAGAAGGCCATCACTTTATCCATCGCTTCATTATTGGCACTGATGAAGATGACCGGCACATCCGCCAGTACGGGATCCGCCTTCAGCGCCATGCAGACCTCATAACCATCCATTTCCGGCATATTGATATCGAGCAGGATGAGATCAGGTGTTTTTCGGTGCGCTGCCTGCAGCGCCAGTTTGCCACTGGGCACCGGACGCACCTTGTGCCCTCGCTCCTTGAGCATTACCGTCAATAGCTGGAGGTTGGCCGCGGTATCATCCACCACGAGGATATCTGCAACTGGTATTGTTTTGGTAGAGTCGATCATTGCGCATCCTCCTTCGGTACCAGCAGGTCGAGCAGGCTCTGATAAGAGAAACTCGTTGCAAGAGCACGTAGCTCGTTGGTAATTTCACTATTATATGCATCGGCCTGCAGCAACACCTCCATTATACCATCGAGATCTGCAGATAGAGTTGCCTCACGAAGCTGTTCGAGCAACGCCGTTGGGTAAACCGCTAATGCTGCTGCGGTCAATTCGCTTTTATCGCGTTGCGGCGCTAACGCTACATTCAATGTATCCATGAACTCCTTTACCACTATGGGCTTGGTGAGATAGCGGAAGAATCCTGCCTTCATCCCCTTCTCGATGTCATATTGCATAGCGTTGGCGCTGAGGGCTACTACGGGGATATGGGTGGTGACAGGATCTTCATGCAGGATCTTCATAGCATCAAAACCGCTGATGTCGGGTAAATTTATATCCATCAGTATCATATCAGGCAACTTCGTTCGGGCCAGCTCGACACCGAGATTCCCGGTTATCGCACTGATCATGCGCAGATCAGGGCGGCGCGCGATGAGCTGCTCTACCAGTTTCAGATTTGCCTGGTTATCTTCCACATAGAGTAGAGTTCGTACCCGTTCGCCATTCTTTGTACTCACCTGGTAGGTGGTGTCAGATTTATTTTTATCCGGGGCAAGCTGTGGTTCCGCTGCTGCCATCAGTTCGAACCAGAACTCGCTCCCAATTCCTACAGTACTCTCCACACCGATAACACCCCCCATCAGCTCGATCAACTGCTTGGCCACTACCAGCCCGATTCCCGTGCCCTCTTCACCGCTGGCCTCCTGCCCGAGGCGGTTAAACGGCTGGAACAGTTGCGCCAACTGATCTGGTGACAAGCCAGCACCGGTGTCTCTGATACTGATGCGGATACGCCCCTTCGTAGCAGCAGCGTACTTCACTTCGATAGTCCCATTCTCGCGATTGTACTTTATCGCGTTGGAGAGGAAATTGATCATCACTTGTTTCAGCCGGGTGCGGTCAGCATGAACAAAACATGGGATATCGAAGAGCGGGAAGATCATATGGATGCCACGTTTTTGCGCTTGTCCTGCCGTCATGCTCTGGCATTCCGCCATAATCTCTTCCAACAATACTGATTCCGGCGACATAGAAATTTTTCCCGATTCGATTTTTGCCAGGTCCAATATTTCGTTAATCAGCTTCAGCAGATGCCATCCCGCCTGGAGAATCTGCTCGATACTTTCCTTCTGGCTGGGGGTCGGAACTGGGACATCTGATTGCATCAGTTGCGCGAAGCCTAATATCGCATTAAGCGGGCTGCGCAACTCATGGCTCATACTGGAAAGAAAATCTGATTTCGAGAGATTGGCCTTCTCTGCCACTATCCTTGCATTCTGTAATTCGATATTCTTCTCTATCAGCACCTGATCAAGGCGCTTCCGTTCCGTGATCTCGCGCGCGGCGGCGAAAACGCCCTGCAGCTTCCTGTCCCGGTCATAGAAAGTTGTCGCATTGTAGGATACCTCTGTCTCCTTGCCATCTCTGCTCCGCGCGGTAAGCTCATAATCGGTCACTTTGCCTTCTGTCAGCGCCAGCTTAATACTCAACTCGGCCCGTACGGGATCAGTGAAATAGTTTTTAAACGGGGCGCCGATCAGCTCGTCACGCGTACAGCCGGTCAACATCTCCATTTGTTTGTTTGCGTCCGTGATGATACCTTGTGGATCTGTGGTCATAATTGCGTCGATATTTGCCTCGAATAGTGAGCGGGTATAAAACTGCTGGTCGCGCAAGCGCTGATCGAGCTTCATCCGCTCTTCTTCGATCTCCTTGCGCGCAGTGTTATCCGTACCTATCAACAGGTAACCGATGATGGCACCCTGTGCATCACGCAGCGCGGTGACCGACACCACCGCGGGGAAGCGGCTGCCATCCTTACGAATGTAGGTCAGCTCGTAAATATCCTCTATTCCGCGCGAGGCCTTGAAAACCAATGCCTCAAAGCCGGGTGTTATTGGAGTTCCCAGTTCGATACTTAGCACTTTGGCACGAGTGATTACTTCCTGCGGGTCGGAGATATCGGCTGGGGTGATCTTATTCATCACTTCGGCTGCGGTGTAGCCCAACATACGCTCGGCTCCTACGTTGAAGATTTGAATTACGCCCTTCGCATCAGTAGCGATACTGGAGAAGTTAGCGCTATTGAAAATTGCCGCTTGTAAGGCACCCGCCTTGACCTCGGTACCGATCAACAGGTAGCCAATGATAGCGTCCTGCGCGTCACGCAGTGCTGTGACGGATACCACAGCTGGAAAACGAGTGCCATCCTTGCGGATGTAGGTCAACTCATAGATGTCCTCAATACCGCGTGAAGCTTTGAAAACCAGCGCCTCAAAACCGGGGGTAATCGGTGTCCCTAATTCAACACTCAGCGCTTTGGCGCGCGCGATCACTTCCTGCGGATCGGATATCTCCGCCGGGGTCACCTTGTTCATCACCTCTGCAGCCGTATAGCCCAGCATGCGCTCGGCACCAACGTTGAATATCTGGATAACGCCTTTCGCATCAGTGGCGATACTGGAGAAGTTGGCGCTATTGAAGATGGCGTTCTGCAATGCCCCGGTCTTAAAACCCTCCAGCTCCATGGTCAGCGCCACCTGCCCCCGATTGGTATCAGCGAGTTCCTCCTGGAGCGCACGCGACATCGCCTGCGATTCAGCCAGTTGTTTCTTTAGCTCCTCTGTTTTCATTGGATCACCTTTTTTACCACCAGCACGGTGGCGTCGTCCTCATCTTTGGCCAGTTTCTGCATGAGTTCCTGTGCCAGGAGTTGTGCTGATTTATCCGCCACACCGGGGAAATCTTTCCAACTCCAGTGTGTGCGCAATCCATCAGAGTGAAGCACCAGTATATTTTCAAGTGGCCAGAGATGTTCCGTTACCACTGCCTTCGGCGCGGCATTAAGGCCAATGACTCCGCGGCGCACTGCGAAAGAATATGGCGCAGCATCAGGGAAAACCCGGGCCTCGATGTTGCCCACTGAGGCGAACGTCAGCCGGCCTTGCCCCCAGTCAAAACGTGCCAGTGCCATTACCACACCGCGCGTGGAGTGGCAGGCACGGTCGACGCCGAGAAAAATATTAGCCAGCGGTAAATCATAGTGGCTCTCGGTATATTGCCGTGCCACCAGCGCAGCTTGATGAGCAAACTCACCATGCCCCAGACCGTCAATCACCCCCACTAATGCACTTTCACCCCACTGCTTGACCACAAATGCATCACCATTATCGGTACCGATCCGACGTGGGCGTGTCGATACGCCAAATGCCAACGGGCATGGACGATTACTCATTATCTGCTGCTGTACCCATTTACGGCAAACTATATGTGTGCCCCGCCCAAGTTGAGAAGTGATCTCCAGTTCATCCATCAGGCGGTTGACAGCCCCCAGGCCAGTACCACGTGTGCCGGTTGTTGAATATCGATCGGTCAGGGCTTGTTTTACATCGGCGATACCCGGGCCATTGTCACTCGATTCAATCTGCAGACCGAGGCGTCCGGCATCATCAAGTGGCGTCAAAGTCAGCGTGCCGCCATGTGCGTGCTTTATCAGGTTGGTAGCCAATTCGGTGATAACGAGGGCGATCTCATCACATTTTTCCGGGGTAAACCCGAGACTCTCCGTAAGGGGTCGAAATTCTGAACGCGCAGCGCTGACATTACTGGGGAATTGAATTACGATGGTTTGTTGAGATGTCAGCGTCATTTTATTGCCTCATCCACTTACATACAACCACTGTCGTCCCCTGGCCTGCCGTTGATTCAATCTTCATTTCATCCATCAGTCGTTTGGAGCCGGGCAAGCCCATCCCCAGTCCTTTGCCGGTGCTGAAACCGATTTCCATCGCTTTCTCGATATCCGGGATTCCTGGCCCATAGTCCTGGAAGGTCAGCTCCAAACCAGCGCGGTTACCCTTGTCCACATAACGCCAATACATCGTTCCTGTTAAGGCGTAATGGTAGATATTCCGTGTTAATTCTGAGGCGGCTGTGACGATACGAGTCACATCAGTAATGCCAAAACCAATATCTGTCGCCGCATCACGAACGACTTTCCGTGCCATCACAATATCGTTCTCGGAGGTAATTTTCATTTCTCCCTGCTGCGGATGATTCATAAATAGTGATCCTCAGCGACCGTCGCATTGAGCAAATCTATCGCCAGATCCACATTAAGGGCGGTCAATGAGTTACCCACCGTCAAGCCCAACTGGGTAGATGTGACAGCCACACTGGCACACATCCCCGCCAGCACAGTGCGCGCGCCCATGAGGGCGACCATCTGCACAGTTTCGGAAACAGTACGCGCAAAAAAGGAGTCCAGGCTCTGCACCCTGGAGATGTCCAGCACCAAGCCTTTGCATTCATGTTTTGCCATGGCTTGCAATACTTCTTCCTGGAGCGCCGATACCGTTTCATCGTCTGGATCGGGAGGAATCGTCACCAACAATAGACCGCGCAGTTTTATGACCGATATGCTTTCTAAAGCCATTATTTTCCTTTCCTAGCGGTTGCTTTCTTTGCTGACAACTTGCAGCTTCAAGATATCAAACGCTACTTGCAACCCGGAAGACAGGGAAGCGCGGGTGAGAATGCCGGATAGATCAATGCCCAGATGCACCAGCGTCTGCGCTATCGCCGGACGAACGCCGGTGAGCACCACCTGCGCACCGAGCAGGCGGACAGCGCTGATAGTCTCAATAATGTGCTGCGCCGTCTGCGTATCAATAGTCGGCACTCCCATGATATCCACCAGGGCAACCGGCGAATTCGTTTCCACAATGCGTTCCAGCAGTCGCTCCATGAACTGTTGCGTGCGATTGCTGTCCAGCGAGCCGATGAGCGGTGCCACCACTACCCCCTGCCATACCTGCATCACCGGGGTAGAAAGCTCCATAATTTCCCGGGACTGCTGCTGAATCTGCTCCTCGGCCTGTTTGCGTTCGGTCAGATCACGCGTTACTTTCGAGAAACCACGTAATACGCCGTCGTTGTCGCGCAGTGCCGAGATAATGACGTTGGCCCAGAATTTTTTTCCGTCTTTTCTGACACGCCAACCGTCGCCTTCAAAGCGCCCTTCATCAGTTGCGATCTTCAGTTCCTGCTCGGGCAAGCCACGCTGGATGGCGTCGGTTGGATAAAACACCGAGAAATGCTTGCCGATTATTTCGTCACTTCGATATCCCTTGAAGCGTTCGGCACCCGCATTCCAACTGGCAACATGCCCGGAGGGATCGAGCATGATCACGGCATAGTCTTTGAGACTATCCACCAGCAGGCGATAACTATTGTCACTGCCCAGCACCATCGCCGAGGATGATGTGTCTTTTTCTTCCTTCATAATACTCCTTCTCGCATTATAGAATGTTGCCCGGATGCGACACTCTATAACAACGGGTTTCTTACCTACATGTGCATTTATACTCCAATTATGTCAATTATGATAGTCAAAACGTACAACAGATGTTGTGTCTATAGCACAGGAAGAATATATTAACCACGAAAAACACCCGCCTTCGCTCGGTTTCCTCAGATACCACTTCGCGGCCTGATGCGTAAGTGGACGGCCTGGTGGCCCATTTCGGTACCATGTATAATACGGAACAGATCAATCTGGTGGGTGGGCATCAGCGATATTTTCGCGAGAAATATCCTAAAACCAGTCATTTCTCGGAGACGTGGGATTTTGGTGTAAAAAAACGATAATCGAGTGACACGATTGTGACATTTACAGCGTATGGTCCTACATAGGGAAAAGGTTGATGATGAAAAACGCTTTTCTGGTCATGGTTCTATTAATAGCTGCTGTCGCGACGATGGGGCAGGGGGGTGGCAAACGACGGCCTGCAGAGTTCCCACTCCCCACTGCAGTTGCCGCGCAGAAAACCTTATCCATTGTCCTGGGGTGCCCTACTGATACCTCCATCATCGCCAACATCCTTTCCCAGGCTACCGTGGAAGGCTATATCGAATACGGTAGCGCCACCGGAAAATACGAGCAGAAAACTGCGACGCAGACCTTCGCGGCCAACTCACCGAACGAGGTGCTCATCGATGGCCTGAAGCCGGACACACAGTGCTTTTATCGCTTATTAACACGCTCATTGGGGCAGACGACATATACTGCCGGCAGCGAGTACAGCTTCCACACCCAGCGGGCACCGGGCAGCAGCTTCACTTTCGCTATCCAGGGTGACTCGCACCCCGAGCGCATCCAGCAGTTTGATCCGGCATTATATACGCAGACCTTGAGCGCCGTGGCCGCCGGGCACCCGGATTTCTATCTGACCATCGGCGATGACTTCAGCGTGGATACACTGCCTGCGATCACCGCGGACACCGTGAAGCAGGTCTATCTGCGACAGCGATATTTCCTTAGCCTGGTGGGCCAGTCGGCCCCGCTTTTCCTGGTGAATGGCAACCATGAGCAGGCGGCCAAATATAATCTGGACGGCCCCGCCAATAACGTGGCCGTCTGGGCGCAGAATTCGCGCAATTCACTCTTCCCGCAGCCGGCACCGGACAGATTCTACACCGGGGACGCGCAGCAGGTGGAGTTCATCGGTTCGTTGCGTGATTACTACGCGTGGACCTGGGGCGACGCGCTCTTCGTCACTATTGACCCCTACTGGCACTCCGCGCAACCGGTGGATAATGTCATCGGCGGCGGTGCCAAACGTACCGACCTCTGGGAAGTTACCCTCGATAGTGCGCAGTATCAGTGGCTGAAAAAGACGCTGGAGGAGAGCAAGTCGAAGTACAAGTTCGTCTTCACCCACCACGTGCTGGGCACTGGACGCGGCGGTGTCGAGGAGGCAGGTCTCTACGAATGGGGCGGGCAAGATAAGCGCGGAGTCAACCAGTTCGCCGCGAAACGGCCCGGCTGGGAGCTGCCTATTCACCAGTTGATGGTGAAGAGCGGCGTCACCATCTTCTTCCAGGGACACGACCATATCTTCGTCCGGCAGCAACTCGACGGGATGATATACCAGACATTGCCCGAGCCTGCTGACCCCTATTATGCATTGTATAATTCCGACGCCTACCTGACCGGCGATAGACAAGCGAATTCGGGCTACGTGCGCGTGAACGTCGCTCCGGAGAAGGTAACCGTAGACTACGTGCGGGAATACCTGCCCAAAGACGAGACGGCCAAACAGCGAAGCGGGGAGACGTCCTTCAGCTACACTGTGCCCGCTGTCAAGCCGACTATCACCAAATGAGGCTGGTCCCCGGCCTGAAGACCGGGGCTATGCAGACGCGCTCCATAAATGGAGCTTTTAAGAAGGTGTAAATAACGACCTGATACGGGCTGAGGTGGTCAATCGGATAAATATCATAGCCCCGGATGCAATCCGGGGTAAGTCTAAAGCCGGGTTCACCCGGCGCGTCTGAATAGCCCCGGTATTTATGCCGGGGACCATGGGACACGATACTTCTATCAAAGACTGGACTATCACCAAATGAGAAAGGAGCATACCATGAAAAAGATTGCACGAATCGCGCTGCTGCTGCTCTGCGGCATCTTGACCATAGGCGCGTTTGCGCAGGGACCGAATCCACCACCAAATGGTGGTAAACCACCACGTCCGGGCGGTGGTCCTGGCGGTGAACCCAAATACACGCTGGAGCAGGCCATCTCTGACCGTGCGCAGCTCAACACCATCGCCTTCAGCGGGCTGGCGTTTCTCACCGGGTCATTCGGCTGCGACACCTTCCTGCCACCGGGCAAAGTATGCGACTATTTTGGCTTCCAGAATATGCGCGACGTCCAGGCGAAGGGGATGGGGCACAACACCGATTTCCTCACCCGCATCGCCAACAATATGATCTTTATCCTCACCGACACGCAGCGGGCGCAGTTGATCGCGCTGGGTAAGGATCAGGAGAGCCAGATAAATGCGCTGGCCCTCAAGCGCTTCCCGCTCATCAAGTCCTTCTGCCGGCAGGCTGATGGAGATATCCCCGCCGGTTCCGCTGGCCTCAATCAGGATGCAGTGAAGAAATACACCGCGGAAATCTTCGCATTGGACGGGCAACTGGCCTATCAGCGCGCCGTTGTCTGCGGCAATATCCTGACCAACTTGAGCGCGGAGCAGAAAGCCTATCTGGCGAAGTTGAAGTTCGACGACTATACCACCTGGCCCGTGATGGCGGAGCCGCTCGATAAACGCAGCATGACCCACGGCACCAATGTGCTGGTGATGACCTATGCCAGCGAGATGTTCAGTTGGTACGCTGGATCGCTGGAAGCGGACACCTATTTCTGTCCCGAGCGCCACGGCACCTACTTCGGCGGCTTCTTCATGAAGGATGCGCCCGCTATGCACCAGGCGAACTACAGCATCAGCACCACCCTCACCGGGGACAGTGGCGAGCAGTTCCTGGCGACCTTGAACCCCACACAACGTGAGCGCATCACCAGTATCATCGAGTTGCAGCGTGCGGACCTGCAGGAGATGGTGACCGTCCGCCGGGCGATCTCCACCGAGCTGCGCAAGCTGCTGGTGGTGGGCGGAACTGCCGATAAAGAGCTGGTGCTCAAGCTCTCCCGCCGCTATGGCGAACTGGATGGCGAGATGTCGTACTACTATGCCACGCGCTTCGCCGAAGTCAACAAAACGCTGACGACGGAGCAAAAGGCCGCGCTGGTGAAGCTGCGAAATATGACCATCACCCCCAGGGGAGCCTTCGTCTACTCCGAGCCGATCGCTATCCCGGAAGTCATTAAAACCGACTTCCTCTTCACTGCTCCAGCAACGAAATAGGGAGATAACTATGGCCGCGCGAAGATATTATCGCTATCTGCTGGGGATGCTGACCATCTGCCTCCTGTGCTACACGTCCCTGCTCTACGGAGCACCGGCGAAGCCAGCGCCCGGGACCTTCAAAACAGAAGTGCCTGCAGCAAGCTACGATATCATCCTCGCGCGGCCAACCCAGGATTCCATCACGGTGAGCCTGCTCGCCTACCAGAATCTGGACGGCTACCTGGCCTATGGCACGCAATCCGGGAAGTATACTGTGCAGACCACCCCGCGCACCTTCGCCAAAGATCAACCGGTGGAGATCGTGCTGGATGGGCTGCAGGTGAATACCCGCTATTACTATCAGTTCTTCTCGCGCACGGCGACGACGGTGCCCTACACCGCCAGCAAGGAAGCCAGCTTTCAGACGCAACGGGCACAGGGTAGCTCGTATACCTTCACCATCACGGCCGACTCGCATCTGGATGAGAATACCACCCCGGCGCTCTATCTGCAGACAATGCGTAATGCAGTTGCCGACAAACCCGACTTCCATATCGACCTGGGTGATACCTTCATGACGGAAAAACATGCCAGCCGCGAGACCGCGGCGAAGCAATATCTCGCGCAGCGCTATTATTTCGGCCAGCTCTGCAACTCCGCGCCGCTCTTCCTCACCCTCGGCAACCATGACGGCGAGACCATCCGGGAAAACGACGGCACGGCGGGCAGCCTCGCGGTCTGGTCCAACACCATGCGCAAACGCTATTTCCCCGCTCCGGTGCCCGATGACTTCTACTCCGGCAACGGTAGCAAGCATGTTTTCGCCGGGCAACTGCAGGATTACTACGCCTGGGAGTGGGGCGACGCGCTCTACCTGGTGCTGGACCCCTTCTGGTACACCCCGCTGCAACGCGGCGGGGACGACAACTGGACGCGCACTCTCGGCAACGAGCAATACCAGTGGCTGCAGCGCACCCTGGAAGGCAGCAAAGCGAAGTACAAGTTCGTCTTTATCCACCATCTGGTAGGCGGGCTGGACAAAGACGCCCGTGGCGGTGCCGAAGCGGCGACACTATATGAGTGGGGCGGCAAAAATGCCGACGGCACCGATGGATTCGCCGCGCACCGCCCCGGCTGGGCCATGCCCATCCACCAGTTGCTGCTGCAGCACCACATCTCGGCAGTATTCCACGGCCACGACCATCTTTTCGACAAGCAGCAGTTG
>Ga0194063_10002803_pt1 | contig 10678 bp, 10 predicted proteins | sample SepL3720m_MetaG_FD_155459 | JGI IMG/M metagenome (GOLD analysis project Ga0194063, IMG submission 155459) | Anoxic zone freshwater microbial communities from boreal shield lake in IISD Experimental Lakes Area, Ontario, Canada - Sep2016-L373-20m | ecosystem: Environmental > Aquatic > Freshwater...
ATGCTCCTCCTGGAGCCGGGGAGCTTCTTGAAGGGTCGGTCGTTCAGTATCTCAAGGAGTGAACTTGCCCCGCTCTTGTTGACACTTCCAAGTGATCAGGCGGCTGGTGCCACCTGACCCATCTTCTCCTCAAACTCCATTGGACTCAACTGACCAAGCGATGAATGTCGGCGGTACGAGTTGTAGAAGCACTCGATGAAATCGAAGACCGCGAGACGTGCGAGATCCTTGCTCTCGAACACCTCCCGCTCGACGAGCTCGGACTTGATCGTGGACATGACGCTTTCGGTTATCGCGTTGTCATAGGCATCCCCACGCGAGCCCATGGACGCTGCCACCCCGCTGCCGGCCAGCGTCTTGCCGAACAGCAGCGAGCGATACTGGGCTCCCCTGTCGGAGTGGTGGATCAACCCCGGTGGCGGGTCGCGCCTGGTAAGCGCCATGCACACGGCGTCGACCACGAGGTCTGCGTGCAGCCGCTCGGCCATCGACCATCCGACGATGCGGCGTGAGAACACGTCCATGACGAGCGCCAGGTAAAGCCAGCCCTCGCGCGTGCGCAAGTACGTGATGTCGGCCGACCACAGCCGGTTCGGCGCATCGGCGCGAAACAGGCGCCTGACCAGGTCGGGTGCCGCCGCACACTCCGGTGGCATCTTGGGAGCCGGGCGCTTGCCGCGCCCCTTCGAGATGCCGACGATGTCGAGCGTTCTCATCAGACGCGCCACGCGCTTCCTTCCGACCGGCACACCGAGCCCGATCGTGAAGTCTGCGTGGATGCGCGGAGCGCCGTAGATGCGACGTGAAGCCTCGAAGAAGTACTCGATCCAGTCACCGAGTGCTTCATCGTGTACTTGGCGAGCGGATGGTCCCCGCTTGCGCCAGGCGTAGTAGGCCGCGCGCGTCACACCGAGCGCACGGCACAGGCGGGAGACTGCGTGGTGTGGCCTCTCCTGATCGATGAACCGGTATCTCATCTGGTTCGATCGGTCTCCCGGACGAAGAAAGCCGCTGCCTTCTTGAGGATCTCGCGCTCTTCCCTGAGCACGGCGTTCTCGCGCTTCAGACGGAGGAACTCCGCTTTCTCTTCGGTGGTCAGACCCTCGGCGTCGCCCTGATCGATGTCGGCCTGACGCACCCAACGACGTATCGCTGTGTGGCCGACGCCGAGCGCTTTGGCGGTCTTTTCCATCCCGCCATGTTGCCCGGAGCGATACAGCCTCACGGCTTCTCGCTTGAACTCATCCGGATATCTCGTTGCCTTGTCTGCCATGTCGACTCCTTCCGGGCGGGTGCCCTGCACCCTCCCACTACAAGGTGTCAACTAAAGCGGGTCAACTCCAGCGGACCTGGGCGAGATGCAGAAGGTACTAAAGCGGGTCAACTCCACCTCTCCTGGAGAGGAGTCCGGAGGGTCTGGGGGTGGATCCTCCTCTGGAGAGGTGCCCGGGGGGTCCGCGGGTGGATCCGGCAAGGGAGAAGCGCCTCGCGCCGGATCGGGCCCTCAGTAGACGGCAGTGATGCTCAGAACTGAGGACCTTTGTGTCCCGTCGTTCGGGCAGTAGCTGTCGAGGAGCGCCTACATCTCCCCGCGAAGCGAGGGGTCCTCATCCAGCATCAAGGCCAGATGTTCGACAACGTCCCCGGTGAACGCCACACATTGATCGATGTGAGCCGGAGAACCAAATTCCATTCCGGCAATCAGAGCTCGGCAGCACGTACTGCCCTTCTCATCCAGGAACCAGTCGTGCAGCTCCTTCGCCTTCCCCAGCACGAGCGGGGCCTCAGTACCGGGGGTGGACCGGCCGTAGACCATCCCGAGCACCATGACTCCGCCGGACAAGGCACCGCATGTGCAACCACCGGTGCCCAGCGCTCCCATCCCCACGGGAAACCCCGACGCGAGCCGAACGATCTCCTCCGGCATCGGAGTCAGCATCGCTTCATTGAATGTGAATACGACAGCCTCCGAACAGAGGAACTGCCCGCTTCGGTAGAGTTCCTCGGCCTGTTCCCGCAATGCCAGTGCGTCCATTGGGTGAGCTCCGCTCATGAGTAACATCGAGATACGTGATGGCGCATATCACCACCGAGAATAGACCTGCCCGCTCCTGCGGTGCAAATCGAGAGGCGCACTCTGCGCCCACTTCCGAGCGCTCGGATGTTGACACCGGGTCAGCTTCCCCCTAGCCTATCGCTCATCGGCGATAGCCGATAGACAACGGTCAACCGATTGGATCAGCCCTATGGATGACGACCTGACTGCTGCAGTTGCCAAGGCCCTCGCTCATCCGACGCGACTACACATCCTGCGTCTGCTGGCGTCTCAGACCGAGTGCCGCGGAGCTGACGTGTTCTCGGAGCTGCCGCTCGCGCAGTCGACGGTCTCTGGGCATCTGCGGATTCTCAAGGACGCTGAACTCATCAGTTCGCGTCCCGAGACAAGCGGGAACGGCATGGTCTACTGCGTCAATCCGAGAGTCTTGGATGGCTTTGTTTCCGCTGTTTCGGGCATCGCCTCGGCGGCCGCAGTCTGCAACCCCAACGGAAGGTGCTGATCACGATGGCTCAGGGCGTAGCGAAGCGTCTCTCGTTCCTCGACCGATATCTCACGCTCTGGATCTTCTTGGCGATGGCCGTTGGGGTCGGAGTCGGTGCGCTGTTCCAGGCCGTACCGGTCTTCATCGACAGCCTAAGCTACGGGACCACCAACATCCCGATTGCCATCGGGCTCATCGCGATGATGTACCCGGCGCTGGCCAAGGTCCGTTACGAGGAGCTGCCCGACGCAATGAGCGACAAGAAGGCGCTGGGACTCGCCATGGTGATGAACTGGATCGTGGCGCCGTCGGTAATGTTCCTGCTCGCCGTCGCGGCCGCGAAGATCTTCCCGAACTTCGAGCAGTATATGGTCGGCCTGATCATCATCTGCATCTCGCCGTGCATCGCGATGGTCATCGTGTGGAACGGCCTGGCGAAGGGTGACACCGAGTTCGCGGCGGGGCTTGTTGCCATCAACAGCGTCATGCAGGTGCTCTTCTTTGGTGTCTACGCGTGGTTCTTCCTAGCCGTAATGCTGCCACTCTTTGGCTACGAGGGGGCGGTCGTCAACGTGTCGATGGCCGAGATCGCCACGACCGTCGCCATCTACCTCGGAATCCCGTTCGTTGCCGCCGTGATCTCGCGCTTCTGGCTGCGAAGGGTCAAGGGCGCCTGTTGGTACGACGAGGTCTTTGTGCCGAGGGTCGGACCCATCACGCTAGCGGCTTTGCTCTTCACCATCTTCGTGATGTTCTCGCTCAAGGGCGAGCTGATCATCGGCATTCCGTTTGACGTCGTACGAGTCGCGATTCCCATGCTCGCCTACTTCGGCATCATGTTCTTCCTGGTGTTCTTCCTGGCCAAGGCCATGAAGTTCGACTATGCCAAGACCACAACGCTCTCATTCACTGCGGCATCCAACAACTTCGAGTTGGCCATCGCAGTGTGCATCGCGGTCTTCACCATCAAGAGCGGGCAAGCGTTCGCGGCCGTCATCGGACCGCTCGTCGAGGTGCCAGTGCTCATCGGACTCGTGAATGTGGCCCTGGCTTTCAAGCGTCGCTATTTCGCCGACGAAGCCGAGCCGATTGAGGCGGACTTGCTGAGCGAGGCCGATGGGGCCGTCGCGGCATTCGAGGACACGTGCCTGGTTAGCGACATGCTGAAGGAGAACTAGGTGCGAAGAGTCGCCCTGTTCTCCGACATCCACGCAAACCTCCCGGCGCTTGATGCGGTACTTGCCGACATCGAGCGCGAGGGAGTCGAGGAGGCCTACTGCCTCGGCGACCTTGTCGGCTATGGACCGGAGCCTGCTCGCGTTGTCGATTGCGTGCGTGGCCTGGGGATTCCCACGATTCGTGGCAACTACGACGACGGAATCGGCAACCGCCGAGGGCAGTGCGGCTGCTACTACGTCACCGAGCAGGCCAAGTCCGATGGTGCGGCCTCGTACGCATTCACCGATGCGGCGCTCGACGATGCCGACCACAAATGGCTTGCCTCGCTGCCCGATGACATCCGCTTTGAGCATGATGGCGTGCGAGTGTTGCTCGCTCATGGCAGCCCGCGCAAGATCAACGAGTACCTTCTGCTCGATCGTGAGGATAAGCAGCTCGCCAGGCTCGCCGATCAGGCCGAGGCTGATGTTGTCTGTGTCGGCCACGTCCACATCCCCTACCATCGCACGATGACAGCTGTTGACGGCAGGTGCGTCCACTATGTGAGCAGCGGGTCTGTCGGCAAGCCCAAGGACGGCGATTCGCGAGCCGGATGGGTGGAACTGCTGATCGGGCCGGAGGACGCGGTCCGCGGACGTGCGGCGCACAACGATGGGCTGTCCGCCGCGGCCACCGGCGACATCTGGCTCGGAACCGTTGTGCACCGCGTCGACTACGATGTCGAGTCCGCGGCCGCGGCCATCGTGGCCGCCGGGCTACCCGAAACGCTTGCGGATGCGTTGCGACGAGCCTGAACGGGCCTATGCTCCAAGTTGAGCGAAGAGGAGAGCGCGTGACCGACAACGAGACCCAAGAGCCGAGAGGGCCGAAGCGCACCTCGACCGCAGTCGCCGTCATCTTGGTGGTGGCGGCATTGTTCGGCGGCGTCTTGCTCGCCAAGACCCTGAACAGACCGCCGGCGCCGCAGGTGGCTCCATCGGGTGGTACTGCAACCGGCGTTCCCATGCAGACCGGTGCACAGACGGTCACGTCCTCACACAACGACGCGAGCGCCGACTACGAGGCGGCGCTCAAGACCGGCAAACCTATCTACGTCCTCTTCCACTCACTGAGTTGACAGTCCTGTCTTGAGATCTCGGCGGTCGTCGAGAAGGTCATACCGGACTACGCGGGCCGAGCTGTGTACGTCAACGCCATCACCGACGATCCTTCGGCGCAGCAGCTCGCCTCCAAGTTCCGGTTCCAGTACATTCCCACCTCGTTCTTCGTCACACCTGACGCCCAAGTCGCCGACTCGTTCACCGGGCCGATGACGGAGGCCGACATGAGGGCCCGGCTCGACAAGCTGATCGCCAAGTGAACATCGAAGCGTTCGCGCCGCGGCTGGCGGATGGGTCTCTTGGCGCAGCAGCTGTCTTTGGCATCGCGTTTCTCGGAGGCATGGTCGCCGGCTTCGGCCCCTGTGTGCTGCCAATGCTTCCCGCTGTGTTCGGCTACGTGACTGGGCAGGTTGCGGAGACGCCGGGCATGTCGGCAGGCAGAGCGTGGCGCAGAGGGCTGGCGCTCTCGGCGACGTTCGTGCTGGGGATGAGCCTGCTGTTCTCCGCAATCGGTGTCGTGGCGGCGGTGCTGGGTCGGGCTCTTCTGGTTGGCGCGTGGGCGTACTACGTGCTCGCGGTCATCTGCGTGGTGCTCGGTTTGCAGATGCTGGGCGTCATCAGCATTCCGTTCGGCGCACTGAACCGCCTCTTGCCCGTAACACGTCCCGAGCGTCGAGGGTTCGCGGGCGCATTCCTGTTCGGGATCCTGTTTGGGGTTGTTGCCTCGCCGTGCTCGACCCCCATACTTGCTGCGATCGCGACGATTGCGGCTGCAAGGGGTTCCGTGCCACAAGGCGCCCTCTTGCTGTTCGTGTATGGGCTCGGCAAGGGTGTGCCCCTGATGTTGCTTGGCCTCGCTGCGGGTTCGCTGACACTGATGCGCTCACTTGCGCGAGCGAGCGGGGTGCTCACGAAGATTGGTGGGGTGTCCCTGATTGGCGCTGCTGCGTACTTGGTATGGCTCGCCTGACGCACATGCGAGGGACCGTCAGAGGGATGATACCGTCATCAAATTGTAACAATATGTTAAGCTTCGATAAGCACGGCTGTGCCTCTTCACAAGGATGATCAGGGCGTCTCGAGGCGCTGGCGCGCGAGTGCCGGCGACTGCCTCAGACACAACTAGTCGTCCGGCCGTCCGTGTCAGTGAGCTCTCACTCAAGCAAGAGACAGCGTTTCGTCGAGGAGGCAGGGACTGTGAAGAACCACGCGATCAGCCGAACCGTTTTCGTGCTGCTGGCACTCGCTCTCGCTGTGGCAACGGGCGTGATGCCCGTGGCTCCGGCTCTGGCTCGCACGGACACACCCGCCACGCCGCCTGCTGCGCAATCCTACTCGGCGACCATCGCCGAGGCACGGATCGCAGCAAATGCGCTCCTCGCACAGACGGGTGCCGCATCGCTGTCGGTGGCTCTCGTCGACGGCGAAAAGGTGGTCTGGAGCGAGGGCTTCGGCTACGCGGATATGGCGACCTCGGCGAAGCCGGAAGCGACCACCATGTACGGCATCGGCTCAGTGAGCAAGATGCTTGCGACCGTCGCCGTCATGAAGTTGGTCGACCAAGGCAAGCTGAACCTCGACGCCCCAGTCTCGCGCTACCTTCCCGCGTTTCGGATGGCCTCCCCCGAGTATCGGAGGGTCACCGTCCGCATGCTCCTCAACCACACGTCAGGCTTCCCGGGTTCTGAGTACCGCAACTTGTTTGGGACCGAGCCCTTCCGCGACTACCCCCAACAGACGATGAGCTCTCTGGGCGGCGAGCGACTCAAGGATGCGCCAGGCACCCTAGGCGTGTATTGCAATGACGGGTTCACCATGGTCGAGAACCTTGTCCCCGCGGTGACCGGCAAGACGTATGCGCAATTCGTCGCCGACGAGGTCTTCGCTCCGCTCGAGATGCAACGCTCCGCCTATCCTCTCGGCCATTTTGCTGAGGGAACATACGCGAAGGCATACACGGGTTCCACGCCTAACCCTCAGGAATTCGCCAACGCTTTGGGCTCTGGCGGCTTGTACTCCACGCCGAGCGACATGTCGCATTTGGCGTCGATGCTTATGAACGGAGGCGTCTACAAAGGAACAAGAGTCCTCTCGGCCGCCTCGGTCAATGAGATGGGCAAGGACCAGACGATCGGGACTTTCAGTCCGGCGACAACCAATGCGATGCGCTTCGGACTTGGGTGGGACACAGTCACGGAGCCGAGTCTCACGGCGGTTGGGATCAGCGGATGGGCGAAAGGTGGCGACACCCGAGACTATCACGCTTCCTTCATCGTCGCGCCGACACAGGATCTGGCCGTGGTGGTGACCGCTGTCGCTCCGCTGGACTCGGGCGCTTGTGGGTTGCTCGGGGAGGAGATATTGCTGGGCGCGCTAGCTGAGAGAGGGACGATCGACGGCATGCCAGCGCCCATTTCCACTGTTGCGCCACCGGTCAAGAACGCCACGGCAGCACAGCTCGCGGGGATGAAGGGCTACTGGGCGATGAGCGGGAAGGTGTTCCGCATCTCGGCCTCGCCAAGCGACGCCAAGTCGCTGACGATCGACCTACTCACCCCCGAGGGATGGGGCGAGATGGCCAGCGGACTGAAGCTGCGCACCGATGGCCGCTTCTACTCTGATGGCTCGCCCACTTCGTATTGCAGCATGCCGGCAGGGGGCAGGCAGTATCTGGTCATGAACCGCGTCGGGGGGCTCGGCCACTACCGGGACGACATGATGATCGGTCAGAAGCTGAGGTCCGCGCCAACGCTTTCCAAGACTTGGCGCGGCCGCATCGGTCAAGAGTGGCTGGCCGTGAACCAAGTGCCGTCGTCCCTCCTTTGGACGATCGACGGCGGCCCGGTCGTGACTTTGGGCGAGATCCCCGGGTTCCCTGGCTACATCACCGCCGACCTAGCGGAGTACGGCCTTCAGGTGCAGGACCCCAGCGCCGGTCCCAATGTGGCGGCGATGTTCCTGCACATACCGGGAATCGGCTCACGTGACCTCAACGACCTGATCGTCGAGAAGCGCGGCGGCCAGGAGCGGCTCAGGTGGGGGAGCGAAATCTACCGGCTGGCCGAGACCGTGCCGGTGCTGGCCGCCGGGACGAACAGGGTGAGCTTTGGGCCTGAGGGCTTTGCCGACTGGCGCACGCTCGCCAACGCTGCCAGCGTGAATATCTCGGGAGCCACCGGATGGTGTCTCTACGACGCCGAGATGCGGGTCGTCGGCTCAGGAAGCACGTTCCCAGTGACAGTGCACGCACCCGAGGCAGGCTCGCGCCTGTTGCTGTTCGGCGCCCGCGGATCGCGCGCGACCGTCTCGGTCACAGCCGAGCAGGCCCGGACCACCATCGTGGCCCCGTCGGCCAAACGCGCGATCACGCAGCTCGGGCTCGCCACGGGTGGGATCGGAATCACTGCGACTCGCGACGTGGCCAACTTCGCCGCCAACGCGCCCAAGGCGTCTGTCTATGTCCCTCCCGCCCCCGAGGATCTGAGCGCGCTGTCCTGGACGGAGTCGTTTGACGCACTGCACTCCAAGATGTCTCGCGAGTATGCCTTCACCAACTGGAAGGGCATCAACTGGCGCGCGATGAAGACGAAGTATCGGCCGCGCATCGCTGCGGCCCAGGCAGCTGGTGACCTCCAGGCGTACTACCTCACCCTGCGGGAGTATCTCAAGGAGCTTCCCGACGGCCACGTCAGCATCAAGGCTTTTGGCGACGCGGCACAGGCCGAGATCGATGCAGTGGAGCAGAAACTGGCCGGCGGGGGTTTCGGCTTGGTCGTTACGAGACTGGACGATGGCAGCGTCGTCGCCTCTTGGGTCAAGGCCGGCGGCCCGGCCGCCCGTGCGGGAATGCAGGCCGGTGCGCAGATTCTGGCCTGGGACGGCCAACCTGTGGATGTCGCTCTCTCCCGCACTTCGACTCGCCTCGGCCCGAACCAAGCCACTGAGTGGAGGAAGCGCTACGAGCAGTCACGCTACCTCGTGCGCGCGCCAGTGGGAGCGACAAGGACGGTCTCGTTTCGAAACCGCGGGCAGAACACGCGCCGCATGGTGCGCCTCACTGCCATTGACGACGCCCTCGAGACCCTCGTCAGGACCGATGACCGCTCAAGCCTGACCATGAATGGCTGGCCCGAGCACGCAATCGAGCACAAGATCCTGCCCGGGAACGTGGGCTACATGCGCATCTTCCTCGAGCTCGACATCTACCACGCGACCCCTGATGACACTCCCACCACGCGTCAGCTGTTCCGCACAGCGATGCAGGAGTTCATCGACGCGAACGTGTCGGGTGTCATTCTGGACATCCGTGCGAACGCCGGTGGGATGGACAGCATGGTGCCTGACTTCATGTCCTCGTTCTACCCGCGCAAGACGCTCTACGAGTATCAGAACGTCTTCAATGCTTCCACCAACCGATTCGAACTGTGGCTTGCCGACGATTCCGGCAGGTTCATTCCCGGCGCGGGACTCTGGATCGAACCGGCCACGTCTCGCTACGCAGGCCCCGTTGTCGCCCTCGTCAACAACGGCTGCGGTAGTTCAGGTGAAGGTGTGGCTATGGGTATCAAGAATCTGCCCAATGGCAGGGTAGTGGGTTTCGAAGGCACCAACGGCTCGTTCGGCATGGCCGGCGACAAGGTGCTTATGCCCGGCAACTTCGAGATTGACTGGCCGTTCGGCCAATCGCTGAACAAGGACAAGGTCGTGCAAATCGACTCGCGCAACGGCCAGGGCGGCATACTCCCCAACAGCAAGATTCCGATGACCCTGCAAAACGCCCTCCGGCTTGCGAATGGCGAAGACGTCGTGCTCGAGTACGGATTGCGCGCGCTGCGCACCATGCGCTGAGGCGGCTCGGAGCAGCAGCTCCGGTCCGCTGAATCCGGGCCAACACGGGGTACCGTTTCGGGGTCAAGAAGGCGGCACTTTCACCTCACCATGTCAAATTGACGATGCCACCGTCAATTTGACATGGTCCCGCCCATGCGACCACACTGTTCGCATGATTCCTCGCCACATAACCCCGTCCCTCGCCATCGCCGCCGGCAGGTATCCGGTGGTCTATCTGACCGGTCCTCGGCAGTCTGGCAAGACGACCCTCGCCAGGGCCGCGTTTCCCGAGCACCCCTACGTGTCGCTCGAGGATCCCGACGAGCGAGAGTTCGCGGCCTTGGATCCGCGCGGCTTTTTGCGGCGCTTCTCCGACGGCGCCATCTTCGATGAGATACAGCGTGCCCCAGAGCTCTTGTCTTACCTGCAGGGGGAGGTGGACCGTGATGCGAGGCCCGGACGCTTCATCATCACGGGCTCGCAGCAGCTTCTACTGCGTCACCACGTTTCGCAGACACTGGCTGGCCGAGTGGCACTTCTCCAGCTGCTGCCTTTCAGCCTCGCCGAGCTCGAGGGCCGAGAGCCCGCTGATCCGGCGGCGCTGGCCGACGCCACGAACTTCCCTGCTCCGCCGGCTTGCTCGCTGGAGACGATGCTGTTCGAAGGGCTCTACCCGCGCATCCATGACCAGCGTCTCGACGCCCGCGATTGGCTTGCGAACTACTACCGCGCCTACGTCGAACGCGACGTTCGGCAGGTGCTCAAGATTGGCGACCTCGAGACGTTCCAGCGTTTTGTGCGGTTGTGTGCTGGCCGTTCAGGCCAGTTGCTCAACTTGAGTTCCCTCGGCTCGGACTGCGGCATCTCGCACTCCACCGCCCGACAGTGGCTGTCCGTGCTGGAGGCGAGCTTTCTCGTCATGCTCCTTCGGCCGCACCACGCCAACTTCTCCAAACGCTTGGTCAAGAGCCCCAAGCTGTACTTCCTCGATACCGGGCTGCTGTGCTATCTCCTGCGCGTGACATGCCC
>Ga0194063_10002804_pt1 | contig 10676 bp, 10 predicted proteins | sample SepL3720m_MetaG_FD_155459 | JGI IMG/M metagenome (GOLD analysis project Ga0194063, IMG submission 155459) | Anoxic zone freshwater microbial communities from boreal shield lake in IISD Experimental Lakes Area, Ontario, Canada - Sep2016-L373-20m | ecosystem: Environmental > Aquatic > Freshwater...
TATTGCTTGATGAACCAACTGCTGGCATGAATCCACGTGAAACAGAGGATGCGATCATCTTATTCAGACGATTGAGAGATGAATTGGGAATCACAATTCTCTTGATAGAACATGATATGAAAGTCGTTATGGATATATCAGAACGGATAACTGTATTGGACTATGGACTAAAAATTGCTGAAGGTCTTCCGGCTGAGATTAGAGCCAATCCTCGTGTGATTGAGGCTTATTTAGGGCGTGATGCAAAGACTTCATTGGTGGTGGAGGAGGAGGGGAGTGTTCTATGACCTTATTGAGTTTAGATAATGTTCATTCATATTATGGACATATTCATGCATTAAAAGGAATATCTCTCCATGTTGAAGAAGGGGAAGTTGTTACTTTGATTGGTGCAAACGGTGCAGGAAAAAGTACGACTCTACGTACGATATCTGGGCTAATTCACCCCCGACAAGGTAAAATTCAATTTCATGGAAAAGATATTACCGGGTTACCCCCTCATGAGATTGTTGAAGCTGGTTTAGGACATGTACCTGAAGGACGTGGCATTTTTCCTCGTTTAACGGTGAGAGAAAATCTTGAAATGGGTGCTTTCACAGTTTCCAGCACGATTGAAGTAACCCGTCGTATGGATACAGTGTTTGATCTTTTCCCACGTCTAAGAGAACGAGCAAATCAAAAAGGAGGTACCTTGTCTGGTGGTGAACAACAAATGTTGGCTACTGGACGGGGACTAATGTTGAAACCTCGCATTCTTCTTATGGATGAACCTTCTATGGGATTGGCTCCTGTATTAGTGGATGCAATTTTTGATGTCATCCGTGATTTGAACAAAAAAGAAGGTACAACTATCCTTTTAGTTGAACAAAATGCTTTAAAAGCGCTATCCGTTGCAAAGCGCGGTTATGTGCTTCAAACTGGCAGAATTGTACTCGATGATTTTTCTGAAAATTTAAAACAGAATAAAATGGTGCAACAAGCCTATCTGGGTATATAATAATTATCTAGACACAATAATGTGACACAATTTTTAATCCCGCCAGCACTTCGACACTGGCGGGATTAATTTGCAGTGCTTTAAGTAGATAATTTTGAGCGTCCTGATAAAATTTCATTTCGAAGCATAATTTACCAAGACTAACTAGTATGCTGTCATCGTTCGGGAGAAGATGGTGAGCATACTCAAAAGACTTTATTGCAGAAGGGATATCGCCTCTGTTGTATAAATTGGAACCAATCCGGGTAGCAATTACAGCCGAATCGGGAGCAAGTTTATGAGCTAGGGATAAATGGAATAATTCAGCTTCATAATCTTTCGTGATTTCAAATAAATTACAAACATCCAAAATCGATGTAAGATCATTTTTATCCAACATAATTTTCAAGATTAAGGATCCCTTTAATGCTCTCCAATCATCACAGTCACTGGATTTGAAGGCAAGATCGGTTTCGGAAATCGTTTGCGATTTTACTTTATCTAAAGATAAATCTATAGAATTAGAGGGTAACTGATTATATCCTGTCCAAGAAGTTTTATATTTTTCAAAGGAGAAAGGTTGATTTGACTCTTCAAGATATTGTTTCCAGCTATCTACCAATCTGAAATAAACATCTCCAGCCTGATCAGCTAGTTCCTTGGGTCTACCATTTATTATTCCCACTAAAACTTCATTTTCTGATGTAGGTTTAGGACCATGAAAATGAATGATCTTCGCGTCTGAATTCATACCCCAATATGGTTTCCAATTATATATTGTGTCAAGTTTATCCCACTCAAGATGATAATAGGACCTATAAGCTGTTTGATCCCAATCCCTTGATGATAACTGGAGTAAGTTTTGTTTGACAAACCGGTGAAAACCATCAACGCTAGGAAAGAGATTGGGTATATTCATAACCATCACACCTGAATTCATATTGACATAATCATCAATGATGATTTCTGGTGCAACAGCAAAGTATTTACAATTTATTATATCAAAATTTGTTTCCCCCCAAAACATGATATCACAATCTGAATAAAGGACGTATTTATCATTCCATCCGTTCTCCTTTACGATAAGCGGTATATCAATTCTTTGAAACGCGCCACTCCCAGTGGAAATTAAATAATTACTATTATTTTGATCATCTAAACTTTTTAATTCATTGTAGATGCTAACTCGGTGAAAAATAATCTTAACCCCCTTACTTCGCAACCATTGAGTTAGTTCATTCTCTGCACCATCATATATGAAAAATGGTTCTAATTCTGTATATTTATAGGCTGTATATACAGCAACACGAAGCATCTTGCTATAATTATCAAAAGAAGAAGATGCTTCGTTTAAAGCAAAGAACCATTTCATATCAGTAATTTAATAATGCGTTATTTTGTATAATCGTTTCCGGATGTAATCGATGTATCACGACGTGTATATATCCAAATGGCTGTACCGTTACCTCTCCGATCCCACATGGAACGATCTTTCGGTGGTATCTCCCATGTAGGTGTAACCCACCGGAAAAACCATTTTGCATCCTGATTTCGCATATTTATACAGCCATGGCTCATTGGAGCTCCAAAATTATTATGCCAGTAAGTACCATGGAAGGCTGCTCCATATTCGTAAACATAAAAAATTGACCATGGCACACCGGGTAGAGAATAATAACCTGGGGCACCACTTGCATCCATGGCTCCCATGTGCTTAGAGGGGTATTTTGAAGTTATATTATACCAACCTTCAGGTGTTCTGGTTCCCTTGGGGATGATTTCTTTTGTTGGAATGCCAGTTGACACCTTTGTTCGAAATACTTCCTCATTATTCTCAAAAGCGATTAAGGTTTGTGCTTGTAAATCTACTTCAGCATATTTTTTTTCCGCAGGGATATCTGATGAAAGCGGGCTGATTTCTTCATCTGGAATTATCCTTAAATGGGTTGCTGGAACATAATGTTTTCTATATTTATCCAACTCAGATGTGATCTGATACCACGGTTGTCCATCGGGACCCAGAACAATATCCGTTATCCAATGGGTAGTCTCAAAATAAAGCGGATCAACTCGCATCCAGACTTTATTATCATTATCGAACTTATATGCTTGAGAAATTGGGACAGTTAATTCTGATAGCTGTCCTCCTTCGGGTATTTTCCACATCACGGGATTAAAACGGGTATTTACAATTTGTGTGTGATTACTATGCAAATATCCACCCCAAACGCGATACCAGCGTGGATTGTGTGCAGGACCTTTAGGGGCATTCAAGGTATAATAGACTGTCACCATTTGATCAAGGTAACGTGCTCCAACGATATCACTTTCAAAATCTGGTTCGTTATATACATCCACTTTTAATGATGCAATCCGCACAACAAGCCCAGGATCTCGCTCTTCTTGACGTGTATAATAGGGACGAAATGCCAATCCACTAAGGGTTAACAATCCTAATTTGAGAAAATCTCTACGAGACGTAGTCATTCATGAACCTCCAAAAACTTCTTAAACCAATCTTTCGTTGGTTACCAGCCTTCCTTGTGATGCTGGCAATCTTTCTGTTTTCTTCAACACCCTCTATATATTTGCCTGACTTAAATATCCTCGATCAAATTATAAAGAAGGGTGGACATATGACAGGTTATGCACTTTTGGCTGGTGCGTATTATTACGGTTTTGCTAAACCAGGTAAGAAACAATTTATCATTTCATTGTCACTATCAATAATTTATGCCTTAACTGACGAATACCATCAATCTTATACACCGGGACGCAATCCATCTTTTATTGATGTAGGTATAGATACGATCGGTGCAAGCATTGGATTGCTTATTTATGAGTGGTTCATCCTTAGAAAATTTTATTCACCAAATTCAAATTCAAGGGATGTTCCATCTTCCCAATCTTGATTTCGCACTAATGCAATCTCCCCAAAGAGAGTCTCTTGCCTTGCTTCTAACAAATTTCGTTTAATCAATTCGAGCATTGCTAAAAAAGTAACCACAACTTCAAGCCTTGATTGCGCGTTCCTTATTAATTGGTGAAATGCAATATTTCCGCTTTCATGTAAGATTTTGCCAATGAGCATTATCTTTTCACGAATTGTAACTTTAGGTTGAGAAACAATTGTCGAAAGCATGGGTTTCTCATCTTTTCGGTTGAAAACATGATACGCAATTTTTACAAACTGCACAATATCTATGTTTCCGATATCGATCATGTTTGAAACATGGATAGGTACATCAACACGGAGGTAACTTCGTAGATTATTATCTTCTCTCTGATGTAACCAGTTACCGATTATCTTATACCTTTTATATAAGCGTAGCTGCTCAGCCAAAGCTTCACCTAGGTCTTCTTCTCCAGATTCACGCGTTGGTGGGCGAGGTAAAAGTGCCTCGGATTTAATTTGTAACAATTTTGCAGCAATCACAAGAAAAGCTGAAACATCATTCGGAGATTGTACTTGAATTTGACGTAAATGTATGAGATATTGATCCGTCACCTGCGCTAAAGCAAACGATGTAATATCCAGTTCTTCCTTTTCTATAAGTTGTAATAGTAAATCTAAAGGTCCCTCATAGACAGGGGTTGAAACAGAATAATGACGTGCATGATAAGAGAGCGTTCCTACTACCACAGGATATTATTATACCTTCATTTTATGAGAATGTATATAAAAAGTAATATTGCTAATATGATTACAATACAATAATTATTATAAATACCTAGTCTTGAACGCGGCTAATTTTTGCTCCGAGCGTTGCTAGTTTTTGATCGATGTTTTCATAACCACGATCAATTTGCCCAATATTCCTAATGACAGAATGTCCTTTTGCTGCTAATGCTGCCAACACTAATGCCATCCCTGCGCGAATGTCAGGGCTTTCAAGATTAGAACCATATAGTTGAGTGGGTCCATGAACGATACATCGATGAGGATCGCATAAAACAATTTGGGCTCCCATCGCAACTAATTTATCTGTAAAGAACATTCTACTTGGGTACATCCAATCATGAAATAACACATTCCCTGATGATTGCGTTGCGACAACAATAGCTATACTCATCAGGTCTGTAGGGAATGCTGGCCAAGGCATTACACTAATTTGTGGAACAGCATTCCCTACATCTGGCTTAACAAATAATTCTTGATCTGCTGATACGATTAAATCGTCATCGTCATATTCCCAGTCGACGCCTAACCGGTTAAATATTAATTGAACCATAGGTAAGTAGTGACGTCCTGCATTTTGAATCCGAATGGTGCTATGAGTGACAATCGATGCACCAATAAGGCTGACTACTTCCATATAATCAGGACCAATCGAAAACTCACAACCGTGTAATTTGTCAACGCCTTGAATTAGAAGTAAGTTGGATCCAATATTTTCAATTTTAGCTCCCATCTTGTTTAGCATTAGACATAATTCTTGGACATGAGGTTCAGATGCAGCATTCCGAATAATGGATGTTCCTGATGCCAATACGGTTGCCATAATGATATTTTCTGTTGCAGTAACACTTGCTTCATCAAGCAAAATATCAGCTCCTTGAAGATGATCTGATTTAAAACATAGCATCCTTTCTTTATCGTCGTACCAAATGTTAACGCCTAATGTTTGGAAAGCCAGGATATGAGTATCCAAACGTCTTCTACCAATTACATCTCCCCCCGGCGGAGGTAACACTATTCCCCCATATTTAGCAACCATAGGACCGGCTAAAAGTATTGAAGCCCGTATGTTAGCACAAATATTTGAATCTATATTGGTTTGATGAATATCATTTGCCTCCAATATCCAGGTATGCTCGTCAACATCTGTAAACTTCACCCCAAGACCTTCGAGTAATTTTCTAATTGACAGGACATCCCCAATTTGGGGTATATTATGAAGAGTTACAGCCTCATCTGTAAGCAAGCAAGCAACCAGGAGAGGCAAAGCTGAGTTTTTGTTGCCTGATGGAATTACTGTTCCTTGAAGAGGATACCCACCTTCGATGATAAATTTTTCAGTCATTGTTCTCCTCCTTAGATAGGAAACATTAATAATATTTCATCTTTATTTTTTAAATCAAGTCTCTTTGCCGCGCTTGAGCCATTTGCAGCTATTTCGATTAATCCAGAACTTCCAACGAGACCCGCACATTCATTTTCGTTGATTTCTGTATAGTTACTTACCATACGAAGCTTTTGACCATTATTAAGCTGGAGGTAAGCGTTGGTAAATGAATATGACATATCATTACGTTTACTTTCGGGTAACCATGTTGATAGCATCCAAGTTCTAGTCCCATTACTGGGAATAAATTTCCCCAAACTGGTGATAAGATTACCAAAATAGTCGACGTACAAGATCTCACCATGCATACGATCTATATCAATATGTGATCGAGGTAATTCAATCTTCTGGATATTTTCTATAGGCAATCCAAATTCCTCACACGGATGACCAATGGAAGCATAAGCCGCTACAGGTCCAAATATATCTCGTCCATGAAATGTCGCATATTTAATGGGTAGGGAAAATCTGGGATTGGAGATCTGCCAAGCGGTGAAACCACCCAGGGTTACATATGTGAATAATCCATTATCTGGTCCAATAAATATATGCTGTTTTGTTTTTAATATAATCGGCAAACGTTTTGAACCTACGCTAGGGTCAACGACTGCTAGAAAAATCGTTCCCTGTGGAAAATAAGAAACAGCTTGCCATAAAATTAAAGCAGCACGTTGAACATCTCCAGGTGAAACATTATGGGTAAGATCAATTACTTTGGATGCGGGAGCGATTTGAGACATCACACCTTTTACGATTCCAGCATAAGGATCTTGGTCTCCAAAATCGGATAGAAAAGCAATAATGGGAATATTATTTGACATAAATCATAATAGAAACTGAATTTCTTTTGATCTGATATATTATACACGACTCTGATATACTTTCTATATGACTGATTACCTATTGATTTCCCTTTTTATAATAATCATTAGTTGGACATTTGCCCGGTTCGTTAATCTTGTTGCTGATAATCTACCAAATAAAAAATATTCACTAATTCCTTATTGTTCCAATTGCGAAAAAAAACAATCGATGATATTTTATTCTGAATTATCTTTTCGTTGTCCTAAATGTAATAAACCCTACGCGAAGAGAAATTGGATAGTTATTTGTATTTTTATATTTTTATCCTTGTGGATAAATAAAAAATTTTTTGATCCATCTACTTATTGGTGCTATTGGCTTGAAATTATATATTTTTCAATCGTATACATTATTGATCATGAACATCGTATGATCCCTTTTCCCATTAGTATTGTTGGCATAGCATTAGGATCTTGCCTGGGTTATTTGATACATGGATGGAGGGAAACGGCAATAGGTTTTATCGTTGGATTCGGATTTGTGTTAGTAATATTTTTACTAGGTTATATTTTCTCAAAATGGATCGTGAAAAATATTAATTCTCCCGCTCTCGGTTTTGGAGATGTAGCGATAGCCGGTATTGCCGGTTTATTCTTGGGATTTCCGTTAATACTAATTTCTATCTTCTTATTAATCCTCGTTGCAAGTCTAATCAGTATTTTCTGGATAATTATCTTAATCATGAAAAAACAATATCAACCATTTTCGAAGACACTGCCTATGGGTGGGATTCTTAGTATAATTACTGTAATATTATTATTGGTAAGAAATTAATAAACTTGGAAACTTTCATCAAAGAACCAATAAAACCGCCCTTAGGAACTTCAAAGGGCGGTTATTAATGGTTTTTGACCTAAGGTATTATTATGCAGATACTTCTGAAGACCGTCGGAACCAAGTACGCCATTCTTTCTTTTCCCACACAACTAATACAGCCGATGCGACGAATATAGAAGAGTAAGTTCCACTTATCAGTCCAGCCAACATTACTATGGCAAAATTTCTAAGGGTAACACCACCGAATAATGCCAGTGCCAGTAACATGAACTCAACTGTCATCAACTGAGTATTAATAGATCTCTGTAAAGTTTGTACGACAGAATGATTGACTAAAGATTCAAAATCTAGGCGTCGGAAGATATTAGAATTTTCGCGGATACGATCAAAGACAACGATCGTATCCTGCATTGAGAAACCAATAACGGTCAGTAAAGCAGTGAAAATTAAAGCATCAAATTGCCATCCGAAGAAGTGTCCGCCAATGGCTGTAACACTCAACACAATGCCAATATCATGAATCAAAGCAATTACGGCGCATATACCATATCGGAATGCATTCGCTACACCCCGGAACGCAAAACCGATAAAAGTAGCAACAATGATTGTCGAGACAAGGACAGCAGAAGTTGCTCGGCTAGTTACCTCTTTACCAATTGTTGGACCAACACTATCAAATCTCAAAACTTCAACTGTACCTGAAGTTTCTTTCTCGATAGCAGAAATAACATTGAGGCGAACCTGTTCATCAAGATAAGATGAACGTATTACAAATGTTCCCTGGTTGGTTGTTTGTACCTGAACATCAGAAATATTAAGTGAATTATACACGTTGATCAAATCAGCAGGTAAGATCTGCCGATCTGATTTAATTCGGAATTCAGCGAATGAGCCACCGGTAAAATCAATTGACAACGGCAGTTTATTGGTAGCTACGTCCACAATAAACACAACCAATCCCGGAACAATCAAGAAAAATGAAATTACGAAAAATATATATCGTTTGCCGATGATGTTTAACATATCTAGTAAACCCTATTCTATAATTTAGATAATATTAGAGACCAAACCATTTATTTTGGTCGCTAGGCTTGAATACAGTTAATACAATGTCTAAGAACGTGCGGGTTACAAGGACAGCGGTAAATAAACTGACTACAAGTCCTAAGAACAATGTTACAGCGAAACCCTTGACTATGGTCGCTCCAAATGTAGAACCAAACCAAAATAGAATTGCGCAAGTAATAAGAGTTGCAGCATTAGAATCTCGAATTGATGGCCAGGCTCGTCGCCATCCCAATTCCAAAGCTTGCCGCATATTCTTACCCGAGCGTAATTCTTCCTTGAAACGTTCAAAAATTAATATATTAGCGTCGAATGCAGTACCAGTACTTAACATCAAACCAGCTATACCGGAAAGGGTTAAAGTGACTGGGATAGATCGGAATAAAGCAAAACTGATGAGCGCATAAAACAACATAACAACATCGGCGACTAAACCGGGTAATCGGTAATATAATGCCATGAACAGGGCACAAATAATCAGACCAATGACTCCCGCAGTAAGGCTTTTCTGAAGCGAATCCTGTCCTAACGTTGGTCCAACGGTTCTCGTCTCAATTACCTTCAATGGAATAGGTAATGCGCCATATCGTAGTTGGACTGCTAATGCATTTGCAGTTTCAACGTTGAAATCGCCCGTAATGATACCTTTCCCTTCTGTAATAGGACTTTCTACGCGGGGGACGGAAATTAATTTCTTATCAAGCGAAATGGCTAAGAACTTCCCCACGTTTTTCGTGGTATATTCTTGAAAAACATTTGCACCATCAGCGTTTAACTCAAAGGATATTGCCATTTTACCAAGTTGATCAGTAGTTACCTGAGCATTTTTTAAATCAGCACCTGTCATTACCGTATGCCAAACTTTGTCTTCTAAAGCTGGGGTAGCTGAAGCAGATGGCGTAGGGGAAGGCGCTTGGTTCACCGGAGGTGAAGTTGGCGCCGCAATTGCACTTTTAGTAATATAGTCCGACTTTACGGTGCTACCTTCTCGTAGAGGGGTGCTTCCCATATCAATAAACTCGAGCAACGCAGTTCCCTTAATTGTAGAAAGTGCCTGATCAGGGTCTTTAATCCCCGGAATTTCTACTAAGATACGACGATCACCTGCTAATTGCACCACAGCTTCAGTAACGCCAAGGCTGTTAACACGATTTTCGATGATTTGTCGTGCAGTGCTCATCTGGACATCATCTACTTTCGTGCTTTCAGGAACATCTGCTTCAAGCAAAGCTTGTGTTCCACCAACCAAGTCGAGACCTAAGTATGTCTTGATTTCCTTATCGATCCCAATAAAATGTAAACCTGGATTATCCGGTAAATCAAGCCATATTGAAACTACGGCAATAACAATTATGAATATTAAAAACCATTGATTTCTTCGACCACTCATAATACTATGTAGAATACCTCCGATTCGTACAAATGCCAGCCCTTGGGCTGGCTAAAAGATATTATACCCTTAATGTAAGAGATTGTCCAATAGGAATTCTATGCTAAATCAAGAGTGTTATAATAATCATTAATGAAATCATTAAAAAAATATTTCCCACACATAGCACTCGGAATTGGAATAATCGCGCTAAGTCTTTCTTCTCTTTTTGTCCGTTGGGCAAATGCACCTGGACCAATAACCGCCTTTTATCGCATGTTGATAGCGTCAATAATTCTTTTTCCTTTCTTTGTCAAATATAGCATTACCCATTCATTTGAAAAGAAATATCTCATATTGCCGGTTATTGCTGGTTTATTTACTGCTTCTGATCATGCTTTATGGAGCGTTTCCTTACAAAATACACGAATTGCAAATGCTACTTTGCTCAACAACATTGCACCGTTATGGGTGGCATTATTTGCTTTTCTATTTTGGCATGAAAGTCGTTCAAAACGTTTTTGGGCAGGTCTATTTTTATCTCTGATTGGGGCTATCA
>Ga0194063_10002807_pt1 | contig 10669 bp, 7 predicted proteins | sample SepL3720m_MetaG_FD_155459 | JGI IMG/M metagenome (GOLD analysis project Ga0194063, IMG submission 155459) | Anoxic zone freshwater microbial communities from boreal shield lake in IISD Experimental Lakes Area, Ontario, Canada - Sep2016-L373-20m | ecosystem: Environmental > Aquatic > Freshwater >...
TATTATAAGAGGTGCAAAGCTCTTTGACCACCTTTTCGGAGGTCATGCCCGCCTTAAACAGTTGAATGATTTCGGCACCAATAGGATTGATGGAAAACGATTCGCCCGTCACGGGGTTTAAGCAAAAGCCATTTTCGCTGATGGCTAAGTTTTTGTTGATTTTCATAAGTATAATTTCTGTTTTAGCTTAAAGAATAGTTTAAAACTCTTGTTTTATGCAAATAGTACACATGAAAGGGATTTTACCCTATAGGAATCTTAAAAATAATTTAAAATCATATCGTTTTCAGTTGTTTAAAAGTCAAGTAAAATCTTGCCTTCCTATATATCTTTACAGAATAAACAATATTTAGGGGCTATTGAAGTTTAAAAATCAATACGTATTTCTTCAGGCGCTGCAAAATTATAGCATTTCCTTTTAACGAAATACGAACTGATAGTATAGTAGTATTAATTTAGCCGAAAATTTTCAGATGAGAAACTCGACGTCCGATTTGGTGAAAGGTGTAGCGGTGATGCTGATGGTTCAGGTGCATCTCATGGAGCTGTTTGCCATGGAAAGCCAATCGGGAAGCCTCGTAGGGAAGCTCTCACTTTTTGGTGGTGGTGCTCCTGCTGCTCCTATCTTTATGTTGATCATGGGCTATTTTGCCATGCAATCGAGCAAAACCTTCGGTATGCAACTATGGCGCGGTGCAAAACTCCTGCTGTTGGGCTTTGGACTGAATGTTTTGCTGAATGTGCATGTGTTGTTGCGTATTGCTTTCGGCACGCTCGACATTGACCCGTGGAAATTTGTTTTTGGTGTGGATATTCTCCCCCTTGCAGGGATAAGCATCATGCTGATTGAGTTGTTTCGTTATGCTTTCGCCCGAAATCTTATACCTTATATAATAGCCATTCTCCTTGCCGTGTTGTTTCCCTTTTTTGATTACAGTTTCGTTGTCCCCGGCAAGGCTGCTTATCTGATGGCATTTTTGGGAGGGAGTTATTCATGGTCTTATTTCCCTTTGTTTCCGTGGGTGGCATATCCTTTGACGGGTTGCGTGCTTTTTATCTTAGGCGAGCGCGCCACGGTGAAACTCTTTGTGGAAAAGCAGGGCAGATGGTTATTCCTCATTGGTTTGGCAACGGTCGGGGCTACTACTTTTTTGGCAGCGCCTAACATTGTTGACTTGCCCTTCTATTATCATCATAATATAATTCTTTATTTATGGATAGTGGCGTTCTGCATGCTTTGGTATTGGCTTTTAAACAAAGTCAACGCGCTTTCCCGAAGGGCTTGGGTCTTGGTGTATCTGCGATGGGTGGGCAAGAATGTTACCGCCTTTTACGTGTTTCAATGGATCATCATTGGCAACCTCGCCACTTGGTTATATCTCACCCAAAGAGGATGGCAATTGTGTTGTTGGTTTGTGGGCATCACCTTTGCCGTAAGTGTATTGGTGTGGACATGGAATCAATTGATGCGGATTCGCAACCAAGATATCGTGTTGTGATGCCTCCTGTTGCTGCTATTTTTCATGATAATCAAAAAATAATAGCCTCATATTTGGTGGGGTCGCAAATAATATCTAATTTTATCTTTTCAAATTAAACATAAATAAAAATGAACAAAATTATCCTCGTTTTCGGACTATTCACGGCGCTTGTCTTGCGCAGTTTCGCTCAAGAAGAACCTATCAGAATCAGTGGTAATGCACAAGGCACCACCTATCATATCACCTATTTCGACAAAGAAAATCGCTATTTCGCTCAGGCAATTGATACGCTTTTGAATGCTTTCAACAAATCGGTGTCGCTTTACGATTCCACTTCCATCATTTGTCGCGTGAACGACAACGACCCCACGGTGGTGTTGGATGCCTATTTCTTGGAATGTTTTCGCAAATCTATGGAAGTTTCGAAGGCTACGGATGGCGCTTTCGATTGCACGGTGGGACCTTTGGTGAAAGGTTGGGGCTTTAGTTTCAAGAAAAAAGCCAAGATGGATAGCGCCATGGTGGATAGTTTGTTGCAGTTTATCGGCTATAAATTCGTTCAGATAAAAGACGGCAAAGTCGTCAAGAAAGACCCGCGCATCACCCTCGATTTTAATGCCTTGGCGCAAGGCTATTCGGTGGATTTGGTGTCGCAACTCTTAGACAAGAAACATATCGAGAGTTATATCGTGGAGATAGGCGGCGAGGTGTATGCCAAAGGCAAAAAGCCCAACGGAAGCAATTGGAAAGTGGGCATCGAAAAGCCTATTGACAACCCCGACGGCGACAACCCCCTGAGAGCCATAGTGAAAATTGAAAACAAATCGCTCAACACTTCGGGCAACTACCGTAAGTTTTATATTGAAAACGGCATACGCTATTCCCACGAAATCAACCCCAAAACGGGCTACCCTGCCCACAACACCCTGCTGAGTGCTACCGTGTTGGCGGCAGATTGTATCACCTCCGATGCTTATGCCACCTCCTTTATGGTGATGGGTTTGGACAAAACCAAGGCGTTTCTCAAAACACATCCCGACCTGTGGGTCTATCTCATTTTCACCGACGAAAAAGGCAGCTATCAGGTGTGGGAATCGCCGCAGATGAAGGATATCGCTACGGATGCGAAGGAGGATTAGGAGGGTCATTTGGTTGTCATTTGATGGTCATTGATTGTCATTAATTGTCATTATTAGTCATTTAGTTGTCATTGATGGTCATTTGGTAGTCATTAATGGTCATTTGGTGGTCATTTGGTGGTCATTTACAGCTCCAAATACTAAGCTTTTTTTACCATGGAGACACGGAGAACACTAAAAAGAAAACAATTCAACAATAGAACAATATAGCATTTACCTCTGTGCATCTCTTTTTGCTCTGTGTATCTCTGTGTAACAGCCAAAAACCACGGAGACTCCCGACCTACGGTGCGGGACAGGACATAGACCACTCAGAACCACTAAGTATGTAAGAATTTTACCGCTTTCTTTCAAGATAAATCAATTTGAGGCGTTTTTAGGGTATTATTTCTTCTTTCATTTCTTGAAAAAATAATTAAAAATAAGGTATTTATATTAGTTGCTAACAATTTATTTATATATAGTCTTGATTAGGTATGTATTATAAGCAAACTAAATTGTGTGAAATTGGTAGCAAGTTTATTTACGGAACCTCTTTTTGTAAACTACATTTGTATAAAAATAATTCTCAATGAATTATCACTAAAACTAAAAACTTAAAAAACATAAAACTATGGCAAAAATTACAATTCTCGGAAAATTAGGACTTACCAAAGGTATGCCCGTAGCAACCATCATCAAAAGGATAATTGCAAAACTCCCTTGGAATATTTCTCACGAAAAACGCTTGAAGAAAGCGCGTCTTGTAATACATGAATTGACGGGCAACCCCCGATTTACTGTTCCATATCCCCTTATCATTACTCCCTTAGCCACTTTAGTTACCAATACCGACCTATATGATACTGCCATCACTTTGGCAGCTACACATGCTATCGGCACAGCAGAAGCCGCCGATGTGGCAGCCGATGTGGTGCATGCCAATTTACTGAGTATAATGAGTATGGTTCAAATTGCTATGGATAATGATAGACCAAATGCAATAGTTATAGCTACGAGTGCCGGATTTGAAACCAAAACCGAAAGCAAACGCGGACCGCGGAAGGCAAAAGTACTTAAAGGAAATGAACCGGGATCGTTTGTTGTTCATGCAGAAGGAGAAGGACAACATGAATGGCAAGAAAGCACCGACAATGGAGCAACATTCGAATTTATTGGTGCCACAAAAGGTGGTATTTTGGAAGTGGAAGGAAAAATACCTGACAAACGCTATTATTATCGCGCACGTACAGTGCTTTCCAAAGGACGCAAAGGCGATTGGGGTCCTTGGGTTTCGGAAGTGGCACCTGCTTAAATTAGTAGTCAATCCTCTTTATTGTTTATGGGTCGAAAATAACGACCATTGCACTTGCTTTAAGCATTGTTATATAGCGTATTATAATCATATCATTGCTTATTTTAAACCATATTTACTTCCTATCAATCGTATCGCTCTTTTTTTCACATGAAATTTACGTGCATTCACATGAAATTTGCGTCCATTCACATGAACCGACCTTTTTTTCACATGAAATTCCAATTTTAAAAATTAGATTTACTTTTTTTCACATCAAATTTATGTCCATTCACATGAACCGCATGTTTTTTCACATGAAATTTTCATCGCTTCACATGAAGCATACGTTTTTTCACATGAAATTTACAGTGATACGAATGAATTTACGAAAATGACAAATTTCATCTTTTGGGGATTAAATTTTTTTGTTGATGGGATATAATTAGAAATGTTTTGTATCTTTGTAAAAAATATAATACAGCAAGAAAATGAAAAGACGTTTACAAATTGACTTGCGGTAATAAATAAGTTATGCGTCATGCTAAAAAAGCTACACCCTAAAACGAATTTCAATGCGTAAAATATTTATTATTCTGATTTTTCTATCGTGTGTTACTAAAATTAATGCGCAGGTAGGATTATGGACTTGGGTGAGCGGTGATACAAATACAAATCTTCCCCCTCATTTTGGTACGCAAGGAATTGCTGATTCCTTAAATCATCCTACAGGAGGATATGAAGGTTGTGAGTGGATAGACAAAAAGGGCAATTTTTGGTTTTTTGAAGGTTCAAGTATTATGATTCAAGGGCATCCTGTTGGTGCTTGGAGAAATGATTTATGGAAATATGATCCACCCTCGAAAATGTGGGCATGGATGAAAGGCACAGGAGTGCCAAACGACACGGGGAATTATGGAATCCAAGGAGTTTCATCAGTATCAAACTTACCCCCATGCAGAGGATTTGGTATGGCCTCATGGACTGATACTGTAGGAAATCTTTGGATGTATGGTGGACTAAATTACATTTCGAACTTCAATTCTTTTAATGATCTTTGGAAATATGATATTAACACAAATAATTGGACATGGATTAATGGTTCAAAGATTCCAAATCAACCACCCGTTCGTGGTGTCATGGGTATTCCATCTCCGCTTAATACGCCCGGAGCAAGAAGTGAAGCAGTTTGCACATGGATAGATGACAGTAATAATCTTTGGCTTTTTGGCGGTAGCCCACCCGGCGCCGGTGCTTATAATGACCTTTGGAAATATTCAATTGCTACAAATCAATGGACTTGGATGAAAGGGCTTAATTATGCAAATGCCCCTGGTGTATATGGCATACAGGGTGTCGAGGACTCATTAAATGTCCCAAGTGCAAGAGCAAGTTATTCAAGATGGAAAGATAATAATGGAAATTTTTGGTTATTTGGGGGGTTCCACGGAGTAGGTTCAGATTATCTAAACGATATGTGGAAATATAATATCAGCACGAATAATTGGACATGGATAAAAGGCCCTAATAACATTACACTTGATATTGGATTGGTAGGTAATATTTGTGAGGAGGATACTTCATCTAATCCAATTAGTAGATTTGAAAATCGTTCGTGCTGGAAAGATAATGACGGTAATTTTTGGATGTTTGGTGGAGGGGCATTGAATTTAGCAGAGTTCCCTAGTGGGATATTACTCAATGATATGTGGAAATATAGCATTACCTCAAATGAATGGGTTTTAGTATGGTCTGATACTACATATTATTCAAAAGGAAACTATGGAATAAAAGGAGTTACTACCCCTTGCAATAAGCCTTACGGAACTCAAGGAGCTGTATCATGGTTTGAACCAAGCACCAACACAATGTACCTTTTTGGAGGTTATCAATATCTAATTCCGGGAGATGCAAATTATAGAAGTGCAATGTGGAAATATGCGATTGAAACCCCATGCTCCGTTCATGAATGCACTAATGCTGGTACCCCTGATATTGAAAACACCAATGAATTCAGTATCTTTCCAAATCCAATAACATCCACTTTGACAATAACAGGAGAATTTTACAATAAACAAAAAATAGAATTGAGTATTTATACTATTTTAGGAGAAAGAATCTATTACTCAAAAGAGGAATCCAATGGTGGAATATTCTTGAAAGAAATAAATATGCAACAAAATTGTAATGGAATATATTTCGTGCAATTACAGACGACAGATACAATCCTTACTAAGAAAATATTTAAGCAATGACAAAACAATCTTTATTCACAAACAAAAGAAATTAAATATCAATCAAAGCACGAACGCATAACAAGGGCTTTCTTTCATGCAGCTCATGCTTCGGAGACGTGAAAGCAGCGGACGGAAACATTCCTTCTTTTAGACAAGGCAGGGAAGCCGCATGAAAATAAAGCCGCAAACGTTAGCGGAAATTTTAAAAAAGATCAATCTGATGCATAAGTTTTTCAAAATGAAAATTAATTTAATACTAATATTGCTTTTGATAATTAATGTCAATTGTTATTCGCAAGCAAGATTCAAGCATCATACAAGTAAGAAAATACCTTTTCGTGTTGTTGGCTATTATCGTGGGGATATTAAAGATGTTGAGAAGTTTGAATATGAAAAATTAACACATCTTCTTTATTGTTTTACTTATCTTCAAGGAAATAGAATTGGCTTCAAAAATGAGGATAGTAAAAACACTTTAAAACGCTGTGTAGAATTAAAGAAAAAGTATCCACATTTAAAAGTGCTAGTTTCAATTGGAGGTTGGGGTGGATGTGAAACTTGCTCAGACGTTTTTTCAACTGAAGCTGGAAGGAAAGAATTTGCGATTTCTGTGAAAGAAATGTTAGTAGAATATAACGCAGATGGGATTGACATTGACTGGGAAAGCCCTGTTATTGGTGGATATAAAAATCACAAGGCATCTCCGAACGACAAACAAAATTTTACCGAACTTTTAAAGGAACTGAAGAGGAGGCTACCGAAAAAGTTTGAAATTAGTTTCGATGCGAATTCATTTAGAGAATTTATTGATTTATCGCTTGATTGGAAAAACGTAATGCCCTTAGTTGATTTTGTGAATTTAATGACCTACGGTTTACCTTCTGATAAAAGAGGTCATACAGGACACCACACAGCATTATTTTCCTCCCCATATCAATCTGAAAGTGTAGATAAATCAATAAATTATTTAGACAGTTTAGGTGTGCCATTAAATAAATTAGTCATAGGAGCAGCATTTTACTCATTTGTTGTGCAAAATGTTGACAGTGTTAATAATGGTTTAGGCAGACCAGGAAAATTTAAATCAAATGTTAATTATAATCAGTTAATTGAAAATTATACAAATAAAGAAGGTTTCAATTATTATTGGGACAGTATTGCTAAAGCACCATATTTATACAATTCACAACAAAAAATCTTTGTAACCTTTGATGACAAATCTTCAGTAGCCTTAAAAACTCAATATGCTATTGACAAAAATTTAGGTGGTTTAATGTTTTGGAAGTTGAATGGAGACACATATACAAATGGGTTGCTTGATACTATTGATAAACAAATAAAAATAAATATTGCACCTTGTCAAACTAGCATCAACTCACTTGTTAAGCCAATTAACCCATCTATATTTGGTTGGTATAAAGTTATTGAATCAAGCGATATTAATGTGTGGTCAATTGGAGCAAATATCCAAATTACTGGTACTTCAAAAAGTAATAGTATCCTCTTTACAGGTTACACTAATGTTGGTGCAAGTGTAACTGCTTATATAAAAGATAACAAGATAATTATCCCTCATCAAACAAATACTGTCATACCATTCGGTGGTGATGGCAAGTCAAATTTTGATATCGTTGCCGAAGCTAAAGGTATAATTAAGTCAGATAAAATAATTCTCGAATTTTATAAAATTACAGATTCAGTAACGGAATACAAGGGAGTTATTACAGCTTTAAGATTACCCGCTCAAGATACAACTATAGGTGACTGTTTTTATAGTTATGTGAAGTATAACCTAAATAGAAACCCTTATGAAATTGGACAATTTTACGAAAATGGTATAAAGAACGGAAATTGGTTATATCGTGACCAACATAAACGTCTTACCTCAAATGTAAATTACATAAACGATACACTTAATGGCAGAGCAACCTATTACTATTATCGTGGTGAATTAAATTATCAATCAAGGAAACTTGAAGGTTTAATATTGAAAGGTAAAAAAACTGGCATTTGGTTTATGAAAGAAAGAAAAAACATATTTAGATTCTGGCACACAACAGCAATTTATATATACAACAATAATGAACAAATGATTAGTAAAACACTAACTTATAAGAATGGAAAGCCACAGTTGCAAATATTTTATTCAGATTCTGAAAAAGAAATTTGGTATCGCTTCTTTAAAAAGAATGGAGAAATATATATAGATGATAACAAAAATCATTGGAATTATGAAATACCTATCTCCAAGTAACAGGGCAGAAAAACATACCGCTAACATGGGTTTGGCAAAAGTGGGGCTTTAGTGCTAGGCTGAACATTTGTACTTTCTATTAGCTTTTGTACTAAATTTGAACTTTTGTACCTTCTAATCCCCGCCTTCGCCAAGCCCGAAACCGTTATGTATAATTTTAACGCTCCCTTTCAGCGATAGCCTCTGCCTCTTCCCCTAATTAACCATTCAACTCAATCAACCAATCAACTCAATCAACCCATCAACTCAATCAACCAATCAACTCAATTAACCAATCAACTCAATCAACCAATCAACTCAATCAACCAATCAACTCAATTAACCAATCAACTCAATTAACCAATCAACTCAATCAACCAATCAACTCCATGCTTTCGCTATTCAATTCATTTTAATTTTGCCATAAATCAAAAAAGAAGTAAATTTGCATCAAAAAAATATGAAGCTTGATAAACAATTAACTCCCGAAAATTATATTCGCACCAAGGCAAGAAGCCTGCCCATTGCCGAATGTTATGTAAACGCTGATTGGCACGACTATGGAATGGCACAAATTTTCGTTGCCCGCTCCCACACTAACGGACATTACACTGTAGGGATATATTTAGTTGATACTTTTGCATTAGGTGTAAAAGATTCCTTCTTTAGATTTAATATTCCCAGAGCAGATCTTGATGAATTGATAGAAGCAGTGGCATCGAGGTATGATGAAGAAATTGTACAAGGGTTTTCAAAAACAGATTATGCCATTGTCCACAATATAATATATGGTGCAATTGCCTTTGCCGAAGAGTTTAATTTTAAAACATGCAAAGAATTTGCTCTTACGCAATATATTTTAGAAGAAGATGATGACGCCATTGAATTGATAGAATATGAATTTGGCAAAGATGGAGTTCCTTTTATTATTACATAAAACGTATCAGGCAGACGTTGTAGGGACATGCCATGGCATGTGTCCCTACCGCGCACCATCGGGAAAGCTTGCAAATCATATTTCTCCTAATTAACTCAATCAACATAATCAACTCAATTAACTTATTCAACCAATTAACATAATCAACCCATTCACTATATCACGGATTCAAAAAAGAGTAACAACTATAAAAACCTAAAGAGATGAAACACAGTAAAAAAATCGGACTAACGCTTGTGCTTCTATGCGCATTGATGTGTGGCAGTTTGTCCTCATGCAAATGGTTTAAAAGTGGCGGCGACAAAAAGATGAGCATCACGCTAGGCTTTTCGATGCCCGACATCTTGCGCAGCCTTTCCAATAATCCCACCGACTCTATGGTAAACAAAGCCCTCCTTGAGGCAGAACTCCTGCAGGAAAAAGACTCAGCCGATTTCGTGCTTTTGTTTGAGAGCGTTTGGAACAAAACCTCACCCAATGGGAGATTGGCATCCGTGTTCAGCGTTCTTGGCAAGCAGCAGATGTCTTTTAATGCATCCAATTCGGAAGTGATTCAGCAATTGAACAAAGCAGTGGATGATATCATCGAGGGTAGCATCAAAGTGATTGAAACCCGCCTCAGCAAGCTTGGTTGTGAAGTGGTGAGTATTCAAAAAGCTAAAAACCGCAATCGTTTCACCCTCGAACTCGCTGATGTTGCCGACCCGCAACAGGTGATGAAACTCCTCCAATATGACGGCAAGTTGGAGTTTTGGGAAACCTACGACTATAAAGATGTGTATAGTTATTTGGAGATTGCCGACAAAAAAGCAAAAGCCCTGATGGACCTGAGCGATAGCAATGTATCGAAAGTAACTGACAAAGGGGAGGAAAGCGATATGAAGGGAAGCAACCGCGACAATGGCAAAAAGTCTTACGCAGCCTACTACGCCGAACATCCCTTGATGGCGATATTGCAGCCTGCTTTGCTTCAGGATGAAAAAGGAAACTACTTTCCACAGCGCGGACCCGTGGTGGGTTATTGCCAAATAGCCGACACTGCCCAATTGAACAAGTTGTTGCGCATGCCTCAAATTGCGCAAGTATTTCCCCCCGAACTTCATTTTGCTTGGAGCCAACAGCCTCTTGAAAAGAACAAACCTATCCTATCGTTGATTGCCCTGAAAGCCAAACGCGAAGGCAAACCCGCGCTCGATGTTGCCGACAAGATAATTGATGCACGTCAGGACTTCGGCTACAACTCGCAAATAGAAATCACTATCAAGATGAATGCTGAAGGAGCTAAAATTTGGAGAGATGTTACTGCCAATAACATCGGGAAAGCGATAGCCATGGTGCTCGACGATTATGTTTACTCCTACCCCACTGT
>Ga0194063_10002808_pt1 | contig 10668 bp, 4 predicted proteins | sample SepL3720m_MetaG_FD_155459 | JGI IMG/M metagenome (GOLD analysis project Ga0194063, IMG submission 155459) | Anoxic zone freshwater microbial communities from boreal shield lake in IISD Experimental Lakes Area, Ontario, Canada - Sep2016-L373-20m | ecosystem: Environmental > Aquatic > Freshwater >...
GATGATTATCAACTTATCGGTGTTGATGACCCGTTGACCGAAGAAGAGCGACTTTGCAATTTAATCGCGGATGCCATTTCATCGCGATTGGTGCCTAATGTCGAAATGGTCACGGTTGAAGGAAAAACCTTATTGGTGATTGAGGTCTATCTCAGCAATTCACGCCCGCATTGGCTTAAGGAAAAAGGACCTGAGTCGGGCGTTTATGTGCGCTTGGGTTCTACCAATCGGCAGGCGGATCGTGAGCTGATTGCCGAGTTGCAGCGTTCGGTTGATGGTGTTGCCTTTGATGCTTTGCCGATGCCGGAGCTGTCCATCAATGATCTGGATTTAGCCGCTGCGCAAGCCTTGTTTGGTAATGATCGACATTTGGATGAGCAAAGCTTGCTCACCTTGCGCTTGCTTACCGATTATCAGGGGCGACGAGTACCCACCAAAGGTGCGGTGTTGCTGTTTGGTAAACAACGCAGCGTGCATTTTGCAGATGCCTGGATACAGTGCGGGCGTTTTTTGGGTACCGAAAAACTGGATATTTTTGATCATCTCGATATCCATGCACCGCTACCCACGGCAGTGGATGAAATCATGCTGTTTTTAAAGAAACATGCGTTTCGTGGTGCCGATTTAACAGAAGTACGCCGCAAAGATGTTTGGAGTATTCCGCTGGGGATCCTGCGTGAAGCCGTTATCAATGCCCTTGTTCATGCCGACTATTCCCAGCGCGGCGCACCGATTCGGATTGTGTTTTTGGATGATCGTATTGAAATCGATAATCCTGGTTTGTTCTTGCCTGGTTTAACTTTGGAAGACATTAAACAAGGCACTTCAAAAATTCGTAACACTGTCATTGCCCGTGTGTTCAGAGAACTGCATTTAATCGAGCAATGGGGCACCGGCGTGCGGCGTATTTTTACCGAAGCCAAAACACTTGGACTGCCGGAGCCTCAACTCATTGAAACAGGTATGCGGGTACGCTTTATTATCCCGTTGCTGGAACCGGTACGCATTAAAAATCCCCAGAAACGGAGCAAAGAAAAATCAGAGGCACAAATTGAACAACGGCTAGAGTCACGGCTAGAGTCACGGCTAGAGTCGCCACTTGCCGCTAAAGTATTAGTAAAGTTACAAGAACAAGAAACAGGAAAGTCTGCACTCGCCCAATACCTCGGCCATAAAACGGTTTCCGGCGAACTCCATAAACAAATTAAACGCTTGTTGGCGTTAGAACTCATTGAAATGACCCTGCCCGACAAACCCAATAGCCGATTGCAGAAGTACCGGTTGACGACAAAAGGGCTAGAACTGATTAACCATAAAGCGGATGCTATATACAAAAGCAGAGTTCACGAAAAACACGAAAGACACGAAAGACACGAACATAAAGAATCTGAAGGACAAGACGATGAGTAATGACAGCACGAAAACCAGTGACAATGTAGAGAAGCATTTTTTCCGTGCTTCTGCTGCCGACTTCAAGAAAATCCCAGGAAGTCCAATTGCGTATTGGGTAAGTGAAAAGCTACTTTCAGCATTCACTGAAACAAAGCTAAAAGATATAGCCGACGCAAAACAAGGCATGGCTACTTCAGACAACGATCGATTCCTTCGATTTTGGCATGAGGTTAGTTACTCTAATATATGCTTTAACTGCAAAAACTCCTCTGATTCGGAAAGTCGAGAAGAGAAATGGTACGCATATAATAAAGGCGGATCATTTCGTCGGTGGTACGGAAATAATGAATATGTAGTTAATTGGCAAAAAAACGGTGAAGAACTTAAAGCTTTTGTTGAAGAAATAAATAAACTGCGTCCAGGTGGGCGTTTGAAAAATCAAGATTACTACTTTTTAGAAAATATCACTTATTCAGCGCTAAGCTCTGGATTGTTTTCGGCACGTTACAATACTCCTGGATTCTTATTTGATACAAAAGGTTCGTGCATTTTTCCTATAAATGTAAGCCTTGAATACTTGATTTCGTTTTTAAATAGCAATGTTGCTCAGGAGTGCCTTAATATTTTGTGTCCAACATTGGATTACAGTTCCATAGGAATCAATGCAATTCCTATTATCCTTGTAGAAGCCAATTTACAATTCAAAACACTTACTACTATGGCTAAAGTAGATTGGGACTCTTATGAAACATCTTGGAATTTCACTAGCCACCCTCTTATTCGTCCCATAGAAAGGATTAGCAATAACGTAACTCAACAACTCAAAGCTACCGATGTTGGATTACGCTCCGCTAACTTATCCTACCCATTGCCATTATCAATCAATGAAACCTATAGTCAACTCCGCACCCACTGGCAAGAAATAACCTTGAAAATGCTGCGCCTCGAACAAGAAAACAACCGCATTTTAATCGACACCTATGGTTTGCATGACGAACTGACACCAGAAGTGCCATTGAAGGAAATTACCCTAACCTGCAATCCACACTACCGCTACGGCAACAACAAAAATGCGGAAGAGTTAGAAACGTTGTTACTGGCCGACACCCTAAAAGAATTTATCTCCTACGCCGTAGGCTGCATGTTCGGTCGGTATGCACTGGATAAACCAGGGTTAATCCTTGCCAATCAAGGCGAAACCATTGAAGACTACTATAAAAAACTACAAGAACCTCAAAATAAATTATTAAATATTAGTGTTGATTCGTGTTCATTCGTGGTTCAAAAATCAGAAGTTTTGTTTCCAGCCGATGACGATAATGTCATCCCCATGCTGGATGGTGATTGGTTTACGGATGACGTGACCGAACGTTTTGGTCAGTTCCTGAAAGTGACGTTTGGTGATGCCCATTACGAAGAAAATCTTAAGTTTATCGAGCAGGCGCTCGGTAAAGATATCCGTAAGTATTTCTTGAAAGATTTCTACACCGACCATCTGAAGCGTTACAAAAAGCGCCCGATTTATTGGCTGTTCAGTAGTCCAAAAGGTACGTTTAATGCGCTGATTTATATGCACCGCTACCGCCCGGATACCGTCAGTGTGGTGCTTAACGATTATTTACGTGAGTTCCGTACCAAATTAAGTGCCCATAAAAACCATTTGGAAGCGGTCAGTATCAGTAGCAATGCCTCTGCCGGTGAAAAGACCAAAGCGCTAAAAGATATTGAAAACCATCGTAAAATGATTGATGAGCTGGATGTTTACGAACGTGAAGTGCTGTATCCGTTGGCGACCGAGCAAATTGAGATTGATTTGGATGACGGCGTAAAAGTGAATTACCAGAAGTTTGGTGAGGCATTGAAGAAAATACCAGGTTTGGCGGCGAAGGAGGATTAAGGCGATGATGATCGAATTTAAGGAAATTGTTCGTTCGATTGTCGATGTAAATCAGGAGCTGCATGCTCAAGCATCCCGCGCAGTAAATCTGAGTATTACGTTGCGCAATTGGATGATAGGTTATTACATTGATGCTTTTGAACTGCAAGGTGCTGATCGTGCTGATTATGGTGACCAGTTATTTGCCAAACTTTCACTTGAGCTGACAGCGGCAAAACTTAGCAATTGCGACAAACGTCAGCTTTATCGCTATCTTCGGTTGTTTCGGTGCTATCCCCAGATTGTGGGGACGCTGTCCCCAAAATTGCAAAGTTTGCTGCTGCCCGAGCATGATCATCTGATTGTGGGGACGTCCCCACAATTAAGTTTTCCTGTTGAAAAATTGATTGCCCGGCTTTCTTATAGCCATCTGGAGCTGTTGGTGGATCTGGATAACGATCTTATACGGCGTTTCTACGAAATAGAGTGTCTCTGTGGCAATTGGTCGGTGCGTGAACTGAAGCGTCAGATTGGCAGCCTGTATTACGAACGGAGTGGTCTTTCCACTGATAAGAACAAGTTGGCTGCTTACGTGCAAGAAAAGGCCGAACAGTCTGCTCCCGCACTGAACGTGCGCGATCCTTATATCTTTGAATTCCTTGGCATCAAGCCCAAAGAGGTGATGTACGAGTCGGATGTCGAAGACGCTATTCTGGATAACCTACAAGAATTTCTATTGGAGCTGGGACACGGATTTTGTTTTGAGGCAAGGCAAAAACGACTCTTGATTGGCGGCGAATATTTCTTTGTCGATTTGGTTTTCTACAATCGTATCCTGAAATGCCATGTATTAGTCGAATTAAAGGTGGGCAGTTTTAGTCATGAGCATTTGGGACAGATCAATACTTATGTGAGTTGGTACAAAAAAAACATGATGAACGAGGGCGATAATCCGCCGGTCGGTATTTTGCTGTGTACACAAAAAAACCATCCCTTGGTGGAATATGCTCTGGCAGGCATGGATAACCAGTTATTTGTGTCAAAGTACCAATTGGAGCTACCCAAGCGCGAGGAAATAGAACGATTTCTTGCTGAAAAGCTTAAAGAAGCCGGAGCGCCCTATGAGTGAAGACAAAATAACCCAAGCGTTAAGTCGGTTGTTTGAACGGCAGCGTATTGTGTTTTGGTATGACGCCAAACGGGAGTTACGTAACAGCTTTGAAGCATTGAACATGCCGGGTGTTGAGAAAATCGAGCTGCTTAATAACGAGTTTGGTGTTAAGCATCGTGTTTTGCGAGAGCAACCCGAGCAAAAGTTTTTGCTTTATCGTGACGGCCCGCAACCGGATGATTTGGATAATTGGTTACTGGATGTGCAGTTGGCACAAGGCGAGTTTCGCACGGATCAGGTGGCTATTTTGTTGGCTGAAATGGAGTTAAGCCTGGAATTTACGGAGTTGGTGCGAGCCCATGCCGAGTTTTATCAGGCCATTAAACGTAAAGAGTTATTAAAGCGTTTGCTGAAAGCAGATGATACCTTTGGGATGATTCGTTTAAAGATGCTGTCAGTTTGTGCGGGTTCCGAACCTCGTTTGGATGCGGTCTTGGAATGTTTGCTGCAAGAGTTGGCTGAAGGGCGGAGTGATAAAATCAAGTTGATGGGTCGCTGTAGTCTGGATGGTTTTTTTTGGGAACAAATGATTCGTTGTTACGGTTATAAATCGGACGAACCTGGTATCCATGATTTTGTTATCGAGCTCTTTAAGTCTTGCTATGCAATGGGATTGGATGGCGAGATTCGTTTATCGGGTGACGCTTTGGTATTTTTGAAGCGTTGGAAAGACAGTCGGCAGTTTGAAGCCGGTTTTGAAACACTGTCTGCGGAGTGCACGGATATTCTGGGTATTGAGCACGATTTGGATAAACGGGATTTTCGTGAACTGATTGAACTTGATTATTTTCGCCTGATTGATCAGAAAATTATTAGTGATCTGGTTAACAGTGTGGCGTTAAGAACGATAACCAGTGGGGATGTAGCGATACTGGTGCGGCAGCGTAGACAAAGTCATTGGTATAAGGAATATCGGCATTTGTATGAGGCGATAGACTTTGCTGCGCAGTTTTTTCAAGCACTCAGTGACATTAATTTAACGATGGGCAGTTTTGTTGAAGGCATTGAACGTTACAGTCGGTTTTGGTTTCGCCTGGATCAGCTTTATCGAAAATTTACTTATCATGTCAGGCTATCCGGTCAGGCTACTTTAATGGGTAAACTGACTGACCAGGTTGAAAATTTTTATTCCAATAATTATTTGCTTAAGCTGAATGATCAATGGCAGGCGTTTGTCGATACGGGCAAACAATGGGATGCTACGCCGGTGCTTTTGCAACGCAATTTCTATGAGCGCAGTGTAAAACCCTTTTTAAATAAAGACAACAAGGTCTGTGTCATTATTTCTGACGCTTTGCGTTATGAAATTGGTGATGAGCTGCTCAGCCTTATTCGCCAAGAAGATCGATATGATGCTCAGTTAGAACCGGCTTTATCAATGCTGCCGAGCTATACACAATTGGGTATGTCGGCATTGCTGCCCAACAAAGAATTGGCGCTGGCGAATAATAATACCGGCACGGTTTTAGTGGATGGGTTAAGTTCACAGGGTACGGTTAATCGGATCAAGATTCTTAATCAAGCGATTGCCCAGCGGAGTACCGCGGTTAAAGCGGACGCTTTTATGGCGCTTAATAAAGAGGATAGTCGGGCATTGTTGCGCGACCATGATGTGCTTTATATCTACCATAATCGTATCGATGATACCGGCGACAAACGCGAGTCGGAAGAGCGGGTATTTGAAGCGGTTGAAGAGACCCTTCAGGAGCTGATTAAGTTAATCAAGAAGCTGACCGGGGCTAATGCCAATAACTTGATAGTGACGTCGGATCATGGCTTTATTTATCAAAACCGTGCGCTTGACGAGAGTGATTTTTCGGATGTTGAGCCCGAAGGTAATTCGGTGCTTTTTTACGACCGGCGTTTTGTGTTGGGGTTGGGTTTAAAAGAGCTGCCGAGTTTACGGAAATTTAAATCAACCGAGTTAGGTTTGGTTGGTGATGTGGAAGTGCAGATTCCTAAATCCATCAATCGACTTCGCTTGAAAGGTTCTGGCAGTCGTTTTGTGCATGGTGGTGCATCTTTGCAGGAAGTGGTTATTCCTATCCTCAAAATCAACAAGAAAAGGCAAAGTGATATATCGGCAGTTGAGGTAGATATTTTAAGAGGAGCCAGTTCGGTGATTACCTCAGGTCAGTTGGCCGTTGGGCTTTATCAGGCGCAACCGGTGACGGATAAGGTACGTCCAAGAACGCTTAGAGCCGGTATTTATACCCAGTCGGGTGATTTAATTTCTGACTGTCATGACCTGACGTTTGATCTGGCTTCTGAGAATCCAAGGGAACGAGAGCTGCAAGTGCGTTTTGTGCTAACCCGTAAGGCCGATGAAGCCAATGGCCAGGAGGTTATTTTGAGACTGGAAGAAAAACACCCGGGCACCACACATTACAAAGAGTACAAATCACTCCGGTATCTAATACGACGCTCATTCACCAGCGATTTTGATTTTTAAAGGATTATTTACTCATGAATGAACTTGACCAGAAAATAAATACACACTTCGCGGGGCTTGTTGTCCGCAAGGATCTTGTTAAAACAGTCAAGGGTAATGCGATTGTTCCCTCCTACGTTCTTGAGTATTTATTAGGTCAGTACTGTGCAACCAGCGATGAAGCTACGATCCAAACCGGTATTGAGACTGTTAAGGAAATCCTGCGCAAGCACTACGTTCATCGCAATGAGGCGGGACTTATTCGCTCCAATATTAAGGAAAAAGGCCGTTACAAAGTTATCGACAAAATCAGCGTGGCGTTGAATGACAAGGCTGATGTCTATGAAGCAGAGTTTTCTAATCTCGGAATCAAGAAGGTGCTGGTTGACTCGGGCACAGTCAAGGCCCACCCCAAGCTGCTGGTCAGCGGGGTATGGTGTATCGCCGACATCGAGTATGAGTTCACCGAGGACAAAAACGCCAGCTCTTGGATCTTGTCGACCCTCAAGCCAATTCAGCTTTCTCACTTTGATTTTGAAAGCTACCTTGTAGCCCGCAAACAACTTACCACAGATGAATGGATCGACCTGCTCATTCAAAGCATCGGTTTTAACCCGAAAATGTTTGGTAAACGGAGCAAACTCACTCAGCTAATTCGTCTGATTCCGTTCTGCGAACGTAACTATAATCTAATCGAGCTTGGCCCTAAGGGAACCGGAAAATCCCATATCTACTCGGAATTCTCGCCCCACGGCATCCTGATCTCCGGTGGTGAGGTGTCGGTTCCGAAGCTCTTCGTGAATAACTCGTCAGGAAAGATTGGCCTTGTTGGCTATTGGGACTGTGTCGCATTCGACGAATTCGCCGGAAAGAAAAAGCGAGTGGACAAGGCGCTCGTGGACATCATGAAGAACTACATGGCCAACAAATCCTTTTCCCGGGGCGTAGAAACCTTGGGCGCGGAAGCGTCTATGGTGTTTGTTGGCAACACCCAGCACACAGTGCCCTACATGCTCAAGCACTCTGATTTATTTTCAGAGTTGCCCGAAAAATTTTACGATTCGGCATTTCTGGACCGTATTCATTTCTATATCCCCGGCTGGGAAGTGGACATTATTCGTGGAGAAATGTTCTCTAGTGGCTATGGCTTTGTGGTGGATTACCTTGCCGAAATTTTGAGATCACTCCGGAATCACGATTATTCAGATCGCTACAAAGAGCACTTTTCATTGTCTTCGGATATATCCACCCGTGACCGGGACGGTGTCAATAAAACATTCTCAGGCCTGATGAAAATTCTGTTTCCACATGACGGTGCATCCAAGGACGAGATCGAGGAACTACTGAAGTTTGCCATCGAAGGGCGTAAGCGCGTCAAGGATCAGCTGATGCGAATCGACTCCACTTACGGGAAGGTCCGGTTTTCCTATCTGGATTCTTCGCAACAAGCAAAGCCGGTCACCACCCTCGAAGAGGAAGAATATCCAAACTATTACCATAAAACTATTAATGAAGGCGAAGATAGGGCGGCCGGAGCAGATAGTCTGGATGATACGACGGTCGCCCCATCGGACACGCCACCATTGGCAGAACCTGTTCTGAAGGAAAAGCACCTTACCTTCCAGGAGAATCAGAAAGGCATTTCCTTCGATACCCTGCTTGGGCCCTATCTGAGAGGCGCATCGAGTATCACTATGACCGATCCCTACATTCGAATGTTCTATCAGGTCCGTAACTTCATGGAGTTTCTAGAAACCGTTGTGAAACATAAAGCTCAGGATGAAGAGGTAGCTCTTCACTTGATAACAACAGAGGATGATTTCAAAGGTGAGCAGCAAAAAGATAATTTTGAGAAGATCAAAGAATCAAGCAGCGCCGTTGGAATTAATTTCACATGGGAATTTGATAATACCGGAACGATTCATGCCCGCCATATCGTAACAGATCATGGCTGGAAGATTTCACTGGATCGTGGTCTGGATATTTATCAGAACTATGAAATGAATGATGCCTTCACTTTCGCAAACCGCCTACAGCAGTATCGAGCTTGCAAGGCTTTTGAGGTAACGTTTATTAAACTTAAGAAGGATGAATAAAAATTCAATAAATGAGTATTTTTGGATTGGTCGCCGATTAAAAAACGGTGTGTTTTGAATGTTCCAATTGCCCAGATACCCCATACCGAAAACCCCTGTGATTTTCGCTTTCTGGAACCCAGAAAAACCGGTGGTTCTGACAGGGCTATTTACTCTTGATAAAAACCGTTATCAAGAGTAAAAGCTATGCACAAAGTTTTTCGGTTTGGTCATGCTCTCTATATATAGCATGTACAAGTTCACCAAGTAAATTTCTTGTTTGAGTACGGACTGTCTCATTATCAACAAGTAACTGCCGAACTGCGTTTTCATATTTTTCACGTTTTTGAAAACCTAAGGCTTCTACGATCTTATTCAATATCGGTGTCTCCCTCACTGGATAACGTCCAATAATTGAATTTATATCTTGAGATAAAACAAAAGCATCAAATTTTTGTATTTCAGAATCTCTAATCAACTTCAGGTCTAAGTTAAAACTGAAATTATCAGTATCTTTGATGTATTTCCAATCAGGCAACTTAGTGTCAGCTCTTACTTTTCGTTCACAAAGTCGCGCGCACATACGTTCCTTATGAGGCTTAATTACTTCAAGAGCTTCTTGCAAAGCGTTTTTAACTAATGCATCCGCATCTTCTCCTGTTACGGCGGCTTGTCTAAGAGCAATTTGATAAATTATATCCGTACTGTAATACAGTGACTCCACTGAATAACAGGATAATGAGAAAATGTTATTTGCTTTCAATTTCTCCAAATCTTCTGGTTGACGGTCATCCGCATCAATCAACCCAAAAGCTTTGACCCAGTGAAGCGATTTTGTAGAAAAGATACCATTAACAACTCGTTCAACCGCAGTACAATTCCCTTGCGGGATGACAGATACATCAGGGAACAAAATTTGGTAAATATGCTGGTCTAGGCTACTTTTATTTCCTTCTACAAAAAGCAGGATGCGTCTGGAACCAAGAATATCCTGCTTAATATGATAATCAATGTCATCTTCTGCTGATATAAGATCTGCGTCCCAAGCTGAGATTTGCGATCCATTCCACTCGCACCCACGAACGGCTAAAACTTTAGATTCTGGGTTGTCCATTGGCAGGCTAATATCATGAGTCGCAATTACAAACGCACAGTCCGAACGTCTCTGGAAAAGAGAAGAAAGAAGGGGAGAAATAATAGAACGATGAAGATGCCGCTCCGGTTCATCTATAAAGAAAATACTTCCTTCTTTAGCTGTTAAAACGTCAGAAGCAATTAACATTGCATTTCTTTCGCCATCTGACAGTTCTGCGATACTATATTTTTCTCCATCCTTCTTTCTGGCGAATACTCGTTCATCATTCTCTACTGATATTGTTATAGGAAGATTTGAAATTTGAAGAAGCTCATTTAGTACTTTTATTGGAGGGTGATTAGATTTTGCATACTCTTCTGCACGAGCAGTATCATTATCATCTACAGCCTTAGCTATTTTACGTGCACGAATATTCTCTGCATTGATTAAATCAAAAATAACAATCTGTGATTTTTGCCCAGCATTGTCGTCTTTCCATCTGGACTCTATCTGTGAATCTCTAGAATTTATGTTTTGTTCTACTTGTATTCTATTTGCTGGGGTAAAATCGAGTGCATTGGATGTGAACCATGTCTGACGATGCGCCGATATGCGCTTCGCTTTGCCCGTATTCTGATTAAAAACTTT
>Ga0194063_10002809_pt1 | contig 10667 bp, 6 predicted proteins | sample SepL3720m_MetaG_FD_155459 | JGI IMG/M metagenome (GOLD analysis project Ga0194063, IMG submission 155459) | Anoxic zone freshwater microbial communities from boreal shield lake in IISD Experimental Lakes Area, Ontario, Canada - Sep2016-L373-20m | ecosystem: Environmental > Aquatic > Freshwater >...
GTCCAGAAGATACTTGAACGCCGCATCGTAAATCGGGTTGGCAATGCGCAGCGTGCCGGGTTTTGTCATGGCAGGAGTTTCGTTCGAACCGGCCCGCCGGTCAAGCGGGGAGGCCTTCCCCTGATCCGCGCGTAATTTTTTGAATTTTGAAAAAAACCTTGGGAAATCTTATTTTTCCCTTGATTTAGACATATATTACTTATATATGTCTAGTTATGTCCGCCCGCATCCCTGTTCTCAACAAGTCACCCTTCGCTCTCGACCCCCGCCCTCTGGAGCGAGGCAGACCTGGTGCTCGCCAGCGAGTTCCGCGACGGCAACGTCCCGGCCAAGCAAGCCCCGCTCGCCTGTGCGAAGATGGCTTTCCAAGCCCTGCCCTCCGGGATCAAAGAGCGCTACTTCCGCGGCGACAGCGCGTGCCATGAGAACGAGTTGATTGCCTGGCTCAATGATCCCGCCCGCGCTTTGGAACCCGGCGGGCGTATCGGTTTCTGCGTGAGCGCGGTCCTGGAACCCTCCCTGGTGGCGGCCCTTCGTGCGGTCAAGGAAAAGGCTTGGGCAACCTACGGCGTTGAAGCCGACGGCACCCAGCGCCAGTGGGCGGAAGTGGACTTCGTGCCCGGCGCGAACTACGAGCACAAAGAGAGCGTGCCGTTGCGCTACGTGGGCCTGCGGCTCCTCAAAGCCCAAGGGGTGCTATTCGCAGACGGCAGCGACCGCAAGTTCTACGCGGCGCTCACCAACCTGCCATGGGATGGGGCCCGCCTTCTGAGCTGGCACCGGGAAAAAGCGGGGACGATCGAACACTCGCACGACGAAATCAAGAACGCCCTGGGCGGTGCCCACATGCCCAGCCAGAAGCTGGCCGTCAACGCGGCCTGGTTCACCATCGCCCTTCTCGCCTACAACACGGCCAGCGCCATCAAAAGTCTTTGCCTCGAAGGCGAAGAGCGCACGGCGCGATTCAAACGCTACCGGCTTCTGGTGATCGAAATCGCCGGGCGCATGAGCCGCTCCCAGTGCAAGCTGCGCCTGCGCCTGCATGCGACCAAAAAAACCATCGGACGCATCCAGAAAATCTGGGAAGTCTTTGACCTTCCCACCCAGGCCACGGCTTTTTCCTGATCCCGATTCGCGGAAATCACCACCCCGGCTCACTTCATCCGGTCACCGGAGGCAATGCCGCGCCCACCCGTCGCGGTTTTTCGTGAAATTGCGGTTCTGATCCGCGCGCCAATGCAAAAAAACCGGGGCGCAGGCAAAAAAATGGAAAACGGCCGAGCCGAGCGGCGAAAATCCGACCCCGGCGGGAAATCGCGCCGCCGATTTTTCAAAGTCCCGCGCTGACGTGGATTTGGGCGTGTCCTTGCTTCTTGCGGAAAGCGCTGTTCTCCACCAGTCTCTCTATTCCATGAAAAGCGCGGGCGATCACAGGCAGTCTTCGGGTTCACCGGGGCGTTCCATCGGCGGAATCTTTTTTCCATTATTGTTCGTCCTGCTGGCTGCCGCCGGTGTCACGTGGCTGCGGCAGCCGGTTTCCGACCAGGAGCTGCTGGCGAATTTCGCGAAGGCGCGGGATTTTTGGGATGCGGCGAAGTGTGTGGGCGGGCTCCCGTGGTGGTCGCCGATGTTTCTGGAGGGGACGAGCCTCGCGCCGTCGTGGTCGGTGATGGTGACGAACGGGATCCTGTGGGCGTTCAGCATTCCGCTGGGGTTTCTGGCGGGGCCGAAGGTGGCGATGGTCGCGGTGATGGCGCTGGGGGCGGCCGGGATGTTTTTGTTTGTGCGGAAGTATGCGGAGGACGAGTGGGCGGCGGTGCTGGGCGGCCTGCTGTTTTTGCTGTGTCCGTCGCTGCTGACGCGCGCGGCGGGGTTCGAGCATTTTGTGGTGGTGTGTTCGATGGCGTTGCTGCCGTGGGCGTTTCTCGGCGTCCTTTTATTTTTTCGTTCCCCCTCGGTGGGAAGCGCGGTTTTTGCGGCGGCCACCTATGCGGCGGTGACGCTGGCTTATGGGAAGACCGGGCTCATGGCGCTGCCGGTGGCCGGGCTTTTCGCGGCGGTGGAATACTTCCGGCAGCCGGCCGAAAGGCGTCCGGGACCGCGCCTGATTTTTTGGGTTGCCGGCGCGTTTTTTCTTCTGGCGGTGGTGCCGAACCTGCCGGCCCTGCGCGAGACCGGGTTTGTGGCGATGTTTGAGTTCGGCCCGTTCGAGGGCTGGCAGCGCGCGTTCTCGACGAAGTCGGCGCTCGGTTGGGTGGATCGCAGCGGGTGGCTGACCAAGGGAGCGGATTCCGCCTATGCCCCGACCACCGGAAACGGGGGCGCGTATCTCGGGCTCGGGGTCGTTTTGGTTTTTGTCATGGCGTTGTTCCGGGGAACGTTTCACGAATCGGAAGAGGGAAAAAAGGCGCGCGCATTTTTCGTTTTCGCGCTGCTCACGTTCTGGCTTTCCTTCGGTCCGAAGGGCGTGGCCGGCGGGCACATGCAGTTCCTCGCGCTTTCCGCCGGGTCGCCGGACTTCGCGCCCGCGCTCGGATGGTTTTTTCTGGCGGCGCAGGTCTGGGTGATCTTCCGTCTCGTGCCGCCCGACTGGCCGCTCCGGGCGGCGCTGGCGTCCGGCATCGCCTTGATTTACCTCGCGGTTCCCGGGTTCCGGCTGCTCGAGATTCTTCCGATCTACAAAAACATCCGCGCGCCGTTTGATTTTTTTCAGGTGACCGGTGCGGTTTGTGTGGTGGTGGCGGCGGCGATCGCCGCGCGGATTCTCATCGGCCGGGCGCGGCCGGGCGCGTTGCGGGCGGGCGTGGTCGCCGGGACGGTCTGCCTCGCGCTCCTTGATGTCTCGCCGTATGCGGGGCCGTTCTTCCGCGGCTCCATGGCCCGGGAGGTCTTCGGGGATTTTGCCGCCACGCAGGAATATCTGAAGGCGTCCAAACTTCCCGGCCGGGTCTATCCCTTTTCCGGCAGATATTTTTACCTGCTCACTCCGATGCTCTCCGGCCGTCCGCTTGTCTCCGAGGCGTTCAACAGCTACCTCCAGCAGCGCGGCGCGGCAATCCTGCAAGGCACGGCGTTCGTTTCGGACAAATCCCTCGCCGCCTACCTGAACATCGCGGGCGTCTCGCACGTGCTGATCGACAAGACCGACCCGGATACCCCGAAGGATCTCCAGGAGAGGTTCCGCAAATTCCTCACGGTGGGATTTGAAAATAAAAATTTCCTGGTTTTCGAGAACGCGGCCTCGCTCGGCGAGGGGTTCGTGGCCGAGAATTTTCTCGCGGCACCCGACAGCCAGCCACTGGTTGCCAGCGGCGCGCTCGACGGCGCGCAGTATCAACTGGCCGCGATCGAGATGGCCGGCCACGCCACCGACGAACCCGGGCTGAAAGGAAAAGTCACCGACGGGCGGATCGAGCCCTCCAAACCCGGCGAGCCCCTCCGGGAAGGAACCCCGTTCGTCCGCGCGGCCAAATCCCCCGGCGCAAACTACCAGATCGCCGCGTTCGCGCCGGCCGGACGGCCGGGATGGCTTGTGATGAACCAGGCGTGGCACCCGGACTGGCGCGCGTATGGCGAAGGCGGCAGGCCGCTCAAGATCCACCGCGCGTTCCTTGCGTTTTCCGCCGTGCGGACGGAGGGAAAATCCGGCGTCGAATTCCGCTTCCAGCAACCCTGGTGGTATAACGTCTGCGCGGGAACCGGCGTCCTCTCCTGGGTCGCCGCAATCGGGCTGATCCTCGTTTCCAAGCCGGCATCGCTTGCTCCTTCCTCACGGCCGGAATAGAAAAAGGTGCCAGTCTCAGGGCTCCTGATCCCTTTGGGATAAAAGCATCCCGGTGATTGCTGCCGAGCTGGACGTCCCCAACCAGCCAACCGAGGAGGAGCTTGCGGCCGATCCCCTGCGAGAACCCCCACGCCAAGATGTTCGGTCGCTGCGTTTCCTTGGGAGGCTCTGTCTGTCACGTCCGGTATTGCAGGGCCATGGCGCGGGCGGTCGAAGCGATCACCTCCCGGAGTTCCTTCGGTTCCAGCACGACCGCGTGCCTGCCCCAGCCGAGAATCCAGTTTTCAAGATCCGGGGCTAGGCCGACGTCGAGCGACATCTCCGCGCCGCCGCCGGGCAGGGGTTTTAATTTCTGGGATTTGTGCCAGACGCGCTCGGTGGCCAGACGGGCGGCGAAGTCGTCGAGACGGAGCCTCACCCGCTGAGTTTTACCGGGTTCGAACGCCATGAAGCTATCCTTCATCATCGCGGCGAGGGAAAACTCGGGCGGTCGGCAGAACGTCCTCTTCAGGACTTTCGGGCGTGTTAGGCGGGTGACGGCGAACGTGCGGATTTTTCCGCGCACGAGGTCGTTTCCGATGAGATACCACAGGTTGTTGATGCAGCCGAGGTGGTAGGGCTCGACCTGCCGGCGCTCGGATTTGTTTTTTTTCAGCCCGTGGTAGTCGAACTCCACGACCCGGCTGCTCAGGACGCAATCCGCCAGGAGGTTAAAAACTTCGAGCTCCTGCTCGGCGGCACCCATCGGGCGGAACGAAAACGCGCCACCGAGGTCGGCGAGCGAAAACGAAACCTCGTCCTGCAGCCCGTCGGTGATCTTCCCGAAGGCCGCCCGCAGGGGCTTCTCGAACGCGGTTCCGCGGTATTGTTCGATGGCCTTCTGCGCGACGAGGAGGGCGACGATCTCGCCCTGGGTGATGTTCACCGCCGGGAACGAGCTCACCGGCTTCGTGTAGTGGAACCCGTGCTGCCCGGAATCGTAGTCGATCGGCAGCAGCATCTGATCCCGCATGAAATCAATGTCCCTCTGCACGGTCTTGTAGGAGACCTCGAAAACATCCGCGAGCGTCGTGCAGTTCGGAAACTTTCCTGCGGCGAGCATCTCGTGGATCTTGATCATCCGCGCGTAGGGCGGGCGGGTGCTGCGGGAGGAGGCGCCGCGCTTTTCCCCGCGGGGGAGCCGGACGGCGGGCATTTTGTTTCGCATGGGACAAACCGTGTCCCAAGCGCGCCCGGAAGTCAACAGCGGACGCCCGGCCGGCTGTCCGCAAAACCTCCGGCACCCGCGCCCGGCTTTTCCAAGCCCGCCGGGGAAAAGGCGCCCGTTTTTTTCACTTTACACCGGCAAATATTACTATGACTTGTATCGCCATGCAGAAACAAAACAGCGGGGTAAGATCGAGTTTGGACGGCAGCGAGGCGGCGGCGAGCGTCGCCTACCGGCTCAGCGAGACAATCGCTCTTTACCCGATCACCCCCTCGACGACGATGGGGGAGCTTTGCGACGAATGGTCGTCGAAAGGGACAAAAAACCTGTGGGGGCATGTCCCGAAAATCGTCGTGATGCAGTCCGAGGCGGGCGCGGCAGGCGCGGTGCACGGGATGCTGCAGGGCGGTTCGCTTTCGACCACGTTCACCGCTTCGCAGGGCCTGCTGCTGATGATTCCGATCATGTATAAGCTGGCCGGACAGCTGATGCCGTTCTGCATGCATGTGGCGGCGCGTGCGCTGGCGACCCACGGGCTCTCGATTTTTGGCGACCACTCGGACGTGATGTCCGTGCGGCAGACCGGGTTCGCGCTACTGGCATCGGCGGGCGTGCAGGAGGCCCACGACATGGCGTGCATCGCGCACGCGGCGACGCTTCCGGCGCGCGTGCCGTTCCTGCATTTCTTCGACGGGTTCCGGACCTCCCACGAGATCAACGACCTCGAAATGATCTCGGACGACATCCTGCGCGCGATGATGGACGAGAACGCGATCCGTGCCATGGTCGGCCGTGCGATGACTCCCGACCATCCGAGCATCCGCGGAACCGCCCAGAATCCGGACGCGTTTTTTCAGGCGCGCGAGGCGGCGAATCCGTTTTATGCGGCGCTGCCGGGGATCGTGCAGGAGGCGATGTTCCGGTTCGCCTCGCTGACCGGCCGGACGTATCATCTTTTTGATTACACCGGGGATCCCGAGGCCGACCGCGTGGTTGTGGTGATGGGCTCCGGCGGAGAGACCCTGCTCGAGACGTCCCGCCACCTCAACAGCATCGGCCAGCGCACCGGCGTGCTGCAGGTCCGGCTTTACCGGCCGTTCGATACTGCGGCATTTCTCGGCGCCCTGCCAGCCAGCGTCAGGCACATCACGGTGCTCGACCGCACGAAAGAGCCCGGCGCCCCTGGCGAGCCGCTCTTCCTTGACGTGTCTTCGACCGTCTTCACAAAAGGCGGCACGAAGTGGAGCAAGCTCCCCCGCGTGACCGGCGGGCGGTTCGGGCTCGCCTCGAAAGAATTCACCCCGGCGATGGCGGTGGCGGTCTTCGCGGAAATGCAGGCGGCGGTGCCCAAGGAGGAATTCACGGTCGGCATCGAGGACGACGTGAGCGGGCTTTCGCTCCGCTACGACAGGGAATTCCAGCTCCCCGGGCAGACGTTCAAGCAGGCGGTCTTTTTCGGGCTGGGGTCGGACGGCACGGTCGGCGCGAACAAGAACACGATCAAGATCATCGCCAAGAAGCTCGGGCTGCACGCGCAGGCGTATTTTGTTTACGATTCGAAGAAGGCGGGCGCGGTGACGGTCTCGCACCTGCGTTTCGGGGAAGAGCCGATCCACGCGCCGTATCTCGTGGAGGCGGCGGACTTCGTCGGCTGCCACCAATATCATCTTCTCGAGCAGCAGCCGGTCCTCGACGCGGCCCGCGAGGGCGCGATCTTCCTGCTCAATACCCCCCACAGCGGGGAGACCGCATGGGGGCGCCTCTCGCGCGAGTCGCAGGAGATGATCCTCTCGAAGAAACTGAAATTTTACGTCATCGACGCCTACAAGATCGCCCGGGAGACCGGCATGGGGGCCCGCATCAACACGATCATGCAGGTCGCCTACTTCGCGCTGAGCGACATCCTCCCGCTCGACCAGGCGATCGCCGAGATCAAAAGCGCGATCGAAAAAAGCTATGCCCGCAAGGGGGCCGACCTCGTGCAGAAGAACTGCAACGCCGTGGACAAATCGGTCGAGGGCATTCATCAGGTCGCCGTCCCGGCAGAGGTCACCTCGACATGCCCGCGCCCGTTTCCGATTCCGGCCGAGGCGCCGGAATTCGTGCGCGCAGTTTCGGGCACCCTGCTTGCGGGACGCGGCGACGGGCTGCCGGTCAGCGCATTCCCGCCCGACGGCGTCTGGCCGAGCGGAACGAGCAAATGGGAAAAGCGCAACCTCGCGGTCGAGCTGCCGGTGTGGGATCCTGCGATCTGCATCCAGTGCAACAAATGCGTGATCGTCTGCCCGCACGCCGCGATCCGCGCGAAATACTATCCGGAGGCCTCGCTGGCCGGTGCGCCCGAGACATTCCAGTCGGTCGCCTTCCGTTCACCCGACAACCCCGGGCAACGCTACACGATCCAGGTCGCCCCGGAGGACTGCACCGGCTGCCGGCTCTGCATCAATGTCTGCCCGGCGAAGGACAAATCGAACGCCAAGCACAAGGCGCTCGATGCCGCCCCGCAGGCACCGCTGCGCGAAAAAGAGCGCGCGAACTTCGCGTTCTTCGAGTCCCTGCCCGCCCCGGACCGCACCCGGCTGAAGACCGACATCGTAAAGGACAGCCAGTTCTTCACGCCGCTCTTCGAGTATTCCGGCGCCTGCGTGGGCTGCGGGGAAACCCCGTATATCAAGCTCCTCACCCAGCTGTTCGGCGACCGCGCGGTCATCGCGAACGCCACCGGATGCTCGTCCATCTACGGCGGCAACCTGCCAACCACGCCATACACGGTCAACGCCGACGGGCGCGGACCGGCCTGGGCGAACTCGCTCTTCGAGGACAACGCAGAGTTCGGACTCGGGCTTCGCGTGTCGGTCTCGGACAAAGAAACGCAGGCCCGCGAAATCCTTTCGGCCTTCCGGGAGGCGCTCGGCGCGGAGTTTGTGGACGAGATTCTGGGTGCCGACCAGTCGAACGAATCCGGGATCGCGGAGCAGCGCGCGCGGATCGTGGAGCTGCGCAACCGGCTCGGCAGGCTTCCGGAAAATCTTCGGGCGCGCTTCGACGGGCTCGCCGATTACCTGGTGAAAAAATCCGTATGGATCGTCGGCGGCGACGGTTGGGCGTATGACATCGGGTTTGGCGGTCTCGACCATGTGCTTTCTCTGGGCGAGAACATCAACATCCTCGTCCTCGACACAGAGGTCTATTCGAACACCGGCGGGCAGGCGTCGAAATCGACGCCGATCGGTGCGGTGGCGAAGTTTGCGACCTCGGGCAAGAGCCACGCCAAAAAAGATCTCGGCCTCTACGCGATGAGCTACGGCGGGGTCTATGTGGCGAAGGTGGCGATGGGCGGGAAGGATTCCCAGACGGTGAAGGCGTTTGCCGAGGCGGAATCGTATCCGGGCACCTCGCTGATCATTGCCTACAGCCATTGCATCGCGCACGGCTACAACCTGGCGAACGGCCTCGACCAGCAGAAGCTGGCGGTGGACACCGGCTACTGGCCGCTCTACCGGCACGATCCGCGCCGTCTGGAACAGGGGCTCGCGCCGCTCGTCCTCGACTCCCCCGCGCCGAAGGTTCCGCTCTCGCGGTTCACCGAAAACGAGATCCGCTACCGGTTCCTCGAGGCGACAAACAAAGACCGTGCTGCGGCGCTCGCTCACGACGCGCAGGAGCAGATCAACGCACGCTACGAAATCTACCGCCGCATGGCCGCCACCCCGGAGAAAAACTCATGAACCTCACCACCCGCTACCTCGGCCTCGAACTGAAATCCCCGTTCGTCATCGGCGCCTCGCCGCTGGGCGACGACATCGACTCGGCGAAACGGCTCGAGGACTTCGGGGCGTCCGCGCTCGTGATGCACTCGCTCTTCGAGGAGCAGCTGACGAGCGAATCCGCCGCCGTCGCCTCGCTCACCGAGTCGTTCGAGGAATCCTCTGCCGAGGCCCTGAGCTACTTCCCGGACTCCGCCGAATATGCGCTGGGCCCCGAGGATTACCTCAACCACATCGCACGACTGAAGGGCTGCCTCTCGATCCCGGTCATCGCCTCGCTGAACGGACGCACCCCGGGAGGCTGGATCGGCCACGCGAAATTCCTTGAGGAAGCCGGCGCAGATGCCATCGAGCTCAACATCTACGAGGTTCCGACCGACATGGAGGAAAGCGGTGCGGAGATCGAATCCCGCGTGCTGGAGGTCGTGGCCGGGGTTCGTGAGAAGGTGAAAATCCCGTTCGCGGTGAAGCTCTCCCCCTTCTACTCCTCGCTGCCGAACCTCGCAAAAAAAATCCACCTCGCGGGCGCGGACGGGCTGGTTCTTTTCAACCGGTTCTACCAGCCGGATCTCGACATCGAGGCTCTCGACGTCGAGCCGAAGCTCTTCCTGTCCACGTCCTCCGAGCTGCTCCTGCGCCTGCGCTGGATGGCTGTCCTCTACGGAAAAACCCCGCTCTCCCTCGCGCTCGGCGGCGGCGTCCACAAAGTTCACGACGCGATCAAGGGGATCATGGCCGGGGCCGATGTCCTGCAGGTCGTCTCGCTCGTCCTGCGCCACGGGCCGCAGGCGCTCGAGGCTCTCATCAAGGACTGCACGCGCTGGATGGAGGAGCACGACTACAAGAGTGTCACCGAGATGCGCGGATGCCTGAGCCACAGGAACTCGCCGGATCCCGCTGCCTTCGAGCGTGCGAACTACCTTCGCGTCCTCCAGCTCTGGAAGGTATGAACCCGCTCCCACTGCGCGCGCTTCTGTTCCCCGCGCTCGCCGCCGCCTTTCTGGGAGCCGGTTGCGACCGGCCTGCCGAGCCGGCCGCGCCGCTGCAGGAAACCGGCACGCAGGAAGCCGGCACGCCACCGCCGGCCAGCGTGGTGACGATCCCCGAAGAGTTTCAAACTCCGCAGCAGCCCGCGCTCCCGGCCACCCCGCGGATTCTTTTTGCCGCCCGGAATTTCCAAGTGAAAACCGGATCCGGCATCCAGGGGATCAAGGCGGGCGAAACCGTGGACGTCCTCCGCGAGGACGGAGAAAATGTCCTCGTTCGATACGGCAGTCTGGAATTCACGCGGCCCCTTTCGTTTTTTTCCGCGACCTTCGTCAGCTCCCCTCCCTCACAGGCCGGGCCTGCCGCGCCGGATCCGGAGCCCGCCGGAACGCTCGGCCTCGCGACCCCCGCCACCGAGCCCGCCCTCCCCGGGGAATCCCTCCCGGCCATTCCTTTGCATCTTCCACGCCAGAGCGCCGGAGAGAGAAAATTGGCGGAGCTCACGGACTCGATCCGCGCCCTGAACGAGAGGATCCGGGCCGCCCAGGCCGGGCCTTCCGGAAAACAACCGACCCGCGCGGAAATGCGGGCACTCGAACAAATGAAGGCGGATCGCGACGCGCTCAGCCTTCAGTTGACGACCCTCGGCAAACCTTGAGCTTTCCGGCGAAACACGCTACCAGTCGGAAGAAAATTTCCCGCAGCTTCCACACCAACGCGGCGGAGGTGCCGGCCGCGAAATCCTCTCCACCTCAAAAATATTTCCATGTCTGAAATCACACCTGACGTCATCTCCAAGCACGGCATCACGCCGGAAGAATACGAGCGCATCCGCGGGATCCTCGGGCGGGATCCGAACTTCACCGAGCTCGGGGTCTTCTCGGTGATGTGGAGCGAGCATTGCTCGTATAAAAATTCGAAG
>Ga0194063_10002810_pt1 | contig 10667 bp, 10 predicted proteins | sample SepL3720m_MetaG_FD_155459 | JGI IMG/M metagenome (GOLD analysis project Ga0194063, IMG submission 155459) | Anoxic zone freshwater microbial communities from boreal shield lake in IISD Experimental Lakes Area, Ontario, Canada - Sep2016-L373-20m | ecosystem: Environmental > Aquatic > Freshwater...
TTGCAATTGAATTTATGTATATCAGCGCAAAAATCGAATCTGAGCTCAATGAGCTTAATGATGACGATCGAGCTGAATACCTCGAAACTCTAGGTATCAAAGATTCAGGCTTGAATATTCTGATTAAAGAAGCTTACAAAATGCTCGGATTGCAGACATATCTCACCACTGGGGAGATCGAGACAAGAGCCTGGACCATTCATCAGGGTGATAGTGCGCCACAGGCCGCAGGCGTCATCCACGGTGATTTTGAAAAAGGTTTCATCGCAGCCGAAGTCGTCAATTGGCAGGACTTGCTCGATAACAATGGCTGGCCAGGCGCGAAATCCAAAGGCCTGGTGCGAACCGAGGGAAAAACGTATATAATGAGAGATGGCGATGTGGTAGTGTTTCGATTTAATGTTTGAAATTAGTTGGCAGTTGGTAGTTGGCAGTTTGTAGTTTGTGGTTTGTAGTTTGTTTTGTAGCTTGTAGTGAATGGTGAATAATGTGATGTCATCCTGAGGTATCGAAGGATCTAGAGCCGGTAGCTAGGGCTCGTTTGGGAAATAGAACGCACAGCTAGATTCTTCACTCTAGCTTTCATCGTTCAGAATGACAAAGGGTATTTTAGAATTTAACCTCACCCAGCCTCTCCTTCGAAAGGAGAGGGGCAAGTGCATTTAGGATTTAAAAAATTAGAATTTGTTTGATATTTCGGATTTGATATTTTGAGTTTATAATTTATTGATAATCTATTTGAAATTTGATAATTGAAAATTAAATAATTAATTGAAAATTGATAATTGAAAATTGAAAATTTATCTGTATCTTGTATTAATGTGTATTTAAATTAGGAGAATATATGAATTTTGAGGGTGGAAAATGGCGAGATGAGATTGATGTGAGAGATTTTATGTTGGAAAACATGGTCCCCTATGACGGCGATGAGAGCTTCCTGTCTGGATCAAGTCAAAAAACAAAAGATCTATGGGAAAAATGCAAGGATCTGCTTCAAAAGGAACGTGACGCTTTTGGTGGAGTGCTCGATATTGATACTGAGAGGATTTCAACAATTACAAGCCACAAGCCTGGATATATACAGCAGGACAAGGAAGTAATCGTCGGGCTCCAGACTGATGAGCCGCTCAAACGTGGTGTCAAACCCTTTGGTGGTATCCGAGTCGCTGCCAAAGCTTGCGAGGAATACAACCGGAAGATAAGTCAGGATATCTTGGATATTTGCAAATTCCGCAAGACTCACAATGATGGTGTATTCTCGGTTTATACCAATACGATGCGAACCCTCCGCAAGCTTGGCATCTTGACTGGGCTACCTGATAATTATGCTCGTGGCAGAATTATCGGTGATTATCGTCGAGTGGCGCTCTATGGTATTAATTTTCTAGTTGAGCAAAAGGAAAAGGACAAAAAGACGCTAGCTGGACCCATGACCGATGAATTGATCAGATTGCGCGAAGAGATCACTGAGCAAATCGTTGCTTTAATGATGATCAAAGAGATGGCGGCCGAATACGGATGCGATATTTCCAATCCAGCGACCAACGCCAAGGAAGCAATACAATGGACTTATTTTGCTTATCTCGCAGCGCTCAAGGAGCACGATGGTGCGGCGATGAGCCTCGGCAATACTTCATCATTTTTTGATATTTATATTGAGAAAGATATGGCCGAAGGCAGTTTGGACGAAGAGGCTGCACAGGAATTAATCGATCAATTTATCATCAAATTACGACTTGTCCGACACCTCCGAGCAAGCGAATATAATGATCTTTTCGCTGGCGATCCGACTTGGCTGACCGAATCACTCGGTGGCACTTGGGAGAACGGCCAACACAAGGTGACGAAAACCTCATATCGCTTCTTGCAAACACTTTACAATCTTGGGCCTTCACCAGAGCCAAATCTCACCGTGCTTTGGAGTGATAAATTACCCGAAAGTTTTCGGCGCTATGTGGCCAAAGTTTCCATAGATACTTCATCAATTCAGTATGAAAATGATACGCTGATGCAAAAAGAATATTGCTACGATGACTATGGCATCTCTTGTTGCGTTTCACTGCTCAAAACTGGCAAGATGATGCAATATTTTGGCGCTCGTTGCAATCTAGCCAAGATTTTATTGATGGCGATTAATGCTGGCAAGGATGAATTTACCGGCGATGATGTTGTCCAGGGCATCGAGCCGATGTATGAAGATGAATATTTGAATTTTGACAAAGTTTGGGCAAATTATCAGAAAGTAGCGAGTGAAATTGCCAAAGATTACGTCGATACGATGAACGTAATTCATTATATGCATGACAAATATTACTATGAACGCGCGCAGATGGCGCTACTTGACAGTGAGCCATACCGGGTCATGGCCTTCGGCGCGGCTGGCCTATCAGTCGTCGCTGATTCACTATCAGCAATCAAATTTGCTAGAGTCAAGCCGATCCGAAATGAATACGGTATTGCGACTGATTTTGAGATTGAAGGCGAATTCCCTCAATACGGTAACGATGATGACAAAGTTGACTCGATCGCTGTTGAATTGGTCGAGGGTTTCAGCAAAGAATTGTCCAAGCACCATATCTATCGAGATGCCAAGCCGACTCTCTCGATACTGACTATCACCTCCAATGTTGTTTATGGCAAGAAAACTGGCTCCACTCCCGATGGTCGCAAAGCTGGCGAACCATTTGCACCTGGTGCCAACCCAATGCATGGCCGTGATTCGCATGGCGCTATCGCTTCACTCAACTCCGTCGCTAAGCTCGAATACTCCTATGCCAAAGATGGTATCTCCAACACTTTTTCAGTCACTCCTCACACACTCGGCGCAGACAAAGATGAGCAAATTAACAATCTAGTCTCATTGATCGGTGGATATTTCCAAAAAAACGCTCATCACCTCAACGTCAATGTGCTTGATCGTGATACTTTGCTTGACGCTATGGAGCATCCTGAACTGTATCCTCAATTGACTATCCGTGTCTCGGGATATGCGGTAAATTTTGTCAAACTTTCTCGCAAACATCAAGAAGAGGTCGTCAAGAGAACTTTCCACGAAAACCTTTAAATGACAGATTACAGATGATACAAATTTACGGATATTGGATGGATACAATTTTAAAATTGGGTGTCATCCTGAGTTATCGAAGGATCTAGAGCATGGGGCTAGTGCTCGTTGGGAATATAGAACGCTTCACTAGATTCTTCACTCAAGCTTACTTGTTCAGAATGACAGATGATAATTTTAAAATTGGTCATTGAAAATTAAATGATTAATTGAAAATTGATAATTGATAATTGATAATTGATCTTGTATTTCGTGTTTGATATTTAATTAAAATAATTTCTAGGAGCCCATGGCTGATAATTTTCATTCTACCCCGGTGCCTGATCTTTATGCGCATGCCGAAGGTCACGCAAACAAGAAAGTCACTCATACTTTCACCAATTTACTACTACTCTCAATCTTGGCTGGTATTTTTATCAGTTTTGGCGGAGCCTTTGCGACCTTAATCGCTGCGGGTGCTTCGAATCTACCAATTGGTATCGTCAAGACCCTGATGGGCATCGCTTTTAGCCTTGGGCTTATCTTGGTCTTGGTCGGTGGCGCGGAGCTGTTCACTGGCTCGACGATTGTCTCAATCGGGTGCTTCACCAAAAAAGTCTCTATCCCCGCCTTTATCAAAAACCTTTTTATCGTGTATATTGGTAACTTTATCGGCTCAATCTTTGTTGCGATAATGATTTATCTCAGCCGGGAATATTTGATGAATGGCGGAGCCTTCGGTGTTACTGCTTTTTCAATCGCAAATACCAAGATGAGTCATGATTTTACTGAAGCGATTGTCTTGGGCGTTTTGGCCAATATGCTAGTTTGTCTCGCGATTTGGCTCTCATATAGCGCTAGGAACACGACTGACAAGATTTTGGCGCTACTCTTCCCCGTCACCGCCTTTGTAGCAATGGGTTTTGAGCACTCAGTTGCCAATATGTATTTGATTACGATTGCTTTATTTATCAAGAAATTTGATGGTGGCTTTCTGATCGCCAAACATATCGAATCAGCTTCACTGACTTGGTCAAATTTCTTCATCCACAATTTGCTACCAGTCACCATTGGCAATATCATCGGTGGCATCGTAATCTGGTGGTTTGTCTGGATGATTTATGGTAGAAAAAGCGATTAATATGAATATTCATTCGATCGAAACCTTTGGTACTCATGAAGGGCCGGGCATTCGCTTCGTCATCTTCACACGGGGATGTAATTATAAATGTCTTTATTGCCACAATCCAGACTCCCAGTCGATGGTTAGTAGCCAACAGTTGTCGATTGAAAAACTGATTGAAATGATCGACAAGAATATCCCCTACTTTGGCGAAAAAGGCGGAGTCACTGTCAGCGGTGGCGAGCCACTGCTCCAAGCCAATGAGATTGGTGAGTTATTTAAAAAATTGAAATTGAAACCTCACCTAGCCTCTCCTTCTAAAGGAGAGGGACTCAAGCGGACTATTCATGCTGCAATTGATACCAATGGCTCTGTCTTAAACGATGATGTCAAAGAGATGCTCAAATATACGGACTTGGTCTTGCTCGACATCAAGCATATTGACCCAATCTGGCATGAAAAAGTTACTGGTAATCGAGTCGCGGGGGAAATTGTGCCCTCAATCATCTTTGCCGACTACCTACAATCGCAAAATATCCCCTTCTGGATTCGCTATGTTCTCGTCCCAGGATACACCGACCAAGCTGAATACTTGGAACAAACAGCTGAGAGTCTGAGCCGTTATGACAATCTCGAGCGCATCGAAATCTTACCCTATCACACGATGGGTGAATATAAATACGAGGAGATGGGAATTGAATATAAATTAAAAGATATCCAGCCATCCACAGCTGAACAGATTCAAGAAGCCAAAAGAATACTGGGAAAAAGTGGTAAGAAAGTTATAGTCAGATAAAAAAAATTGGCTAGTGGCCGTCCCATCCTGGGACGACAGCTAGCCGGTACTTTGTTTTATTCTTTGATTAGATTTAAGAAATACCGACCGAGAATAAAACGAGTGTGATTCACTCCGATGGCATTAGCTACCATCTCGGTATTACTATGCCAGGAGCGGTCTAAGCGCCCCAGACTCTTGCCAGAAAATAAACATTCGCGCGCTTCTTCCTCCAATAAAAAGAGTGCGACAATCGGCGATGTAGACAGCGAGCCGACTTCAGTTCGTGGATCATAGACATCCAACGGCCTCTCCTTCTCAAGCGGAGAATTGTAAAGAACAAGCCCATGCGCAAAGGTAATGGCCAGAAAGTTTCGATCGTGGAGTTTTGAGCCAACCCCCACTTGACTAGCCGTCGCTGCCCATTTCTGTTCCAGTTTCTCAACGACTGGTTTGCCATCCTCTAGACTGACCTTGTATAGAGCCCCCGATATGGTGATTGCAAAAAACAACTCTAACATTTGCATCCTCCTTTTTCTTGCCATATGCATGGATCAAGATAGCTATTATTTATCACGTTTGTGTGATTGAAGCAAGGGAGAAATTTCCTCAAATAGTAGCAAAGGGGTCATAGCCCGATAAAAATAAAATCAGCTCCGGTTCCGAAGAACGAGAGCTGACTAGTTAGAGCAATGAGATTTACATCTCACTCACGGGAATCGAATTACCCTTAGCTGGGAAGCCGAATATGACAAGTACAACCATGGCGACAATTAGAATTAATGCTAACCAGAAAACGACTGGTGAATAGTCATAATTCCATCCAATAACAACGATTTTATCATCTCTGACTTGGAAGATTGGATCAAAAACTCTCTGGTCCCAAGGAAATGATACACGAAGTGCTGTTACTATTTGACCGCTTGCATTCAGAGTTTCGCAATCAAAATAATCAGCCCTCCTTATAACCGCATCATAATGCAGAATGGAGCCAGTCGATTTCTTTGCCCATTCTTGAGAGAGACTTATCTCGTATGTTTTTCCCTCTATTTCCTTCCATGAATTGGCGCTGTACACCATGGAAACTATCGCTAACACCAGCGACCCTACTATCATAACTATCAAAGGCCACTTCCACATAACCAAGCCCTCCTTCTTCTTGCCGTTGATACGGATCAAGGTACATATTATTTACCACATTTACGAGGTTGACGCAAGGGAGATTTTCTGATATTGTCTAGTTACAATTTAATTAACTTTTCCCGCCACTCTCGAGTAGCGGGACCAAGTGCTCGAACTCAAACGAGCTAGGCAGAGATGCGACAAAACTTGGGCCAGAAAGGAGCAATTTTGAGACAGTACGAACTTACGTACCTTATTTCTGATGTTGTGCCAGAGAGCGATCTGAACAAAATCACCGGCAAAATCGGTGGTTATATCAGCGCGATCAAGGGCAGTATCGAAAAAGAGGAGATCTGGGGTCGCCGGAAGCTTGCTTATCCTATCAAGAAGCAGGAATTTGCAACTTATGTAACAATTAATTTCAGTGTCGCTCCTGAATTCACCGCTGAGCTTGAGCGTGAAATTCGCTTGACCAATGAAGTTTTGCGTCATTTGTTGATTGTCAAAGAGTATGAGAAGGAAGAATTGACTTTGACCGCTGATGAAATTGCTGAAAATTCAGCCGTCCAAGAAGTTGTTGGAAGTGAGAAGTCTTTCGAAGCTATCGAGGGCGAGACCGAGGCCAGCAAGAATTTGATGGCCGTTCGTGAAGAAGTCGAAGAAAAGACAGAAGAAAAAGCGCCTGCAACCAAAGAAGTAGTCGCTGAAGTAGAAAAAACTGCAGTCATTGAAACGCCTGCAGTTGATGAGAAAAAAGCCATCAAAGAGAAAAAAGACGCTGAGAAAGAAACAGTGAAAAAAGTAGCCAAAGTTGCCAAAGTCAAAAAAGGCGAAGACGAAGCTGATCGACTTTCCAAGCTCAATGATGAACTTGATGATATCCTCAAAGACGACCTTTAGAATTTTTACACATCAAATATTTACTTTTGACATTTTATCAAACGTAATTTATATTTGATCTGAGATTAGAAATTATAAATTCGAAATTATTTCGAAGAAAGGTACTATGTTAAATATCAATCGTGCACAAATCCTGGGCAATCTGACCAAAGATCCCGAGATGAGATATACACCAAACGGCCAAGCCGTCACTAGCTTCTCAGTCGCCACCAACAGACGTTGGAAGGGCCGAGATGGAGCTGCCGATGGCGAAGCGACCGAATACCATGAGATCGTAGTCTGGGGCAAACAAGCCGAAACTATCACGCCAATGCTAAAAAAGGGTGAGCCAGTCTTCATCGAAGGACGTTTGCAGACTAGATCATGGGAAGGCCAAGATGGGGCCAAGCGTTACAAGACCGAAATCGTCGCCGAAACCGTCATCGTGTTGGGTGGACGTGGCGGAGCACAATCTGCAAATAGTTATAGCGCTGCACCTGCTGAGGATTCAAAACCAGCCAGCAAGAGCAAAGCAAAAGTTGAAGAGGAAGAAATCGACATCGAAGACATTCCTTTTTAAACATTTTAAATCATACGAGATACGAAAAATACCAATAATTGGATTAGACTTCGTATATTTCGTAAGATTTAATATTTCATATTAATAATAATGGAACTTTATGGCTTACATACAAAAACAATCAAGCTACACTAGAAATAGAAAATGCTTAATCTGCAAAGCAAAGATCAAAGACGTTGATTACAAAGATGTTACAACATTGTCTCGATATTTGGATCGTTGGAACAAAATGGACAGCTCTTATCGCAATGGTAATTGTGCCAGACATCAACGACAAATGACAACTGCGATCAAACGTGCTCGTCACCTTGCGCTTTTGCCTTTCACAGTTCGTTAAATAGACGGAAAGGAACAAATTATGCTATCAATTACTGACCTGAAAACAGGCGTTAAATTTAGCTTGGACAATGATCCATACATCGTTATCTCCTACTCTCACTCAAAGATGGGACGTGGTTGTGCTGTTGTGAAGACAAAGATCAAAAATCTGAGAACGGGCGCAACTGTAGATAAAACATTTCAAGGTGCCGATAAATTTGATGAGGCTGATCTCTCCAAACACTCGGCCAATTATCTTTATAGTGATGAAGTTGACGCTTATTTCATGAACAATGAAACATTTGATCAATTTACTATCCCACTTGAAAAAATCGGCGAGCAAAAGCAATATATGATTGAGGACAATAATCTCGACGTGCTTTACTTTGGCGATGAGGCTCTCAATGTTGAACTGCCAATCAAGATGAAATTTAAGGTCACCTCCGCGCCACCAGCCGTACGCGGCAACAGCGCTGGAGCGATCACCAAGAAAGTTACACTTGAGACTGGTGCGACTGTCGATGCGCCAATCTTTATCAAAAATGATGATGAGATCATCGTTGATACGAGAGATGGCTCCTACGTCGAACGCGCCTAATCACAGACGATTAAATCAAAAAACACCCCTATTGAGACTGTCTAATAACCCTCTCAAATATTTACTACTAATATCACAAAATGTCATCTCTTTTGATTACGATTTGATGTTATCCACTGGTCTAAATATCTAGTCTCAGACTAATAAAAATCAGTCATTTTATGACTGATTTTTGTGTTTTTTGTGCTCAATTGAGCGTAAAATATAGATAGATGATATTTAAATATAAGGACTCTATGAAATTTATGTCGTATGATCAGAATCAATCATATTTACTACCACCTACGCTAAAAGAGTGTTTGCCCGCAGATCATATTTGTTTTACTGTCGACAGCGTAGTCAACAAACTTGATCTCTCAGAAATAGAAAAAGATTACACTGAAGAAGGCCACCCTGCCTACAATCCTCGCATTATGATTAAGATACTTTTCTATGGCTATCTCCAGGGTGTTCGAAGCTCAAGAAAACTTGAGAACAAAACGTCAGAAGATATTGTTTGCCGCTATTTGACCGGCAACGCTCATCTTGATCATGGTACAATCAATCTTTTCAGGAAAAAGCATCTTTTAAAACTTTCACTTATCTTCATGCAGATAATTGCTACCATTAAGATTTTGGGGCTAGCTGATTTCTCTGATATTTCCATAGATGGCACCAAGATAAAAGCTCAAGCTTCCAGACAAAATCTCTTTACCAAAGATGACATAGCTAAGCTAAAAACCAAGATGGAGACTTTTCTCTCCGAATCCCTGGTTGTCGACGAGAACGAAGATGAAAAATTCGGTGACAAGCGTGGTTACAATCAGATTCCAGAACAGATGATTGATAAAAAGATTAATCAAGAAGAGGTGAGAAGAGTCCAAAAGAAACTAGCTGATTTGGATAAGGCTGATAAAGAGATCGAACGCAGACAGGATGAGGCCAAGGCAATTGACAAAAAAGAAGGCAAAACAGAAAAAGGCAGAAGAGAACAAGACAAAACTAATAATCTTGCATCCAATACTACTGATCCTGAATCTGCCTTGCTGAAAATGAAGGATGGCTCATTTAAAATGGCCTACAATGTTGGGATCGCCGCTTCAAAACAATTTATCGTAGCCTACGACATCACTAGCGATCCGTCAGACACCAAGAGCTTGCCCCAAATGATAGAAAAAACAGAAAAAAATACCGGTCAGAAAGTAGCAAAAGCCAAGGCCGACTCAGCCTACTTTACCAAAGATAATATTAAGTTTTTGGATGATAATCAGACAGAAGCTTTTATCCCGGATACACTAATGAGATTAGAAGAACGCAAGGAGGACAAAGCCGAGAGAGAAAATCTTGAGAATCGGTACGATCGGAAGAATTTCATTTATGATGAAAAAAATAGCCAATTTGTCTGTCCTGATGGCAAGCCACTTAAATTCAAGCAAAACAACAAAAATGGATCAACGATCTATAAGGGCAGCGAATGCCAGAATTGTATCAATCGTAAGCTCTGCACGAAAGGCGGAGCTCGCCATCTTGCAATTGACTTTGAGTTGGAAAAGATAAGAACAGCCATGAGGACGAAATTAAACACCGATACAGGCAAGCAAAAATACGGAGAACGTCTTCCTGAGATAGAGCCAGTTATGGCAAGCATAAAGTGTGATCAGAATTTCACTGAGTTTCTGTGTCGCGGCAAAGAAATGGCTCTGATCGAGATAGGGTTAGCCGCAATAGCTCATAATATTAAGAAAATGTATTTTGGATTGAAAAGAAGGTCAATTAAACAAAAGGATATCAGCTGGAATAGCCCAATGGGAGTACAGAAAATGCAGATAATCTAAGACAGGCAAGGGGGATTGCCTTGGGTTAGACAAAAAAACTTCAGCAACCTTTTTTTCAAAGTGTTGAATTGTAGTTGGGGCAAAAGTGGTTGATAGACAGTCTCTATTCTTGGGGTGTTTTTTGATTTGTTGATTCATCTTACACACATTTAAAATATTACCCTTATTCTTCGACTTCCCGATGAGTATCGGGAGGGACCTGCCTGACGGTAGGCAGGGAAATCAAATAATGAATAATAATCACCAAGATCTCTCGGCTCCGTGGAATTTATCCTGAGCTTGCCGAATGGGCTCTGCTCGAGATGACAGACAGCATGCATTGTGTGGATTATATATGTTTTGTTTGGTTACTGACTTTTTGATTTGCAAATTAAAATATATTGTCATATTATATATGTACAATGATTTTAAATTA
>Ga0194063_10002812_pt1 | contig 10665 bp, 11 predicted proteins | sample SepL3720m_MetaG_FD_155459 | JGI IMG/M metagenome (GOLD analysis project Ga0194063, IMG submission 155459) | Anoxic zone freshwater microbial communities from boreal shield lake in IISD Experimental Lakes Area, Ontario, Canada - Sep2016-L373-20m | ecosystem: Environmental > Aquatic > Freshwater...
CTACCAAGCGCTCGCACAAATCGATCCGAGGAAGGCGCTTGAAGAGCTAAGGCGGCTCGACCCCAATGCCCGAAAAAAGTTCCCCCAGCTATTCGCCCTCTACGAGCTAGAGCTTCGAGTTTTCAATCTTCGCGATCCGTCAGCTGAAGACCTCGCCCGGCGGATCGTCTTTGACTTCCCCGAATCCGAAACGGCAACGCTGGCAAAGATTCGCACCGGCGATCTTTTCAGGCTGACCAATCGGATCAAACCGGCCATCGATCAATACCGGTCCATCCAAAAATCCATCGCCGATGAGACCGGTGGCCGCAAGCTGCCAGCGCAGGATAGAGCTCACTCGATCACCGTCGAGAACCTGCTGGAAAGCGGGCAGCGCCGCGAGGCCGCGGATAAGCTCCGCACATGGGAGCTCGCCCATCCGATGGCGAAGTTCGAAGGGGATTTCCTGCTTCTTCGTGCCCGGATGCTCAACGCCTTTGGCAGATGGGCCGAAGCGCTCGTCGAGCTCGATTCTTTTAAAAACATCCAGCGAGATACCCCCTACGAAATCGATGCCGATTTCTACCGCGCCGAAGCGCTCCGCGCACTCGGAAAAACTGACGAGGCCAGAAAGATCTGGAAAGATATCGTCACCCGGTACCCCCGCCACGAGCTGGCGGCCCCCAGCAAGGCTCAACTTCTGAAGCCTCAATGAAAAGACACTTCCTTTTTCTCTTTTTGCTTTCCGCCACGCTCTGCGCCGATCCGGGGCGGATCTACACGGCGGCCGATCCGGCTTCGCCGGGAGGGATTGAAGGCCGGACGCCCTTACCGCTCACGCATGCCCTCGCGGTCGAGCACGACCGGCTGCATGTCTATCGGGCCGAGCTGGCTGATGGAGGAAAATCGTTCACATTCTCCCACCTGCCCACGGGCAAATACGACCTCGTGCTTATTTCCGCCGGGAACGCCGTTTTCGAGGGATTGATGCTTGGTGCTCTGTCCGTGGATCCCGATCCCGCATCGATGCAGAACCTTGAGAAACGGGTGGCCGTGGCGGATTCCTTCTTTAACCGGCATGCCGTTTGCCGGACAGGCCTCACCGGAGATCAGGCGCTGGTCTTTGTGGAGCGCATCCGGGATCACTTGACTCTTCAGCAATCCGGCGAAAAGCTGAATGCCAATGTGAGGAGGCTCGAGATCATCGAGCTCGCCCGTGCCACGGACGACTGGCAGATGACAACAACACGCCACATCTACCGCGAAGAAATCCCGCTCGGCCCCTCCCCCGCATTCCTTCGACATTTTTTTGTCTCCACGATTGGAAATATCCGCGTGGTCGATAGCATGAAACAACTTGGCACCGTTATTCTGCCATCCAACTGACCAACCCATCGCATGCCGCAAATTCGAACGAAAAAGGGATTGCCCGAAGGAGGGATTTTCCCATTGAAAGACCGCGAGCTGACAATCGGCCGCGACCCGACGTGCGATATCCCGCTCGATGTCGATTCGCCAGCTTCGCGCCATCATGCCACCGTCTACAAAAGCGGCAGCACCTGGCACATCAAAGACCTCGGAAGCCTGAATGGCACCGAATTAAATGGGAACCGGATCGAAGATAAATTGCTGGCAAACGGCGATATCCTCAAAATCGGAACGGCTGTTTTTGTTTTTGAAGATTCCCAATCGTCCGACGGACAAAAAGGCAATCAATCCGCGGGTTCCGCTCCCACCATAGATGATCCCGACATCCAGGCGATCGTGCGCGAGATGAGCCTCAAAACCCGCCTGATCGAAGCGGAGATTTCGAAAGCGATCATCGGGCAAAAAAAGATCATCTCGGAGCTGCTGACTGCCATTATTTCCAACGGCCACGTCCTGATGATCGGGATGCCTGGGCTTGCGAAGACGATGATGATCCGCACGGTCTCGGAAGTTTTGGACCTGCAGTTCCGCCGCATCCAGTTTACGCCCGACCTCATGCCGTCGGACATCACGGGAACGGACATTCTGGAAGTCGACGAGGCGACCGGGCACAAAGAATACCGGTTCATTAAGGGGCCGATTTTCACCAACATCCTCCTCGCGGATGAGATCAACCGCACGCCGCCAAAGACGCAGGCCGCACTGCTTGAGGCGATGCAGGAACACCGCGTGACGGCAGCCGGAGTGACGTATCCCCTTGACCTGCCATTTTTTGTGCTCGCCACCCAGAACCCGCTTGAGCAGGAGGGAACCTACCCGCTCCCCGAGGCACAGCTCGACCGCTTCATGTTCAGCATCCACATCGATTACCCAAGCGAAGAGGATGAGGAAACAATTGCCAAGGTGACCACCCGTCCGGAAAAAGTGACGTTGAAGAAGCTCCTGACGGCTGCGGAGATCTTGGAATTGCAGCGGGTGGTGCGAGAGCTGCCCATCTCTGATCACGTGGTCAAATACGCCACACGCCTCGCGCGGGCGACCCGCCCTACTGATAAGCGCGCCCCGGACTTCATCAAAAAATGGATCCACTGCGGAGCTGGTCCGCGTGCCACCCAATTCCTCGTCATCGCAGCCAAGGCCAGGGCAGTCATCGACGGCCGGCTGCTCGTCACGACGGACGACGTGCGCGCGGCCGCCAGCCCGGTGCTCCGCCACCGGATGTTCACAAATTTTACTGCCGACTCGGAAGGCATGGATACCGATGCCATCGTCAAAAAGCTTCTCGCTTCCGTCCCCGAGCCCGACGAGAAGGATTACTGAAAACCAAACAGGCGGGACCTTTATGGGGTCCCGCCCGGTTCCTTGGGGATTTCTCGGGAGAAATCTTTTTCCCTGAGGCTGTTTTTGATCAGCCCTCTTTGGATTCCTCAGCTTCCGGTTTCTCGGCGGCCTTGGGTGGAGATTTTTTTGCTGCTTTCTTTTTCGTGGCGGGCTCAACCGCTACGGCTTCTTCGACGACGATATTATCGACCCATTCGATATAGGCCATCGGCGCGGAGTCGCTGAGGCGTGCTCCCAGCTTGATGATCCGGGTGTACCCACCTTTGCGGTCGGCTGCGCGCGGAGCAATTTCGGCAAAGAGCTTTTTGACGGCATCCTTTTGGCCCAGCTCACCGGCGGCCAATCGGCGGGCGTGAAGGTCTCCGCGCTTCCCGAGCGTGACCATTTTTTCCGCGAGCGGACGAACGGCCTTTGCTTTGGCAAGCGTGGTTTTAATGCGTTGGTGTTCGATCAGGCTGCAGACCTGGTTGGCGAGCAGAGCATCGCGGTGGGCGGTCGAGCGACCGAGTTTGACGGTTTTTTTGCGGTGGCGCATGGCTTATTATTTGGCTGGTTCGGCAGGCAGTTCCACGAGGCCGGATTCGAATTTCATTCCGAGTCCGAGTCCGAGCTGTTGGAGCTTGTCCTTGATTTCGTTGAGCGACTTCTTGCCGAAGTTGCGGTATTTGAGCATCTCTGTCTCGCTCTTCATGGCGAGCTGTCCGACGCTGGTGATGTTTGCGTTGTTCAGGCAGTTGGCGGCGCGAACGGAGAGCTCGATTTCGTTGACGCTCATGTTGAGCAGCTTCTTCATCCGCGTGTTTTCCTGGCTGACTTCTTGCGGGGTCTCATCGAACTCCACGGCCTCATCGTTGAAGCCAACGAAGACGTCGAGGTGGTGGCGCAAGATCGCCGAAGATTGTAGAAGAGCCTCATCAGGAGTGATGCGCCCATCGGTCCAGATTTCCAGGATGACCTTGTCGTAATCGGTGCGCTGGCCGACGCGGGTATTCTCGACCGCGTATTTCACCCGGGTCACCGGAGAGAAAATTGAGTCGATGGCGATCACTCCGATGGGTTGATCAGTGCGCTTGTTTTCGTCGCCGGTTGCAAACCCGCGGCCGACCTTAATTTCGAACTCCGCTTCGAATTTTATCTTTTTATCGAGCGTGCAGATGAGCTGCTCGGGGTTCAAAACTTCGCACTGGGCAGTGCTTTCGATGTCGCCAGCAGTCACGGCGCCTTCTTTATTGACGGCGAGCTTGAGGTTGCGGACTTCGTGATCGTGGGCCTTGAACTTGACCTTCTTGAGATTGAGGATGATGTCCACAACGTCTTCGACGACGCTGGGCAGGGTGGTGAACTCGTGCGGGGCCCCTTCAATTTTCACCGAGGTGATGGCTGCGCCTTCAAGCGAGCTGAGGAGAACCCGGCGGAGCGAGTTGCCAAGCGTGTGGCCATAGCCGGCTTCGAATGGCTCGGCGATGAACGTGGCGTATGTGTCTGTGGCGGTGGACTCGTCTTTGACGAGCGTTTTCGGCATTTCAAACCGACCGAGGCGAATTGGCATGTACTGTTCTTTCTTTCGTTGCCGGGTTTCCCTGAGCGCTTCCGGCGGCACATCGAAGATGACCGCCCCAGGACCAACGGCAAAATAGGTTTTGGCGCGAGTCAGCAGGCTCTCACATTCTTGCAGCGTGTCAATCTGTTTCTATCCGAATGTCAAAAACACAAAAAGACAAAAAGGCACTTGCGCAGGAGGCCCGGATGGCGCTGACTGTCCGCCTGTGAAACGTCTGATAGCATATTTCAAGGGCTTGGGCCATCGGCTAATGAACCTTCGTGATACGCCGCATGCTGTAGCTGGAGGAGCTGCGATCGGGATGTTCATGGGGTTCACCCCCTTGTTCGGGGTAAAGACGCTCCTGAGCTTGATCGGCGCCTACCTGCTGCGGTGCAGCAAGCTTGCAGCGGTCATCTCGGTATCGCTTCATGATGTGGTTTGGCCATTTTTGCCTTTTTTGCTGAAGGTGGAATACGACATCGGATATTTCCTCTTGAGCCACCCGCACGTCATGCCAGCCAAAATGGTGGTTAAAAACCTCCACATGGCTGACATGCTGAAGTGGACGACCTTTCTGGAAGTTGGCCGCCCATTGCTCGTCGGCTCACTTTTTGTTTCAGCTCCCGCGGCCCTCATCACCTACGCGATAATGCTCCCCCTGCTCAAGCGGCGGGAGACGCACAGGCTCGCAAGAGAGGCCGCCGGCCACCCGCCAGAACCTGCGCAATAGTTATCCCAGCATGAAGCGCCTGCTCTGGCATCTCTTTATCGGATGGACGCTCAGCGGATTGGCATTGCTGTTTCTTGATCGTGGTTCTTTTGATTGGTGGGACAAGGTGTGGGTTGTTCTTTTTGCCATGGCGGCGTACGCAGGAATTGCGGGCTGGGCAGGAATCTCCCCCGCGCGCGCTTGCGCAAGCATCGTCCTTGTTTCGTTTGCAGCGGCTATCGCCACCGTGAAGCTTACCTTGCCCACGCTTTACTTCACACAGCAGGCGGGACCGGGAGTTGCAGGGCTTTTCCCCATTTCGCTCGTCCTTCTGCTCTTTGCGACTCTGAGCGTCTCCGAGCGGGCGGCTGCAGCGGTTTTCCCGTATTCCGAGCGGGTCGCCCATGCCGCTTGGACGACGATGGGATTTGCGCTTACCGCGGTCAACGCAACCACCTTCCTCGCTAAAACACGATTTTGGTGGGTCTGGAATCCCGCCGGAAACGGCTGGTTGGACGCAGGCATTATGACGGCGCTGCTGGCAGCTGTCGCGTTTGGCCTTTCGTTTGTCTTTCCGGTCGATTCGAGGATGCGGTTGACGAGGTGGTCGGTGGAGGTGACAGCGTTCCTGGCGCTCAACGCCCTTTTTCTTGCCTCCCGATTTGCGATACCCCTGGCAGGCAGATGACTGGGGCAATTTTCGATTATCTGCGCAGCCGAATGCAAGGCGCTGCACCGCTGCAGCCCATCGAGCGGAACATGGCGAAGCGATACGTTAAAGAGCGGCTCAAACGCACTTATCCCGCATTGCGGCTAGATCCAGTTGCCCTCGAACGCGCCTACCAGGAACTTGGCTTGGAGCCGCACGCCGGCTGCGGAGAGGGCGGGGCTACGGTCTACGAGATCACCCTGCCGGAAAACGTGGGCTGAGCGAAGCTTCAGCGAATGATCCCGCGCGTACTCGCTTCGATGAACGAAAGAAGATGTGCGATCACTTCGGAGGAAGCGAGCCCGGAGGCAATTTGCTCGCAGGCCTGTTTCACATTGAGGTTCGAGCGGTAGAGCAAGCGGTAGGCTTCGCGCAGGACACGCGTATCCTCGGCAGAAAAGCCACGCCGCTCAAGCCCGACCTGGTTGATGCCCCGGACTTCCGCCGGATTGCCATCAGCGATCATGAAGGGGGGCACGTCCTGGACAATTTTTGTACAGCCGCCGACGATGGCATGCCGGCCGATCCGGCAGAACTGATGCACTCCCGAGAGCCCCCCAATGATCGTATGGTCCTCGACCACAACATGGCCGGCGAGCGTCCCGTTGTTTGAAAAGATGACGTCGTTCCCAACCGTGCAGTCGTGCGCAATATGCGAGTACGCGAGAAAATTGCCATTATTTCCCACGGTCGTTTTTGCACCGGGCGAGGTGCCGCGGTTGACCGTGCAAAATTCGCGAAACGAGTTGTTATTTCCTATTTCGAGATAGGTCGGCTCGACGGTGTACTTCAAATCCTGCGAACGCTGACCGATCGAACAATACGGAAAAAACACGTTCGCCTCCCCGATGCGTGTGGGCCCGGCGATTGTGACATGTCCAATCAAGCGGCTGCCGGCGCCAATCTCCACGTTCGGTCCGACGTCGCAGAACGGCCCGATTTCAGCGCCGTCGCCGATGGTTGCCGCAGAATCAATGACAGCGCTCGGGTGGATGACGATCATTTGTCAACCAGTCCAAAAAGCAACACGCCTTCCGAGACGACCTCGCCGTTCACAAGACAGCGGCACTGCGCCTTTCCGAGGCGCTTCTTCAAGCTGATCAGCTCGCTTTCGATAAAGAGCGTGTCGCCAGGCAGGACCGGCTTGCGGAATTTCACTTCGTCCGCGCTCATGAAATAGCCGATCTTCCCGGAATTTTCCGTTTTGCGCATCATGACGATGCTGGCAACCTGCGCCATGGCCTCCAGCTGAAGGACGCCAGGCATGACCGGATGGCCAGGGAAGTGGCCTTGAAAATACGGTTCATTGATCGAGACCGCCTTAACTCCAACAGCTTTCGTATCGCCGATAAATTCGATGACCCGGTCCACCATAAGGAACGGAAACCGATGCGGAAGCGTCGCCATGACCTCTTTGATGTCGAGCGCGCCTGTGGTGGCGGCAACCGGCCGGACAGCGGCCGATGCGATCTGCGCATGCTGGAGCGCGAGCCGCTTGGCAGCCTCGGTGTTGATTCCATGTCCGGGCTTAACTGCAACCACATGTCCACGCAGCCGGCGCCCAGCCAGGGAGAGGTCGCCGATGATATCGAGAATTTTGTGTCGGACAAATTCGTCGGGGAAGCGGAGCGGCTCCTTGCTGAGGACGCTCTCGCCACGGGCGACGATGGCATTTTCCAAGCTGCCCCCCTTGATGAGCCCCTTATCCATGAGCGGCTTCACCTCCTCGTAAAAGACAAACGTCCGGGCGGGCGCGATTTCTTTTTCGTAAAATTCCGGCGTGATCTCGGCCGAGAGGAACTGGGTAAACCGACCTTCGGGGCCAACCTGCGTACAGGAGATGCGAAATTTCGGATCCGGAAGAATGACGAGGACCGACCCTCCGATCTCGACCGTAAGGGGCTCGCGGATCTCAAGGTAGGCACGGGGCGCATCCTGCTCGACGATGCCCGCGTTCTTGATCATCTCCGCGTAGGCCAGCGCGCTGCCGTCGCCGATCGGCGGCTCGTTCGAGTCCATCAGGATGAGGGCGTTGTCGACGCCCATGCCGGACAGAGCGGAGATCACGTGCTCGACCGTGTGAATCTTGACCATGCCTTGCACGAGGGTCGTCGCGCGTTCGACGGTTTTGACATGGGCCGCTGCAGCATCGACAACCGGCTCGTCAGGCAGGTCGATGCGCTGGAACTTGAACCCGTGACCAACGGGGGCAGGAAGAATGGTGAGAGTGACATTTTCCCCCGTGTGGAGGGTGCTGCCGGTGAGGCTGCATGAGGATCCGAGTGTGCGTTGTTTTTCCACGTTATTTTATTGAAATGATTCTAGGCGAGCCCCGTGCGGAGCAGGATGTCTAAGTACTTCTGGTTGCTCAGGCGCAGCCGCTTGACGAGCGCGCGCCCGATGGCCCCGAGGATTTGGATGGCGGCTGAAGGCTGAAGGCCAGCCAGCACGCCGATCGTCATGCGCGTGATGCGCAGCAGCGTGCAGGACTCAACGGCGGTCACATTTGCGGAGCGAGGCCCGTCATCAACCAGCGAAACCTCGCCGAAGAAGTCTCCGGCCGAAAGGTGCGAGAGCTCGATTTCCCGATCTCCGGTTTCGGCGGTAACGCGGGCGGAACCTTCGAGCAGGACGAAGAGGCAATGCCCGTCCTCGCCTTGAGTCACAATCCTTTTACCGGCCGGAATCGAGTGGATGTCGCTGAGTTGAAGCAGCGACTTAAGCTCGTCGGGACCAAGCCCGGTAAATAGGCAAAACTGTTCGAGCCGGGGATCATCCGGCTTAAGCGTAATCGTTGTGGTTGGTTGCAAGTTTTCCATCAGTCAGGTGTCTGCGTGCCTCGACCTGGGCAGCCAAGGCATCGCAAGGGATGACAATAACCAGCATGACAATTTTTTGGGAAGCAATCTTTACAAGCGTTTCGCAGAAGCGGCCGCGCGACGCGGAGCTCGCCCGAAGAATACGTTCGCATACCGCGCCGCAGGTGGAGCATAGTGCTGCATCCTTCTGCAACGCTATGACCAGCCTTCAAGCCGACTTCGAAATTCTGGGTGAGACTCCGGATCTCCTAGCGGTCAACAAGCCGGCAGGCGTCCTTGTGCATCCGAGCAAGCCGAACGGGGCGCGCACGCTCTGGGATGAACTGAAGGAACTTCTCGGCTACGAAATCGCCAACGGAGGGCAGGTCTCGCTCATCAACCGCTTGGACCGCGAGACAAGCGGGATCGTCTTGGTGGCAAAAAATGCCGGCGCCGCTCGCATGGCCTCGATCGCCATGCAGCAGGGAAAAATCCACAAGTCCTACCTCGCCATTGTTTGCGGGTGGCCAGAGCTTCAGATTTTCGATGTGAATTTGCCGATCATCCGGATGGGTGAGGTCTGCGAATCGCGCATCTGGCTCAAGCGAGCCGTCCACCCGCTCGGGGCGCCCGCCCGCACGGAGTTCGAAGTCCTTTCCCTCTTCGAGCGCGCCGAAGGGAAATTCGCCCTCGTGCGCGCCCGACCGATCACCGGCCGGACCCACCAAATCCGCGTCCACCTCTCCCATGTCGGATTCCCGGTCGTCGGAGACAAAATTTACGGTCCGTCAGAGGATTGCTATTTGGCGTTTGTGGAATCCGGGTGGAACGACTCGCTCGCGACCCGCCTGCTGCTCCCGCGCCATGCGCTTCACTCCTGCGAGCTCTCGCTCGATTGGGATGGAGAGCCTGTGTGCTGGACATCCGGACTCCCCGCTATGCTCACCGGATTCCTGAAGAGCCAGATTCCCCTCGGGGAAAACTCTTTAAAATGAGGCTCAGCGCTTCGGGTGTTCCCGAGCGTCTTCCCCTGGCTCTGCGGGTTTCTTTTTTATCAGCATGCGCCCGAAGCCGGTTTCGCCAACTCTTGGGATCAGCTCGCGAATCGAGTCGGAGGCTTTGCGCAGGTTGTGGAGGGTTTCGAGAAGCTCTGTGCGCACGGCGCGGCGCTGGGCGGGAGTTTCCCCCATCACCTCAAGAGAGCTGCGATCGAGGTGGGCGATCGTCGACTCGAGCTTCACGACCGCCTCATGCGATTGGCGAACTGTTCGCGTGGACTCTTTCGTAAGCTCATCCACCTGGGCTCCAAGCTTGTCGACGAGCGTGCCGAGCTTGTCCGCGCTATCAACCATGCGCTTGAGCGGGCTCTGGCGTTCCTTGCCATCGACGGTCAAAGTTGTGACCGCCACATCAAGCTTTTCAGTAAACCTGTCGAGGTTCCAGAGCGTGCGTTCGAGTGACGAGGCCTCGCCTGAGGCCACGCGTTGGCCGAGGAGATCCGAGCGTTGAACGACGGCTTCCAGAAGCAGGGCGGCATCGTCTTGCATGCCGGCCAGACGTCCGTCCTCGAACTTGAGAGACAGAGTCTGAGGCGGGAGCTTCTCACCGGGGGGACGAACCTCCGAGACGGCTAGCTCGATTGTCGAAAGCCCGAGATACGACGGCCCGATCCCGGCGCGGACAACCGGGTGATCTTGGAAAACCCAATTCGCATACGGCTTGTCCAGCGCGGATTCGATCCGAAACCGGACGCGGCCGGACGCCTTGTTTCCCCGGGACTGAGAATCGTGCTCAACAAGAATGGCGCCGTCCTTTTCCTCCACGCGAACCACACGCACGCGGCCGACCGTGAGGCCTTGGCACCGGAGCTCGCATCCAAAACCGAGCCCGTCGGCTGATTCTGCGACAAAGGTAATCGGTTGAAATCCTTGCAGGAGCCGGAACCGATCGGCGGCAATCTCCCGGAAGAGAAAAATTGCGGCAGCGACGACGAACGCCACAAAGACGAGGAGGACAGGCAGCTGGATATCGAAGCGCGAGGCAACGAGTGAGGGGAGCCTGCGGCGCAGCGGAGTTGGGTTGGGCGTGGGGTCGGCAGTTTTCACGGGAAATTTAATTCTGCCACTCTTTGCGACGGGAAAGGAAGGCTGATATCTCC
>Ga0194063_10002813_pt1 | contig 10658 bp, 10 predicted proteins | sample SepL3720m_MetaG_FD_155459 | JGI IMG/M metagenome (GOLD analysis project Ga0194063, IMG submission 155459) | Anoxic zone freshwater microbial communities from boreal shield lake in IISD Experimental Lakes Area, Ontario, Canada - Sep2016-L373-20m | ecosystem: Environmental > Aquatic > Freshwater...
CCGGCGCGGATTTTCCACCTCGATGCTCTGCGAGGCCTGCGGGCACGTCTGCACGTGCCCGGACTGCAGCGTGTCGCTCACGTTCCATCGCGCCGCCGAACGGCTCTGCTGCCACATCTGCGGGCATTCGTCGCGCGCGCCGAAGGTCTGCCCGAAATGCAAGGACCCCGGGATCCGCCACTCCGGGGTCGGCACCCAGAAGGTCGAGGAGGCGGTGAAAAAGATTTTTCCCAAGGCTCGGATCGCGAGGATGGACGCTGATTCGATGACGCGGAAGGACGCCTACCGCGAGACGCTCGGCGCATTCAAGGAAGGGAAAATCGACATCCTCGTCGGCACGCAGATGATCGCGAAGGGCCTGCATTTTCCGAACGTCACGCTCGTCGGAATCGTCAACGCCGACCTCGGCCTGCACATGCCCGACTTCCGCGCCGGCGAGCGCACGTTCCAGCTCCTCACGCAGGTCGCCGGGCGGGCCGGCCGCGGGGAGATGGACGGCGAAGTCCTCGTGCAGACGTTCACGCCGTTCAGCCCCTCGATCCAGTTTGCACGGCACCACGACTACGAGGGGTTTATGGACCAGGAGATGGAATTCCGCCGCCAGTTCGGCTATCCGCCGTTCGGGCGGATGGTGATGATCACGCTGCGAGGAACGATGATCGAGCGCGTGCAGTTCTCCGCCGAAACCCTCTCCCGGAAGCTGAAGGCCGCCGCTCCCGCCGGCGTGGCCGTCGGCGATGGGGTCCCCGCCCCGCTGGAGAAGGCGAAAACCTATTTCCGGTTTCAAGTGTCACTCCGCGGTCCGTCCTCCGTCCAGCTTGCCCGCCTCGTGCGCGCGACCCTCGACGCCCTCCCGATGCCGGAAGATGTTTTCGTGGCGGTGGATGTGGATCCCCTGCATCTGTTGTAGGGGCTCGGGAACCGCCTCCTCACCGCAAAAAAACAGGATAAAAAATGTTCGAAAACCGATCCTGTGCTATTACCTGTATTCAATATTCCGCATGACCATCCTCGACCGATACGTTCTTCGAAACACCATCACGCCCTTTATCTATTGTTTCCTCGGGTTTGTCGGGATCTGGTTCATTTTTGATTTGAGCAGCAACATGCCGGATTTCATCCAGGGCCGCGCGGGTTTTTCCGCTCTTGTGGAATACTACTCATCGCAGATTCCCCAGCTTGTGGTTCTCTGCCTCCCGATCGCCCTGCTGCTGTCCCTTCTCTATTCCCTGGCCGCCATGTCGCGCGCGAACGAGATCATCTCGATGATCGGGGCCGGGCTCAGCGTAACGAGGATTCTCGTTCCCCTCATTGCAGTCGGCTTGGTTTTGACCGCGGTGACATCCTACTTCAATTACGAGAAAGGCCCGCATGCGGCCGCCGCAAAAACGCAGATGCTGCGGGACATCAAGCGCCGGGAGAAACGGACGGAAGCCGTCTTCGGTCTTATGTTCCGGAATCGCGAGGCATTGCGGACCTGGTTCATGCGGCGGATCAACACGAGATTCAAAAACGGGAGAGTCGGCGACATCCAGATCATCCAGCAAAATGAGGACGGCGACATCACCGAGCAATGGTATGCGCGGGAGGCCAATTACAAGGCCGATCAGAAGCGGTGGATTCTCTCCAACGCGAAGCATGTGGAGATGGATTCCAAGGGCGATGTCACGAAGTCCGAATTAAGGGACGAACTGATCCTTGAGGGCTGGAGCGAAACTCCCTGGCGGATTCTGAGCGCGTCGATGAACCCCGAATTCCTCTCGGTTTCCGAGCTGCGGGATTACCTCAAGTTCAACAGCGATTTTCCGGAAAGGCGGCTCGCAGCCTACCGCACACACCTGCAATACCGGTGGGCGCTGCCGTGGGTTTGCGTGGTGGTTGTTTTTCTGGCGGCTCCGATGGGGATCGTTTACTCGCGGCGAGGAATACTCGGCGGGGTGGCCGTCGCGATCGGCTTGTTTTTTTCATTGGTTTTCCTCAGCACCTTGTTCATCGCCTTCGGGAAGGGGCAGAGAATTTCGCCGTTTACAGCAGCCTGGGTCCCCGTGATTTTCTTTTTTCTGATCGGGTTGGTTTTACTCTGGTACCGGTCAACGAACCGCGATATTCCGAAGTTGAAAATCCCGGGGTTTTAACCGTCCAGGGCATGCGAACCCATGGCGCGCTACAAGCCGGATCGTCAGCCATTCCAAAATGATCACGAGAAGCCTTTCCTCCTGCCCCGGGATTAGCCGGGGTTTTCAATGAGCCGGCGGGTTCGCGGCGCGCTCGTTGTCGCGCTGGCCATCGTGATCGCAGCCATCGGGCGATCGGATTGGAAACACCCGTGGAGGCTGCTGCCGCCGGCGGGTGCGGGGTTCGCGCCCGAAGATCGGGGCGCAGAAACGGCCGAGCAGAAGCAGCAGCAACCGCTGTTCAAAACCGATTCCGTCAATCCCCCCAAGGGCGTCAAGATGGTTCACGTCGCGTCGCTCGCCGAATCCCCGAAGGGGACCCTGGTCATGGTCTGGTATGGGGGGAAAACCGAATGTGCACCGGATGTCAGGCTTTACCTCGCCAGGTCCGGACTCTCGGACAGCGCCTGGTCCCCGCCGGAAGCAATCCTCTCCCCCGAGCGCGTCGGGAAGGATCTCGGGCATCCCATCAAGAGTCTCGGAAACGCCATCTTGCTCCCTGGCCGCGATGGGACGCTCCGGCTGCTTTTCACGTCGATTGCAGTGGGAAAGTGGTCGGGCTGCCGCCTGGGCACCTGCGTTTCCCGGGATGGGGGAAAAACATGGACGCGCACTCAGCCGTTGCGGCTCAGCCCGTTTTTCAATTTCAGCGAGGTGGTTCGCAGCCGTCCGATCCCGTTGATCGGCGGGGGATGGTGCGTTCCGATCTATCACGAGCTGGCATCCAAATACCCCGAGATCCTCTGGCTTGATGATCGTAACGAAACCATCACTTTCTCCAAAACCCGCATTGCCGGGGGATGCACCACGAACCAACCCACTCTCGTCCCGCTGGATGAGAGGCGTGCGATTGTTCTGCTGCGCAATGTCACCGACGCTCGAAAGATCTTCATTTCGCGGACAAGCGACGGGGGGCTGACCTGGGCCCCGCCCGAGCCGACTGAGCTTCCCAACCCCGATTCCGGGATCTCCGCACTCGGGCTTTCTGACGGCCGGATTCTGCTGGCTTTCAACGATTCTCCGGAAAGTCGCACCCCCCTGTCGCTGGCTATCTCATCCGATGAGGGCAGGACCTGGAAGCGGGTTGCGGTCCTGGAATCGGAACCCGGGGCGACCTTCTCCTATCCGTATCTGATGCGCAGTTCGGACGGCCTCATCCGGCTGGCCTACACCTACACATGGGAGCCGAAGAAGACGAAGCAACTCCGGGTTTCGACCTTCAACGAGGCTTGGATCGCTTCCAAGGAGAATGCGCCATGAGCGGCCCGGCTGCTGATTTTATCCCGACCGCGCTGGCTTGCTGGCTGGCGCTCTCGTATATTTTTCTCGGAAAAGCGCCGCGTCCCGGGCCGGCTCGTCTTGCGGTGTCCCTGATCGCGGCGGCAGCGGCGCTCCTTGCTCCGGTCAAGGGATGGATGGTCTTGCAATGGATCGCGGTCTTCGAACCCGAACTCAGCGTCACGGTTACAGCCATGCTCTTCGCCGGCTTAGTCTCCCGCGCCGGAGGGCCAAAACTTCTGAGGCCCTGCGACTGGAACTCTGCCTGGACCTTTGGAGCCATAGGTGCCCTGCTGCTGTTTCCGGCAACCATCGGCCTTTCATCGGTGGATATCTATTCCTGGGGCTGGTGCAAAGGGTTTGCCCTCGCTGTCGGATTGCTCACTCTTGGGCTGCTTCTCAAGGGCAATCGTTTTGGCGTGCTCCTCCTGCTCGGCCTTCTCGTCCTTTTCCTTCGCCCCGGAGAATCCCGGAATGCCTGGGACGTCCTGATAGATCCGGTGTATGGCGCGGTTGCCGTGGTGGTCATCTTCTTCAGAATCCTTTCCTTTTTCCGCCCGGGAAAAAATTGACTTTCCGGCAGATTGCCGGATGCTTGCTTCCATGCAAGCCACCGTAAAAACTGAACGCCTGGAGGCACGCGTCCCGGTCTTCTTGAAACGGATCATCCAGCGGGCCGCCGACCTGCAAGGGCGAACCATCACCGATTTCGTGATTGCCAGCCTCGACCGTTCGGCCCGCGAAACCGTGCGCGAGCATGAAGTGATGAAGCTCAATGCCGAGGACAGCCTCCGACTGGCCAGGGCATTGATCAATCCGCCTGCCCCAAAGGCAGATTTGAAGAGGGCGATGGCGCTTCATAAAAAGACGGTGACCATGAGATGAGCAGCTTCCACGCGGAAGCCCTGACATCAAGGCATGACCGCAGCGCATTCACCTGCGGTGTCCCGGTCTTGGATGAATATCTGAGGACGCGAGCCACACAGGATATGCGCCGGTATTCCGCTACTGCCTTCGTGTTGCTGCAGGATGATGAACCGACTCGCATCACAGGATTCTACACGCTCTCGGCATTCTCGGTTGAGCTCGATTCAGTGCCCGAGTCCGCTGCCAAGGGGCTTGCAAGGTATCCTGTGGTTCCGTCCATTCTGATCGGGCGACTTGCACGCAGCACATCGTTTCCCGGATTGGGCGCCACTTTATTGATGGATGCCATCACCCGCTGCGTCCGGCAGTCGGATGCGATTGGAGCATCGCTGATCGCAGTGGACGCCAAGGACAAAAGAGCCCGAGCGTTTTACGTAAAGCACGGGTTCCTGAACCTGATCAGTGCCCCGATGCGCCTGGTTCTTCCGATGAAGACGGCTGCGGTGGCCGTCGGCTAAATGATCAACCGGGCCCGCCGCCCGAGCCTGTTTTCTGGCGCGGCCATACGGGAAACGAGGTGGATCTCCTCGCCGGCAACGACACGAACCTCACGGGTATAGGAATGCATGCTTCGAGCCATGCCGGAATGACTGCTGAAAACACGACCCCATGTTCCATGCCTGTCTCTGGGTTTAATTTCTCTGGACGAGCCAGTCCCAGTGGAACAAATGGCGGGAGAGGTTCCCGGCGAGCATGTCGCGGGTTTGGGCGGAATTGAAACGGTCGATCATGTTGAGCCGCTTGCCGAGGATGATTCCAGCGGGAGCGGCCTGGTCAAGGGGGAGGCTGACGACCACATAAGGCTTTTCGGGAGGACGCTTGCTGGACTTGTAGGGTTTGACTTTGGCCCCGGGGAGGAGGAAGCCGTAGCTTTCCTCGCGGGCTTTGAAGTTTGAGGGGACGAAGACCTCCCGGTCCGCGACGGAACGAATGGCGTCGGGCTGGAAGACGCCGCGGCCCCGTTCCAAGGGGATGAGGAACGAGGCGTAGGAGAGGTAGGCGAGCAGGATGGCGGGCGCAAGCAGCGGGCGCGAAAGCGCGGAGCAGGCGAAAGCTTTCAGGCAGACAAAAAGCCCTGCAAGGGGGACGAGCAACGCCCACCAGGGATAAAGGAAACCATCCGCCGCGCCGTGCTGGAGCAGAAGGCCAAGGCCGATGAGCCCCGCGGCAATCACCGCCGAAGCCGCAAGGCTGATCAGAACGGTCCAGCGCGGGAGATGATCCAAACGCATGGCGAGCAGGAGAGCAATCGCTGGCATGGCCGGGATCAGGTAGCGCTCGTCACGCTGGTTCGGAATGCAAAAAAACGCCGCGAGCACGAGGATCCAAATCCAGAGCAAACTTTCCATGGAATCGAGTTGCTTCCGCCGCCTCCACGCATCCCAGGTCAGGGCGATGACGGGGGGTGCCAGCAGGCCGGCGTTGAGGGGATAGGAAACAGCAATCCTCCAGATGCTGGACGGTCCCCAGAGAAAGTTCAGGAGGTAGCTTTCATTGTCGTTATTGAGCTTTCCGACGTTCTCCCGGAGCACAAAATCCGTGAAGACCTGCCAGGGGTGCGGATCGAGAAAGAACCAGAGCGCGAAGGTCATCATGGCGGCGGCCCCGATGACTAGAATCTTCCAGGCGTCCTCGATGAAGAAGATTCGCCAGTTCCATTTCCTCCCCATCAAGTCCCAGAAGGCGATCGTAGCAACAAAGGGTATGACCAGCGCGAAAGACTTGTAGAGCAGCGCGAGACCGACCATGAGACCCAGCAGCAGGGGCTGAAGTCCACCCCGCGGCAAAGCCGCCTCGCGGTGGAGCAGCAGGAGCGCGAGCGGTGCGAAAAGAAAGAAAGTCTCGGGGGCGCTCGTGAGAAAGACCCGGCCGTAACGATAGGTGGTGAAGAAGCATAGAAATAGCGCCGCTGCCGAGAGCCCGAGCGGAAGGCTCCGCAACCTGCTGGCTCCGAGAAGCACCAGGAGTCCGCCTGTCATGAGCGTGAAGAAAACGCTCGGCGCGCGCAGCCGGGACAGGGACCATTCGCTCCCCCACCCTGTCGAGAGGATCCCCTGCCAGAAAAGCAGCGGTGGTTTTGTGTTTCGAAGAGTGGCATCAGCCGACTGGAGGGGCAGGAATTGCCCTGAGGCAGCGGTAAGTTTGGTCATTTGTGCATAGACCAGCTCGTCGCCGTTCGTAGCAAGATGGTCGCTTCCCAGGCCAACGGCATATACGAGCAGAGCGAGGAAGATGGCGGTCCAAGAGGCAACCGGTGAAGCGTTCAGACCTACGGACATAGAGCAGGAGGCTGAAGTCTGACGAGTTCCGCCACAAGAGGAAAAGTCAGGAAGAAAACCGCCTGCCGATCGCGAAGGTGCCGAGGCTCGTCAGCGAGCGGGCGATCTTTCCGGCGCGCTCGAGCGCGCGCTTGACGGCGGGCGCGCCCGGCCCGCCCTCGATCTCGACGTAAAACACATACGTCTGCGGCTGGCCGGGGACCGGGCGGGAAACGATGCGCGTGAGGCTCACCCGCTCGCGCGCGAACGGGCCGAGAAATTTGTGCAGGCTCCCGCATTCGTTGCGCAGCGCGGCGATAAGCGCCGTCTTGCCGGGCTTGAGCGCGGCCGCCGGGCGGCACGAAATCACGAAAAAGTTCGTGACGTTCACCGGTTCGACCCCGGAGGGAAACTCGATGACATCCAACCCGTAGAGCGCTGCCGTCCCCGGGGACGCCAGGGCCGCCGCGCCCGGGCTCTCCGCCGCACGCTTCGCGGCGACCGCCGTGCTGGCGACGGGAACCAGTCGTGCAGCTGGCAGGTTTTGCTTCAGCCAGTCGCCGTGGTGCTTGATCTGGATAAAATGCGAATACACGGTCTTCACGGGTTTTCCCGCGCGCCCGAGCAGCGCGATCCGGATGTCCAGCGACAGCTCCTCGCGGATCGTGACCTTTCCGGCGTGCCGGAGAAGAAGATCGACCGCGTCGTAAACCGTGCCTCCCGAGGAATTCTCCACCGGGATCAGGCCCAGGCTTGCTTCACCCGAGACCACGCGGTCGAAGATCCCCTCGGTCGTCCCGCAAGCCAAATACTCCGGCCCCTCGCCAAACCGCTGCCTCGCGAGAATTGCGGAAAATGTCCCTTCGGGTCCGAGGTAGGCGATGGATTTCATGGGCAGGTGAGACGTGACCCTAGCACGGGCATCCAGCCCGTGTCACGGCTGCGATATGGCTGAAGAACCTCCGCCTGAGCGAGAGCTATCAGCTCGTCAAAGCTATCGGATCATCGAATAAAGAACCGCAAATCCGACGCCCGAAAAAACAAGGCTCATAGCCAGCGGCATCCATGCGCCCCATGCTGGGCCTTGCTTCAGAAAACCGTCCCACGGTGCTTGCGGGTCGTAGTAGACGTCAACGGCCGGGTTAGCGAGAAACTGGTCGATCATCGGCTGAACGCTATTCTGTCTGGATTTGAGAACACTCGCGGAAACCGCGGTGAGTTGTTTCGATTGATACAACCGGCCATCGACTTTGTATTCAAACTCCACCGCGGGAACATAACCTCGACTGTCGCCTCCGCTGGAATACGCGATTTCGGCCTTCAGCACGCGCCCGGGAGCAATCGGAAAACCGCTGGCCCGCCGCAGGCGCCCGAAACACTTCAGAGCGTAGATAAACAAGCACACGCCAACCGCAGAAAAAACGATCCCAAAAAGCATCAGGCCATGTGCGCGGATCCATTGGCCGTGACCGGCCATCACCCACAAGCCCCCGGCGAAGAATCCGAGCGCAAAGAGCACGACGACAAAGCCCCTCCAGAATCCGGGGGGAAGCCCGGTCGCTAGTGACGCATCCGCAGGATTTGCCGGATCATAATAAACTTCTGCCGTGCTATCCGGCAAAAATTTTAACGAGCCATCCGGGTTGAGATAGAACAGTTTTCCCGTCGTTCCGGAGCCGGAGATTTTGGCAAATGGTCCCGGGTGAAATTTCGTCCCGGTCCGGGTTTGGCCATCGACGGTATATTCGTAGGAAACTTCGGGCACTCCGTATGTGACGCCGAAGGAGAGGACGCGGCCTGGGGTGCGCAGCCAGTTCATGCCGCTGTTCCGCGCGCGGATAGCCGAAGCAATCACCAGGAGAAAGATCGCTCCGAACACGATCGCGATCCCGACTCCAATAATAAGGAGAGGGCCTCCAGACAGATTGTTCATATCGCGGCGACTTTAAGCGGGGCGCAGAGGCCTGCAACTGCCGATTTCTTCGTGTCACACGAGCAACTCACTCTGGCCTCATGCCCGGCTCTGCGCAGAGCCGGGCATGAGGCCAGAGCCGCGATATTCGCCCACGGGCGAAGCCTCACCCCGCCGGCGAGAACAGTTCGTGGGCGAGGACGCTGAGGCAGTAGATCGCCGCGGTTTCGGTGCGGAGGATGATCGGTCCGAGGGTGACGGGGATGCACCCGCTGCTCTTCGCCAGGGAAAGCTCGGCGGGCGTGAAATCCCCTTCCGGGCCGACCATCACGGTGACGGTGCGCGGGAGGCGGGAATGGGCCGAGACAAATTCGGCGAGGATCGATTTGAGCGGCCGGGCATCGGGCTGGAGCGAGGCGATCAGCATCAGCTCGCCGCGTTCGGCCCGCTCAAAAAATTCTTTTGGGGGCGAGGGTTTCGCGACGGCAGGGAGGTGGTTCTGGCCGCATTGCTTGCAGGCCTCGAGCGCGACTTCCTGCCACTTGCCGCGCTTTTTTTCGAGCTCGTCCGCGTCGAGCTGGACCACGGTCCGGTCGGATAAGATCGGCGCGATCGCCGAGGCGCCGAGCTCGACTGCTTTCTGCACGATGAGGTCCATGTTCTTTCCCTTCGGGACCGCCTGGGCCAGGGTGATCGCGCATGGCGGGGGCAGCGTCTTCGCGGAGCCGGACAACTTCAGGGTGACGCCCTTGGGATTTGCTTCCACAATGACGGCCGCGGCCTCGCGCCCGGCTCCGTCAAACACGGTGATCCGCTCGCCGGACTCCAATCGCAGGACGTTCGCGCAGTGGTGGGATTCCTGGGCGGGCAGGGTTGAGGATTCCCAGTTTTCAGCGGGCAGGTGGAAGCGGTGCATATTTTAGTAGGATGTAATCGCGGGCGGCATCTTGCCAGGGGCGTGGCGTGATGCCGGTGACGCGGGTGAGTTTTTCTGTGGAGAGAATGGTATGGACAGGCCGAGGGGCTTTGAAAGCTTTCATCGCTTTCAATTCGAGAGGTTCGACCGTTGTCGTCGCCAGCGGCAGGCCGGCCTCTGCGGCACATCGGAGGGCGTGGGCACCGTATTCCTGCCACGAGCACGAGCCGGTGTTGCAGGCATGGTAGAGGCCCCCGGGGAGAGAGGGCGCAAAAAACGGCTCGAGCCAACCGGCGGCATCGCAGGCGAAGGTCGGCGAGGAAAATTTGTCCGCGACCGCCTCGACGCGCGGATTGGTGAGGGCGCGCCCGATGATCGCGTCCATAAAACTGGGTTTGTCCGGACCGAAAACCCAGGAGACGCGGACGACGAGGTGAGAGGGAGAATCCCCGAGCACCGCCAGCTCGCCGTCCAGTTTCGTCCGTCCATACCAACCTAGTGGGCGGGCCTCATCCTCTTCGGTGTAGGGCGTGGTTTTCAGTCCATCCATCACGTAGTCGGTGCTGAAGTGAATGAACCGCGCCCCGTGATCGCGCGCGGCGGCGGCCATCGCGGCCGGTGCCAGGGCATTCACCGTGCGGGCCTCATCGCGCCGCGTCTCGCACTCGTCCACGTTCGTCATCCCCGTGCCGTTCACCAGCACGTCGAACGCGCAGGAAGCGAGCAGGCGCTCCAGCCCCGGAATGTCGGCCACATCGAGATCCGGACGCGACTGGCAGACCGTCGTGTGGCGGCCGCTCCACGCCCGAGCCAGCGCCGCCACCAGCCGGCCTCGACCACCCAGAACCAGGATCTTCATTCCGGAACCAGGCCCGGGATTTCCGATCGAATGAGACCTTTCGAGCCGTTGCTGTATTTTCGCGATTCCATTCCACCCATTTGTCGTGCTGGCATGATTTTTGTCCAATCATTCCGCTCCCTGCATCCGGATCCGGTCGCAGGCCCGAAAGTTGCAATAGAAATGGCGGCAGCCCCGCGATCGCGCCCGGCACAGCGCGCCAACGCGGCGAGCAGGGCCAATGCCTAGCAATTCAAAATCCACTGAAAAAGAGCGAGATAGATGAGGTGTCTGAACATATGGCCGGAAAGTTTTTACCTCTTGGCGATGAAAGCCGCCGCCAAGACTTCGCCGA
>Ga0194063_10002814_pt1 | contig 10658 bp, 9 predicted proteins | sample SepL3720m_MetaG_FD_155459 | JGI IMG/M metagenome (GOLD analysis project Ga0194063, IMG submission 155459) | Anoxic zone freshwater microbial communities from boreal shield lake in IISD Experimental Lakes Area, Ontario, Canada - Sep2016-L373-20m | ecosystem: Environmental > Aquatic > Freshwater >...
TGCCAGCCCCACACCCTTCTTCATCAAATCACCCAGCGTTTTCAAACGGGCATCCTTGAGAAACGGATGGCCGCCGCCGCCATCGCTGTAAATCACGACGGCCGCCGCATCCGCAAAAGCGGCGCTCGGATTCTCCGGCCAGCCGTTGCTGTACACCGCAGCCGTCACGCCGGGAATTCGGTCGAGACACCCCTTGAACAGCAAACAACCGGCCCGATGCTCATGGTCGCCCGGCCCGTGGCTTGGCGGGCCAGCGAGGAGAACGATTCTTTTCGCCTCCGCCGCGCGCAGTGTCAAGGTTAGTGATAAAAAAGTCAATGTAACGGTTGCAACCCAGGTTTTCATAGTTGTTTGTATCCAATTCCCCAGACGCGGATCAAATCACGGCACCCTTCGTCAAACACGCTCGAAAAGGTGTCTGCCGAAGCATCTGACAAAAAGACCTCTTGCGGCATCATGGAAACCGCCAAATGTGCTTGCAGCTCACCGCCCTAGTTGAGCGCCTTCAGCCGGATATCCTTGAACTGCGCCATCATCGGCGGACCGGCATGGAGCTGCAGCGCCAGCACACCGCTCATCGCCCGTTTAGCCTCGCAGTCATCGGTCACATCGACCGTCTGTTTGCCATTGATGAACTGTTGCAGGTGGTTTCCTTTGGCGATAATAACATAATTGTTCCAATCGCCCTTCTTTATCGACGCGCCAATCTCGGCGGCATCCCCGACCGAGCCGGTCACTTGTTTCTTGCCATCCTTGTCCCAAACCACCTTCTCTCCGCGCGCCGCCATGATGCCTCGAGTCATGCGCTCTTCATACAGAATCCCCGAGTAATTGGGGCCCGCTTCCATATCCGCCTGGTAGCCGCCCACCACCCAATTCGCGGGATCAAAAACCTTGCTCCGATACTGGATGCCCGAGTTGGCAAATCCTTTATCATCACCCGGAACGAGTTTGTACGAGCAGCGCAGCTCGAAATCTCCCGGGGTGCCGTTAGTCCAGATCAGGAAGGTGTTTCCCTTGGCCGGGTTCTCCGCCGTGGTCTGGCCGGTGATCGCCCCGTCTTTGACCGACCAAAGTTTCGGGTTTCCCTCCCACCCCGTCAGATCTTTTCCGTTAAAGATGCTCTGGAAGCCTTCTTCAACGTCTGCGGCGGACAAACCGGCGGTTTGCGCTAACAAAACTGCGCTCGCAACGAGCGTGGCGGACCATTTCGTATTCATATTCTCAAATGTTTGGGTTTGGAGTTTGGGAGTTCTACGGAATCCGGAGCTCGCAGCTTCCTCGATCAGAGCGTCTGGCGCAGGAACTTGAGGCCCTTGACCGCAATTTCATTCCGCGTCGGCTCGATCCGGCGCCAGATGGCCGCCGCTTTCGCAATGACCTTCACGTCAGTCGTGAACGATTCGATCACCACGTCGCCCTGGTAACCAATGTCCTTAAGCGCCTTGGCGATCGACTTCCAGTCGATGTGATCGTTTCCCGGGGTCCCGCGGTCGCTGCCGCAGGCATGGAAGTGGCCCAGCAGCTTGCCCGCCTTCCGAATTGCCGCCGCCTGGTTCTTCTCCTCGATGTTCATGTGGAACGTGTCGAGGTGCATCTTGAGCGCCGGGCTGCCCACCGCCTTCACCATCTTCAGGGCCTGATCGCATGTGTTGATGAAGTCGGTCTCGAAACGGTTGAGCGGCTCCATGCAGATCTTCTTGCCCCTCTCCCGCGCGTACTCGGAAAGGGCCTTCAGGTTATTGACCACCGCTTTCCATTGCTGCTTGTATTCCGCCGACGGCACTGCGTCCGCCCGGCCCACGGATGAATACACCGGCCCGACGACCACCGGACACTCCAGCACCACCATCTGGTCGAGAACTTTCTTCAGGTAGTCGAGGCTGTTCTTCTGTTGCTCGGGCGTGCCGCGCAAATCGCGATCCGGCCCAAGGCAGGCACAGACCGAGCCGCAGACCAGACCATGCTTGTCCAGTTCGCGCTTGACGCGCGCGGGGTCGATGTGCGACGGATCTTCAATGGGAATCTCCACGGTGTCGAAACCCCATTGCTTGAATTGCTTGAACAGCTTGGTGCTCTCGTTCGTAAACGGCGAAGTGAAAAGAAACGTATTGATTCCAAGTCTCATAATACCGCGCAGCCTAATTCATCGGCGGCAGGTGTCAAAGACTTTTGCGCGCCAGGGCGGATTCAACAGACCGTAGCCGCCGACGGCAGTAGGCGCTAACACTCCGAAGATCGAGAGAAAGTGCGCCGACAAATGTTGGATTCTTGAATCCGCCATGCCCTCGGGCTGGTTAATCACCGCCAATTGGCTAGGCCCTGGTCCGGTACAACAAAAAAGCCGGAATGTTATTCCGGCCTCTTTGACACACGATACACCGAGAACAAAATGAAATTGTTCCGACGTGATCAAGATACCAGAACGTCTGTCCTTTGCATGTCACCAGTTGTGGGGACACCAGAGAACCCGCGTTATTCCTGAAACCAAGCGGTTTCAGGCTCGGCGTTTGCCAGGATTAATGGGCTGCCGACCGGCATTTTTGAATGGCTCGAAGGCTGCGTTGTCTGTGATGCTGATTAACTGACGAAATTTACAATCATGAACGACCTCGATAAGGAAATCGCCGAACTCAAACAATTCATCATTGACCTCAAGGCGGACCGTTTGGCGACGAAGGAGAAGGAGCAGCGCGAAGCGTGGACCAAGTATGTCTCGCTCAGCGTGGTGATTATCGCTGTCCTGGCGGCCATCGCAACGCAGTGGGGCGGCAAATACGGCAGCCGCACCCAGATGAGTCAAGCCCAGGCGTCTGACCAATGGTCGTTTTACCAGGCCAAATCGATCAAACAACAGCTCGCCGAAACCACCCTGGGCCAGTTGATTCGGAACGGGAACACCAATGACACGGAATCCGCCAGCGCGATAATGAAACTGAGTGTTCACCTGGCGCGCTACGACAAAGAAAAGGCCGAAATCAAGGCCAGCGCCGAAGGTCTGGAAAAAACGCGTGACGACGCCAGCCGGCGCAGCGGCAGAATGGGCCTGGCCATCTCCTACTTCACCGTAGCGATTGCCACGGCCTCAATTTGCCTGGTCACGAAGCGAAAGCCGCTATGGTTCCTCGCATTGATTTTGGCCGCAGTCGCCATCATGCAAATGCTCCTGGCCTGGACCGTTTAGTTGCTCACCGCCATTGCCGCGAGGTTGTGGAGTGCGGTGGCTGGCTGCTTATAAGCACCTTGCACCCGGCGGCGAGGCAAGCGCGACGAGACAAAAAGATCGCGGTAGGGGCGCCCGTTGCCGGGCGGCCCCCTCACAGGTCCCGGCGGTTGGCCGTCCATCTCTGTTTCCTCGGTTATCTCCTGTGGCACCTGTGGCGGCCAAGATGGCCGAGGAACTCAATGCCACGGAAACCATCTTTCCAGGCACCAAACTGCATAAGGTGTTCAAATTGGTATCAGGTTGAAATCCGGCGGCTGCCGTGTTCTGTCCTCCTGCGGCGCGTGATGGTCGCGATAGCGACTTGCGGGTTTTCCCCCCTCTGTTTCCTCCGTTTCTTCCTGTGGCGCGTGAGAGTCAGGTTTAGTGCGGGTGCGGGCGCAAGAACCAGTTCAGTTTCAGTTATTGGCTATCGACGCCGTTGACCTTCATGCGGAGCCCGTAAAAGTTCTTGCTTGCAGTGATGAACAGGGTCTGCCGATTTTTGCCACCGAAGCAAACATTGGCTGTCCAAGGCTCCGGCACGTCGATCTGCTCGATCTTTTGGCCGTTCGCATCAAACACCGAAACTCCTTTGCCGGTGAGGTAAATATTGCCCTTGTTGTCGATGGTCATTCCGTCCGAACCCAGTTCGCAAAACAGCTTTTTGTCTTTGAGCAAGCCTGCCGGCTCGATGCTGTAGCGGTAGGTTTTGCCCGCGCCGATGTCGGCCACGTAAAGGTTTTTGCCGTCCGGAGAGCCGATGATGCCGTTGGGCTGCTTCAGGTCATCGATCACGCGCGTCACCTGTTTGTAATCCGGCGAAAGGTAATAAACGCACTCATCGATCTCCTTGGGGCCGCGTTTCCAATACGGACGCTGGTAATATGGGTCGGTGAAATACAAACCGCCACCAGGCCTGATCCAGACATCGTTCGGGCCGTTGAGCAACTTGCCCTGATAATCTTTCACCACGACAGTCGTTTTCCCTACCGGATCAATCCGCCACAGCTCGTTCTTTTCATCCGCGCAGGCCCAAATATTTCCCTGGCGGTCAAAGGAAAGGCCGTTAGCGCGCCCGGAAGGCTGCATGAACGTCGATAGCTTGCCCTCGATGCTCCACTTGAGGATGCGGTCATTGGGTTGGTCGGTGAAGAACACATTGCCCCGGCCATCGCAGGCCGGCCCTTCGGTGAAGACAAAATCGCCGGCCAGCTTTTCCAGCGCTGCGCCTGTCGCGATGATTTTGCTCTCCGCACCTAATAATGGGGCAGAGCAGAGGATGCTCAAGAATAATTGGTGAAAGTATTTCATTTTGCTCTCGATCCCGTGATGCAAATCGAAATATGGCCTGGTGTAAAGCAAGAAGGTTTTCGCCTTTCCGACGGTTGACAAGCGCGATGGCTGAACACAGTGTTGGCGGGTGACCGTTGACGAAACAAGTTCCCGCACGAGTTCACTCGCCCGGTTCGCGACGCAAGCGCTGCCGGGCCTGTTGAAACGATTGTGGGTATTGCCGCTGGTGGGTGCCTTGATCATCGGCCTGGTCGGCTTTTGGGTCCGGAGCCGGGTGGACGGAACGACGCGGGCTGAACTGGCTTCGCGCCTGCAGACTGTGCTTAACGCCGACATCGCGGCACTGCGCCTCTGGTTCACCGAGCGGGAATATGACGCGCAGTCCTTCGCTTCGGACCTGCACATCCGTGCGGCGATCGATGAACTGACTGTGCTGGCTCAAGACTCCAACCTCGCCGAGACCGTGCTGGCTGACTCAGGTGCGGCGCAGACGTTGCAACTTGACCTGACGCCGCTTCTGGAGGCGCAGCACTATCTGGATTATGTGGTGGTGTCCCCTGACAAACAGATCCTGGCGTCCACCTACCGGCGGCTGGTCGGCACGCGCGCGCCGCGGGCCTATGATTTGTTTCTCAACAAGGCGCTCGACGGTGAATTGGCTGCGTCCCGGCCCTTTGCGCCCGAGGCAACGCTCAGCCTGCGGGCCGAAGGTCCGACCATGTTCGTCGCCGCGCCGGTTAAGTCCACCAACGGCGCGGTCATTGCCGTGATCGGGCTGCGGATGAAACCGGAAAAGGAGTTCTCCCAGATATTCTCGGTGGCGCACATGGGTGAGACGGGCGAAGCTTACGCCTTTGACCGCCGCGGGATGATGCTGACGGCGACGCGCGTTGATCCTGTGCTCAAGACTCTGGGGTTGGTTCCTCCCGGACGTGAGAACACGGCGATCCTCAATCTGAAGCTACTGGATCCGGGGGCCGAACTGCGGCCCGGCGACCCTCCGCCCAAGCCGCGAGACCAGCTTGGTCTTACCCGAATGGCGCTGGCGGCAACGACAGGTTATGACGGTTACGACGTGAATGGTTATCGGAATTACCGCGGAGTGAAGGTTGTCGGCGCGTGGGCCTGGCTGCGCGATTACGGAATGGGGGTGGCGACCGAAGTGGCAGAGGAGGAGGCATTTCAGACGCTCTATGTCCTGCGCCGGGTGTTTTTGGTTTTGTTCCTTCTGCTTGTGCTCAGTGGCGGTGCCATCTTCGGGTTCACGATGCTGGTCGAGCGGTTGCAGGCTTCGGTGCGGAAAAGCACACTCGCCGCCCGCCGGCTGGGACAATACGTGCTGGTGCAGGAGATCGGGCGCGGGGCCAATGGCATGGTGTACCGCGCCCGGCATTCTCTGCTGCGCCGCCCGGTGGCCATCAAGCTGCTGAGCCCGGATATGACCAACGAGGCGAACGCCGCCCGATTCGAGCACGAGGTGCAGATGACCAGCCAGCTTACCCATCCCAACACCGTGTCCATCTATGACTACGGGCACACGCCGGAGGGTTTGTTCTACTACGCCATGGAATACTTGGGTGGCACCGACCTTGACCAGCTCGTGCGGCAATTCGGCCCGCAGCCCGAGGGGCGCGTCATCCACATCCTGCGCCAGGTCTGCGGTTCCCTGGCTGAAGCGCACCGCATCGGGTTGATCCACCGCGACATCAAACCGGCAAACATCATCCTCACTCGCCGGGGCGGCGTATGCGACCTGGTCAAAGTCCTCGATTTCGGGCTGGTGAAGGCGGTCAGTTCGGGTGCGACCAAGGGCCATGCCACGGATGCAGTAGTCGGAACTCCGCACTTCATGGCGCCCGAGGCGGTGAACCGACCGGAAGCTGTGGACGCCCGCAGCGACCTTTACTCGCTCGGGGCCGTTGGTTATTGGTTGCTGACCGGCAAAACGATGTTCGACGAGCAAGATGTGGAGGCATTGATGGTGAATCAGGTGAAATGGAAGCCGCTGCCTCCGGCCGAGCGGCTTGAAAAAGCGGTGTCCACTGATCTCGCTGAGCTGATTATGCAATGCCTTGCCAAATCACCGGAACAGCGCCCCCCGAGCGTCGAGGCGTTGGACCAGGCGCTGGCGCGCTGCGTCTCGGCTGGAGCCTGGACGCTCTTAGACGCTGAACAATGGTGGCGGTCGAACATGGGTGCCGTGGAGGCCCTGCCCGCTGCCACCATGGCCGAGAAGACCCTGGTCATCGCGCCGCGACCGTGAGAGCGGCGCCGCGAACTTGCCAAGGCGCCCGCCCGCTCTTACCCTGTGCGCGTGATTGCTCTGATCGATTACGGCTCTGGGAACTTGCGCAGCGTTCACAAGGCGTTGCTCAAAGTCGGCGCGGAAGTGTGCATCGCGCAGCGGCCCGAGGAGATGGCCGATGCTCGCGCGGTGGTGCTGCCGGGAGTCGGGGCATTTGATGATTGCATTCAGGCGCTCCAAAAACAGGGGATGCTCGAGGCGTCGCGGAAATTCATCGAGTCGGGCCATCCCTTCCTCGGCATCTGCGTGGGCTATCAGGCGCTGTTCGAGAAGAGCGAGGAGTTCGACAGTTGCGCGGCAGGGCTGGGCGTTTTTCAGGGCAAGGTTGTTCGATTCCCGGCAACGAACGGGCTCAAGATTCCGCAGATCGGCTGGAACCAGCTCGACATCGTGAAACCGGAGCTCTCCCTTTTCCGCGGTATTGACAACGGCAGCTACGTCTATTTCGTTCACAGTTTCTTTCCCAAACCCGTCGATAATTCCATCGTTGCCACGAGCACGAGCTATGGCGAGACATTTGCTTCGTCGGTCTGGCGGGACAACGTGTTTGCGACCCAGTTCCATCCCGAGAAAAGCCAGAAGATCGGGTTGCAGTTGCTTAAGAACTTTGTTGAATTGGCAGTATAGCCGCCGGATTTGGACCTGCCCCGGCTTGACTTTGGCACAGACGTGCTATGTTATCCTCGCAACCGTTACCCGGGAAGAAACAAAGAACATTGATTAACACGGAACAACAATTACGTCAGGAACAATATGGCATACGAATTACCTCCACTTCCTTATTCCAAAGATGCGCTCGAACCCTATATCGATGCCCAAACGATGGAAATCCATCACGACAAACACCACGCCGCCTATGTGACCAACGTCAACAAGGCCATTGCCGGCAAGGCGGACCTCGAAAACAAATCGGTCGAGGTTCTCATCAGTAATCTCGATGCGGTGCCGGCGGAAATCCGCGGTGTCGTGCGCAATAACGGCGGCGGCCATGCGAATCATTCCATGTTCTGGAAGATCCTCGGTCCGAAGGCGGGCGGGGCGCCCTTCGGCCAACTGGGCGATGACATCAAGGCCGCGTTCGGCAGCTTCGACGGCTTCAAGGAAAAATTTGAAGCGGCGGGCATGGGCCGTTTTGGCAGCGGCTGGGCCTGGCTGGTCGTCAACAACGGCAAGCTCGAAATCGTTTCCACCGCCAACCAGGATAACCCGATCATGGGGAGGTCAGTTGCCGGCGTTGAAGGCAAACCGGTTTTCGGCTGCGACGTCTGGGAGCACGCCTATTATCTCCGGTATCAGAACCGCCGGGCGGATTACCTGAAAGCGTTTTGGAACGTGCTGAACTGGACGGAAGTTGTTAAGTGTTACGAAGTGGCCAAGAAGTGACGAGTGATGGGTGATTGGCGCTGATCGCAGTGGATCGCCCTGTTTCTCTCCGACCCGATAGTCTGCAAGGCACGTCAGGGATGCCCCTGCGTGCCCGCCTCGGTTCTCAGCTTGGCTCGTGAGCCGTCAGCGCGTGCGCGGCCTCCCAGGCGAGCATGGTTCGTTTGCGCCCTTCTCCCCAGCGATAGCCCCCGAGCAGACCGGTCTTGCGAATCACGCGATGGCACGGAATCAGGTAGGAGATGGCATTCTGCCCCACGGCTGTGCCAATCGCGCGCGAGGCCCTCGGCGCCCCGATGAATCCGCCAACCGTCTCGTACGACGCGACGGCGCCGGGCGGGATTCTCAGCAACGCCTGCCAGACCTTAAGCTGAAAATTCGTTCCCATCAGCAGCAGGCTGAGTGAAGGTTTTCGCGGACGGTCCAGCCTCGAGAATATCTGGGCTGCGATCCGAGCCGTGGTTTTCGGCTGTTCGCCAATGGCGGCCCCGCTCCATTGCAATTCCAGTTCACGCACCGCTTCGCGCTCGCCGGTTTCGTTGGTGAAGCTCAACCAGCAGATCCCGCGTTGGGTCACGCCCAGCAAGCAAGTTCCAAAAGGGGACGGATGGAATCCGTAGGCAATGTGCAGGCCGGCACCGCGGGTCTTGAACTCGCCCGGGGTGACGGCTTCAACCGCGACGAACAGATCGTGCAGGCGTCCCGGGCCGGACAGGCCGGAATCGAGCGCCACGTCAAGCAGCGCCTTGGAATCGGCGAGTTGACGTTTGGCGAACTCGACGGTCAGGAATTGGAGGAACCGTTTCGGGCTTATCCCGGCCCAACGGGTGAAAAGGCGTTGAAAATGATATTCACTGAGGTGCGCGGCACGCGCCACGGCAGCAAGGTCAGGTTGTTCCAGGAAGTGCGAGTGGAGGCAGCCGATTGCCTTTTCTATCCGGACATAATCGAAGCGGTCCTCGAACGGTTCGGCATCCAAATCAGGAATGGAAAGTGGATTCATCGCAGTCAATATACGACGGCGTGTTGGCCACACCCACCCGATTCTTGCTGACTTAACCGCAGCCGGCCTATTTCCTGGTCAGCGCCTCGGAGACAGCCTTCTCGAGCGCTTCGCCGCCCAAGTCCTTGCCGATGATTTTGCCATCGCCCCCGAGGAGATAGGTCGCGGGAATGCTGTTGACACCGTATTTAACGGCCAGCTTGTTTTGCCAGCCCAGACCGTCAAAGTATTGCGGCCACGTCATGTCTTTCTCCTTGGTGAAAGCAGTGAGCTTGTCCTTATCCTTGTCGAGGCTGATGCCGATGATTTCAAAACCCTTCTTGTGATACGCCTCAAAAGCCTTGATCACGTTCGGCAGTTCGCGGACGCACGGCATGCACCAGGTGGCCCAGAAATCAATGAGGACCACTTTGCCTTTGTAATTAGCGATGGAAAGCGGTTTACCCGCCACGTCCTTTTCGCTGAAGTCAGGGAATTGGGAACCTACGGTGAGGGATCGTTGGATCTTCTTCGCCCCCTCCTGCGCTTTGATCGACTCGAGCACTTTGTCAACACTCTGGCCCGCCTTGGTGTCTGGAAAATCGCGCTTAAGCTGGTTGAGCAATTCCGTGCCCTTGTCCGTGTTGTCCAAAATCTGGAGGTAGAGCATAGCCTCCATATTGAGGATTTGGGCGGCGTCTTCGCTCTTTTCACCTTTATGTTTGGCGACCAAAGCCTCGAACTCTTTGAGTTCAGGGGCCAGGGCCTGCTCGGACTTGGCCCCTTCCTTGATCTTGGCGCTAATTTTGGTAACCAGATCCTTAAGCTCGGTTCCTGCGTCGCTTTGTTCAGCGGCAAGCGACCGATGGCTCGCCATGCAGAGTGACAGCGCGGCGAAGGCGACCAGCAGTTTGATTTTCATAAATGTTCAGGGTCAGAATTGCTTTCGTAATTAATAAGCCCAGCAAAGCATGATTTTCGGTGAATCGCAAGTTTATTGACAGGCTGAACCCCGGCGGGCAGGGCTGATTCGGAATGCTTTGGTTTGCTCCGACAATATCTGGTCGGGAAAACGGACTGGATTATACAAGCAAGGCCCTTTGGGTGAGGGGATGAGTCGAGGTTTGGAGACCGCTTGATGGCCGAGGGCCCCACGAAAACCATCTTTCCAGGCACCAAACTGCAAATAGTGTTCAAATTGGCAGAAGCGGCTTGTCGTTCATCGCCATGTTTTGGCATGGTGCAGGCATGAAACAGTGCCTTTCATTGCGGGGCATCGTGACTGTGTTGAACACCCCATTCACCGATACCAACGAACTGGACGCCGCCGCTTTGCGGCGGCATCTGCGAAAGGCCCTGGCGGCGGGCGTTGCCGGTTTTCTGGTTCCCGCCATGGCGAGCGAGGTGGACAAGCTCTCGGCAGCCGAGCGCGAGGTGTTTGTTGCCACCGTCCTGGACGAGGCCAAAGGCCGCGCGATTGTGATTGGAGG
>Ga0194063_10002815_pt1 | contig 10656 bp, 3 predicted proteins | sample SepL3720m_MetaG_FD_155459 | JGI IMG/M metagenome (GOLD analysis project Ga0194063, IMG submission 155459) | Anoxic zone freshwater microbial communities from boreal shield lake in IISD Experimental Lakes Area, Ontario, Canada - Sep2016-L373-20m | ecosystem: Environmental > Aquatic > Freshwater >...
TCCAGAAGGATTAGAAGGATCCGTTGGAAAATACTGAGTACTTGTGGCTCCGTTTGGACTCTCAAGCGGGTCAAGACTATACACTAAACCAACTTGGAACACATACGAATTACCAGGAACGATTCCTGGCACGTTATCAACATTTTGATTATTTAAATCATCAGAGCCAATCTTCGCAGGCGCAGGAAAGTCGAGGGTCGCCTTAACTCCTGGTTCTTCAATAGCATAGTGTTGATTACCAGCAACAACATCAACTGGCGCTCTCATTCCACCAACCATCTGGTTAAAGTCGGAACGATAAATAAGCCAGTTTTGAGCAGACTTATTGCCCTTCGCAAACAATGTTGTTGCCCAACTCAACCTAACGGCAGCCCCAATAGGTACTTGCGGGCTATTAACAGTTGTAACGTTTAGCGCCTCAGCTTTAACAGCTTCTGTCGCAGACGTTCCACCACCGCCGCCGGCCATGACAATAACAGCAACACCAAGAGCGATTATAACCGGCATCAACATCTTGCCAATTCCGCCGGGTTTGGCTATTCTAGGTTTTGATAACGCTACTCTGTCGCCCTTCATTTTATAACTAGGCAATTCAAATGCTGCTCTTGCCTTATCGCCAGGAGCAACACCCTTATACTCAGTAATGATTTTGGCTATACAGCTATCAGGTTCAACTAGAGTAATCTGTACCACCGCAACCTCTTCTTTGTTGCGGAGGATGATCATCTTCATGCCCTCTTTGATGCCTTCACGTTGACCTTTGTTAAGGAGGATGTTATGGCTTCCGGACATATTAAGAACAGTAGCCTCGGGAAGTGTAAATGCTTTTAAGGAGTTTACGGCTTCAAAGGCTGCTTCCGCAATGGCTTCTTGTATAAGTGTATCGTCCGCGCCACTATAACCGGGACGGGGCGAACTCTTACCAGAACCATATGCGCCATTAACCTCTAAACCCGAAGCAACATCGATCACACGTACAGAAATAACAACTTGCGCAACCTTCGGATTACCGCTCACCTTAACTGATTCAACTTGTCCAAAGACAATATTTTGAACATCAAGTGCGCTGCCTAATCGAAGAAAGCCTAACTTATTGAGAGGCAGATTAAGTTGCAGATTCTTCAACTCTTGATCGACTGTACTCCGAGGAGTAATATCATAGCGATTTGTCTTGTTGAATTCAACAGCAACCGAATCGGAAGCTAGACGACCTAATGACTCGTCAGCATTTCCTGATTTTACCGTGAAATCAATGACTGCCCATCTTGATGTCCCCAAAGTATCCCCTGAAGTAACTTGGGCAATAACATCACTGCAAACGGATAGTATAAGCGTTAAGATTAGTAATTTACTAATCATGCGGCCTAGTTGAGAATGAATTATTCGTCGCACTTAGCCGAGTACCTCCTTATGATTAATGACGTCTTCGACGACAGCTTCCATTGCTGATGTCTCGACTATACCTTTGTTCCAGATTGATTCATCTGCCATTCATACTAAGATGGCAGATTGACGATATATTTGTTATCGACCGCGACTGGGTGCATTGACTGATAGCACTCGGAAGCGATAGGTTCCTGCTTGTTTAGCATAGAACGTATAATTCGCTTCATTGCGCATATTTATACGTTTACCTGATTTCAGGTCAACAAGAGTCAAAGCAACCCCGTGTCCAACTCCGCTAATACCAGGCCAACTAATTGAAACGCTGCTATTAGGAACTGTGATATCAACTTTCAATTCCCAAGACTGCGAAACGGATTTGGCGCTTCGAATATCAATACCAAAGTCACCGGCAAACTTTCGCCACTCGGGATGAGGAATACACATTGATATGTATTGTGAATTTACTGTACCTGGTTTTTGAGCATCGAAGCGATTATCAAACCCAAGAGTTGCCTCAGGTAAAACACCGATATAAGTTCCGCTGTCTCTCATTCCAGCGCCTTCAGCTACAAGCTGTAAACGCCATCCTAATTGATCAGCTACGCTTCTTACAGCGCTAACCGGCGCCATAACAGCGCTATTGAGACGTCCTGCCGGATCGATGACAACTGTAATCGGTTGGTAAACACGGATCCAGTAACCAACCCATCTCTCTAGGTTGTAGGACGGGATTCTATCTCCAGCAATTTCACTCCACAAAGAGGAAGCCAAAAGCTGTCGAGCGGTTGCCGTATCCATATCTAGTGTTTCAGATAAATTGAGAGGATTTTTTACTCGCGCACCGTTAGGCTGTGAGGGAGTGGTAAACCAGCGAACGTCAAAGTTAAAGGGATCGCCAATCAAATTCCAACCCGGCTGAAGCGTAATTTCAAATGGTAGCGCTTGATTACCGGCATCACCCTCTGTAATAAAGGCAAGTGACTTCGTATCCTGGACATAATATCCATTACCTCGCAGAAGGTCATTCGTGCTTGGCATGTTAGGATAGAACTTAAAGCGACCGATGTTCGTTATCCAAGTGAATAATCGGTAGTTACTCGAACCACTCATCAAGGTCTTCGGATCATCTGTATAGTTGAATGGTGTTGAGAAGAGTGTCAATCCAGCTGAGATTGGCTTTAACGGATCGAGATAGATATTCGTGGTATAGGCCGTTCCACCCGATGGAACAACGACTGTTACATCCGAAGGTGTATCATAGCCAAGTCCGTTTACAAGCACTCTTATTTTGGTCGAACCGGTCAGCTTGAAGCTTGTACCGAATTCGAAGTTATATACGTGTCCACTCCCGATAAGCGATGGGGTAAATGTTGTTGTTTCTCCGATAACGACATTACTCTGAAGCGCCTGAACGGTCAAACCAGAAATTGGCACTGCATCGTTTCGTCGCAGCACATAACCTCTGACGACACCTGGAGGCGCAACAACCAAAGTAATATCGAGAGTTGTCGTTTCGTTTGAAGTCACGCTAGCACTTGATGACTTGTTGATGAAACCAGGCGCTGTTACGACAACAATCCAGTTGCCTGCGTCAAGTTCGCTACCAAAGTCATAGGTTCCATCATCACCAGTAACAATCGGCCCCTTAGTAATCGTGGAGGTGCCGGTGCTAAAGGTAGCGGTTACTGACGCGTTCTTAACTGGCAAACCATCTTCGGAACTTGTAATCGTTCCATTGAGACCACCAGGATAGGGTTGAACGACAAACCACTGCGTCTCATCGTTAGTCCAATTAAGTGTTATGTTCGAAGATATATTTGCACAGAGGCGAGCAGGTAGGGTCGTTGGTCCAAACCCTTGACCAGTCGCATCGACTGTTATACGCCATTTCCCAGTTCCAAGCTGTAAAGAGTAGACGCCATTTATATCGGTAAGACCGATAACTGTACCGTCAGGATCAATCGAACCCTCTGCGGTATCACAGTTAGGATCGTCAGCGACTAAACCTAATAGATTCGCAGTCACTTTCGCGCCAACCACAGGCGCTTGTGTCTTGTCGACAACTTTACCCTTTAATAGTCCCGGCGGCTCCTTAGTGATAATCAAGTCCATCACTTCTTGGTCGCCACCATTGAAAATCTCCCAGCGTTCTGGGTGCATAATGCGGAAACCCGGTTTTACTGCATTGAAATCGAGGTACATGGCCGAAGGCACGCCTTCTATCACGTAGTTGCCTGAGCTGTCAGTAACGCCAGTCGCAACAATTTCACCGAAGTGATATTCGTCGGTAGCGCTCGATTGAGTAATCTGCACCAGAACACCTGATTCAGGCAATCTTGTTCCCGTCTGAGGATCGATCGAGTAGACCGTTCCTCGGAACACGCCTGTCAGGAACCAGTCGGCCCAAGTTAGCATAAACTGAGAACGACGCGGCCACTCGACGAGTTTTACATAAAGTTCAGGAGGAATAGCCGGATCCGCTAGATTTGGTGTTGTCGTCGCAACGAACCGGTCGCAGATTCCTTCAAAGCCAAAGGCCATGTAGATAACTTTGCTACCCTTAACGACATCTTCATAATAAGAGCCTGCTACTCCAGAGCCTTCTCCTATACTGAAGTAACCAAATGAAGGACGTCCCCCGGTTGTGAGGGTGACACTGTCAATCCACCCATTGTTCCATGCACCCGTTCGACTGCCAAGTAAAGCCCCTTGGATAGGAGTTGGGCGAGCGCCCATAGAGCCGACTACTGGGTTAAGCCCAGTTATGAACGAGGCGGGGTCAGCAAGTGGCGCATCTGTGAAGTCACCCCACTGCTGCGGAGCGACCCCCTGGCCGATTAGCCGAGAGGCTGCCACGTAGTGCCGGTTTGCCACATAGGCTCTGCTGATATCCAGCGATGTATCTGTCTCGTACGCAACTCTTAGGTATGTGTTGAGCCACGGGCTTGCTATTTGACCACCGCGGGTAACCGCCCAAGCGATCTCCTGACCGCTCAATATCAATTTCCCGCCGCCATCTAAATAGGTCGCTATATTGGCCTGGACTGCAGCCGAATCGATTGAATCATTATTCGTTAAAAGATCTCCGGAGTAAGGACACGCCCAAGCAACATAGTGGTCAGTTACGAACACCTTATGAGTACCGCTCACACTCGTTGGGCCAGGCTGTAGAATCGTTCTCGGCATATAAGACTGTAAGATAGCGACAGGAACGGGACCACGGCACTGAACACGCCAGATATCAAAAGTAGTGGTACCCGAACTACCAAGAGTCGGATCACCAGGAGGCAACTGCATTTGTCCAGTAGGATCTTTAAAGCTGAAAATAGGACAAAGATTATAGAGAAGCGAATCGACCGCAGGTTTTATATATCTAGTCTGATTTTCGTACATAAACGGGTTGGTTGTCCAATAGGACTCGACAGGTTGCCAACCTACGCGTATGGCAGTCTTACCCAAATTCGGGTTGATATTCCTGTCCTGCGCAAATATCTGGCCGGCAATATAGTCGGCAACGAACAAGCATCGGTTGCCGCCAGTCCACGGTCTAGTGGTAAAGCCGCGGATATTATCCCACACCATCTTGTTGTCGCTGACATCTTCAGCATAAACGTCCATATAGAAATCACGGCCTGCATAATAAGACGGTGTAGTCCATGAAGCGGTAAAGAAGCCGTCCTCGGCAACTTGTCCTTCCGGCTCATGACCACCTGCGGAAATCGGACCGTCATCATAAGCCTGCAGCACATACGGCGTTTCTAGATCAGCATCAGCAATCGGACTTACATACTTGTTGCTTGCGCCATTAAAGCCGCCGCCTTTAAACGCTAATAGGTCAGTCGTTGGCGGGTTTGTTTCCTCATCGTTGTCGATGGGTAGCGCCTTCTGTCCAATTTCGACCCATGGACGAATTGCGGTTATGCTGGACTTTATATCCATGAATCCTGTGTAAGAATCGGTCGGTTGAGGTTCCTCTGGTGAGGGAAAGTCGAGAGCATAAATCTTAAGATCAGGGTCCTTGAACTGCAGGAAGACACTTTTCATGCCGAACGAATCGCTAACCGGAATTCGGAATATGAATGTACTGCCTGGCGCTTGCTCTTGGACAGGATTTCCATCCACATCTAAAACTTGAGGGATCGCATCAAGCGTTGGAAGATAATTATCGTTAAGTAGACTGGTCCAGATATCATGCCTACCCTGAACCTCTACTCCATTCACTTCTTTTGGCCGAGTTGACTGATAAGTAAGTTCCCAGTCCCCATCAGTCAGTAACGGGAAGAACGCCGCAGTCGGATGCTCCGCACCACCGTTTGGATTTGAAGTATCGGGGTCTGGACCGCCTGGATCGACTACAAGCTGGTACAGGTTGTTACCATAAGTAGTTTCGGGTTGATACCCCGCCGCTCGGGAGTTATACCAAAAAATGTTCCAATGATTAGGTGTTAAAACGTAATCTGTATCAACGAACTCGCGGTTTGTCGAAAATACAAAACCTGATTCGCTTGCGCTACCGCCCACATAGTTCCATACCCAAGCCGGCTCTTTCTCTTGAGTTGGAACACCATCAATGGTTGTTCCGGTTAATTGCCCTGACCCAGTCACGCTTGGGCTGATCACATTAGCGACAAACCAAATGTGCGACTCGCCGTTATCATAACGCCGAGTAAAGACAACGGTAAGCCCGTCCGGTGACCAAGCAGCATCAACATCATCAAAGTTTTGAGAACCACCACCAAAACCAGAATAGATATTAACCAGTGTTAAAGACGGGTTTGGTATATTCGTTTTTCCCCAGTAAAGACGGTATCGTCGACCTGGGTTGGAAGTCGAAAATCGGTTTGACGAGAAAACAACATTAGAACCGGAGGGATTAAGTGTTGGATGAATGTTGTTACCGGGGTTCGACTGACTGGTGATCTGGATTCGGCTGCCATTGGTCAGGTTGCGAATGTAAACATCGAAGTTACCGGCGCCGGCAACTCGGCGTGTGCTATAGGCCAATAGATGACCGGTGTTCGAAATCCAGGGATACATCTGGTCGCCGTTCGCCTCATCGGTGAACCTGTCTAAACCGGTAAGTTGGACGCCACTAAAGCCATCCGTATTCGTTCGCCAAATATGATAAGCGACACCTGGCAAAGCCAAACGGCCGGTTTCAACACTTCTCTCCCTGGCGTTACTAGCAAAGTATAAAACTGCAAATTCCGGCCCATAAACGGGCTGGATGTCGTTCGTCGGGGCTTGAGTGACGTCACGCACCATAGGCTTTGATGCACGGGTAGACGCCGCACGAGTTACGTTACTTTTCAAAGGGTTGGTTAGGCCATCTGGCCCCGGCACCCAGTTGCCGTACGAAGGAGGTGGGCCAATAGCTTTGGCAACTTTGCTACCCACACTAGTTGTGCTTCCCGAGGAAGCTGGTAGTCCCTGCGCAAGCGCGGCTACCCCCAAACAGATGCCGAGAACAAGAAGATTAAATCGCATAATGACACCTGAATTACTCACTTGTTACCTCACCCCTCAAAACATATATAGACGGGATATATTCTTATGATGCCTTAAACCCATTTCGCACAAACACTGCCGCTATTATAGCACTTTGCTATAGCAAGCGGAAACCTTTATACAGAAGAGTCTATTAAACCGACGCGCAAAGTATATGAAAGTTCCGTCCAAATACGAAGGACTTCGCTTCTGACTACATTTAAAGGATAACTTGTATCGACGATCCAATCCGCAAAGGCTCTTTTTACTGATGTGGGAAGTTGGCTTTGGAGGTAGAGAGCTGCTTTATCACGATCGCCTAAACGCTGTGTGAGGCGCTCCAATTGAATTGTGTATCCGGCAGATGCAACAAGAATCCGATCGTACTGCCCTTGAATACCTATCTCAATCAACAGCGGCGCCTCGACAACGAAAATCCCTCGCGACGTCGAGCGAACTTGCTCAATCTCCTTATATATAGCCGCTACAATCGGCGGATGCATTAGCCGATTAAGCCTTCTTCGCGCCTGCGGATTGTTAGCAATTAGATCTGCCAGCAACCCTCTCTCGAAAACTCTCAACTCAGACGCGAATTCCCTGTGTACCCTTTCCCACAGATCCGTCCCTGGACAAAGTAGCTCTTGAGCCACTGAATCGGCGCTTAGCGTTTTTGCGCCGAATTCGTCAAACATTTTAAGGACAGTTGTTTTGCCGTCGCAGATACCGCCAGTGACGGCAACCACTTGCGTATGTCCATTCGGCTCTGGGCTATTATCCTTATGCGCCAGGGTCACACGCTGCCACCTTTTCTATCACTTAAGAAATTTAATGCTACAAACCCGTAACCTTAGCGCCCTCCCCCCTGCTTGCTTCTCTTTTCACAGGAGGGAAGGACAACTCATTAGGTCGCAAGACCAGTCAAGCTACTCAGCCGTCTCAGCATTATCATCGGCTAAAGTAACTACAGGCTCATTCTCTGCAATCGGCTCTGCTGCCTCAGGCACAACTGGAACATCCGCAGGAACTTCAACTATCGCTTCGGCAGCAGCTTTCGCTGCAGCTTTGGAAACTTTAGCCGGTTTTTCAACAGGAGCTTCCACTTGTACTTCAGCTGACACTTCGGCTGTTACTTCAACAGGCTCGGCAGAGGCTTCCGGTTTGGATTCCTCTAATAGACCGCGAAGAGCGCCGAGACGATCACCGATAGTTGTGCCGCCCTGCTGCTGTCGGGGCATATGCTTTTCAACTTCTTGTCGTTCGACATGCTGCTGGAGCGCTTTTAAACTAAGTACCATGCGTCTCTCATCGGGACGAACGTCCATGATCTGAGCTTCTACAACTTGGCCTTTTGAAACGACATCGCCTGGCTTGTTTATGCGGCGTTGAGCCATTTCACTGATGGGAATGAAAGCTTCCACACCCTCGGGTAATCGCACAAAAGCTCCGCTTTGAACGAGGCGAGAGATTGGAAGGCTCACCGTCGCGCCAACGGTGTAAGCATCCGCAACCAGTGTCCATGGATCCGGTAATACTTGGCGATGGCCAAGCGATACCTTGCCCGCATCGGCATCGGTGCGAAGTACGATAACTTTAACCTTATCGCCTTCCTTCATCACTTCCGATGGGTGCGCTATTCGCGCCCATGACATCTCACTTACGTGCAACAATCCATCAACCCCGCCTAAATCAACGAAAGCGCCGTAATCGGTGATGCGTCGAACTGTCCCTTCCAAAATCTGCCCAGGCTGCAGCCTGGCGAAGACTTCCACTTTGCTGGATTCGCGCAGCTCATCCTCTGCAAGTTTGTTTGAGAGGACAACCTTGCGACGATCGCGATCGATTTCAAGCACCTTCAGCGGTAGACTTTGGCCGACATATCGCTCGATATTACGCAATCTGCCGTTTCCGACATGAGTTGCCGGAACAAATCCACGTACGCCGACATCAACCACTAAACCGCCTTTTACTCGCTCCGTCACCATCGCAGCTATGGTTGTCTGCTCTCGAAGCACTGTTTCAATCCGATCCCAAGCGTCTTCAAAATCGGCTCTTCTCTTGCTGAGAATAGGATTGCCCTCCTCGTTCTCCGCTTGCAGAACGACGACATTAATCTTTTCCCCAACAGTGACCACGCCATCGGTTGATTGAATCATCTCATTCGAAAGCTCGTCAAGAGGGATAACCCCTTCGGACTTGGTGCCGACATCAACTAAGACACTATCCTTATCAACATGGACCACTGTGCCTTCAACAAGATCTCCGCGAGACAGTTTTTTGAAATTCTGCGCATAAGCATCTTGCTCCATGGCTTCAGCCATAGTCACCGCAGCGGGTTCACTTGGCGTCGCGCTTTCAGTAGACACAACTGGTGTTTCTACTTCCGGTGCGTTTTCGCTCGTCGTTTGTGCTTCCTCGGATGTTGCTCCGTGAAGCTGTTCCTCGTCATTAAAAAACATGTTACACTCCTTGCCTGTTATCGCGTGGAGTTCAACCAAGCCGTTTACGAAACCGTTGCACGGTAGGCTAAACTTTTTGCCCCCAAATATGTTACACAATTTTTCATGAATCATGCTATAAACTAAAAAATAGAAAAAAGCAGGATTCTTGAATTAGTTTCGCGAAACTATTATTGGGATACGCCCAGGTCGTCGAATCACCCTGCTGCTGATCGCAGCATTCAAGGTTGGGAACAATGATACCGGATATTATAGCAAAGAAGCGAGAAGGCCTTGAGCTAACTTATGAGGAAATTGCTGCAGTAGTACTAGGATATTTAGATGGACTAGTTACCGAAGCTCAAACAGCAGCCTGGTTAATGGCAGTAGTTCTGCGCGGTATGTCTTCGCGTGAAATCGCTGATTTAACCGAATGTATGCGTTTGTCAGGCGATCAGCTTGATCTTTCTTCCGTCCCTGGACCTCATATCGATAAACATTCCACCGGTGGAGTTGGAGATAAAACTTCTTTAGTGATCGTGCCTTTATTAGCCGCAGCCGGGGCAACGGTAATTAAAATGTCTGGACGAGGCTTGAGCTTTACGGGAGGTACCGCAGACAAGCTGGAAGCTATCCCCGGTTTCCAAACTGAAATGGATATCGAACAGATGCTCGAACAAGCAGAGCGTATCGGTGCATGTATGGCGACCCAAAGCAAACGATTGGTACCTGCCGACAAAGCCCTCTATGCTCTGCGCGATGTGACTGCAACAGTGCCAAGCATCCCCCTCATTGCATCAAGCATTATGAGCAAAAAACTAGCCGCTGGCTCTGAAACGATTATTCTCGATGTTAAAACAGGAATCGGTTCGTTTATGCCCACATTAGACGAAGCCCGAAAACTAGCAAAAACACTTATAAGGATTGGACGAGGCTCAGGAAGAGCGATGGGCGCGTTGATTACGGACATGAACCAACCCCTTGGCTCAACTGTCGGCATCGCATTGGAAGTTGCCGAAGCGATTGAAACCCTCACCCCTGGAGGCAAAAAAGATGAACGGTTCTATACTCTTTGCCTGACCCTATGCGCTCATAGCTTACGACAAGCGAAGCAAGTTCAAAGTGTCGAAGAAGGGGAAGCGCTTGCTAGAAATATAATCGAATCCGGCGCAGCTCTTGAGAAGTTCAGGGAAATAATTATCGCCCAACACGGCGATCCCAAAGTTATCGAGAACCCTTCCCTCTTACCCAAAGCGCCTATCAAGCATACGGTTATGGCTGAAAAAGAAGGTTACATTGCCAAACTCAACGCACGCACAATAGGCCAAGCATCGTTAACCCTCGGGGC
>Ga0194063_10002816_pt1 | contig 10653 bp, 6 predicted proteins | sample SepL3720m_MetaG_FD_155459 | JGI IMG/M metagenome (GOLD analysis project Ga0194063, IMG submission 155459) | Anoxic zone freshwater microbial communities from boreal shield lake in IISD Experimental Lakes Area, Ontario, Canada - Sep2016-L373-20m | ecosystem: Environmental > Aquatic > Freshwater >...
ACTAAGTCAGGTCGTTATGAACCTGATCATAAATGCATCAGAGGCTATCGGCAACGAACAGGGTGAAATCCAAGTGTCTCTTGCCAATGCAACGGTAATAGCAGGACAATCGGACAAGGATTATAACGGCAAAGCTATTCCTCCAGGCGGGTATATCTTGCTGAGCGTCACCGACAACGGCTGCGGCATGGATGAGGAAACAAAGTGGCGCATCTTCGAGCCGTTCTACACCACCAAATTTACTGGTCGAGGACTCGGGATGTCGGCAGTACTCGGCATTATCAAGTCACATGGTGGAGCATTGCAGCTCTTCAGTCAGATTGGTCACGGATCAACCTTCAAGGTATATCTGCCCGTTTCGACAACTGGCATTACCGTGGGTGAAGATCAAACAGCATCCGCTCCTTCAGCTCCGTGGCGGGGAAGCGGCACGATACTGTTGGTAGAGGATGAAGACGAGGTTCGACATATTGCAAAAGCACTGCTGAAAAACTTCGGATTCACTGTGCTGGAAGCCGTGAATGGCAAAGAAGGGTTGGAATTGTACCAGAAAAACGCCTCAGAAATTTCTTTGGTTCTGACAGATATGGGTATGCCCGTTATGGACGGTTATGAGATGTTCCATAAACTGAAAAGTCTTAACCCTGAACTACCTATTATTATTTCCAGCGGTTATGGTGATACTGAAGTCAGTTCACGGATAGGGAGTGACAATATAGCTGGACTCATCAGCAAACCATATAACCCCGATCAGTTGCGAGAGGTGTTGAAGAGGGTTGTTGGGGGATGCTTCGTTGAAAAGACATGAGGTGAAATAATGAGATGGGAGACCTGTCTGAAAGCATCCAAAATTATACGTGAAGCAATTGCCAAAATTCTCCACTATGGGATAATCTGCGCCTTGTTGAGCGTTATACTTGCGGCCAGCGCCCATGGCAGCATTGATACAAAGGAGATTATAACGCCCGCAGAACGTCTATGGCTTACAGAGAACCAATCACGCATTGTCCTCGCAGTCGAGACAGGGTATGCGCCGTTTCTGTTTCTTGACTCAAAAGACCAGCCCAACGGCCTTGCCCACGACTACATGCTTCTGCTCGAATCAAAGCTTGGTTTTCGTTTCAGACAGAGACGTTTTGCATCTCTCGACGATATTTTTTCAAAGGTGCGAAGCGGTGAAGTCCACGTTGTTAACGCCGTTACCAAAACCCCTTGGCGGTCAGAGTTCCTTTCCTTCACAGAGTCATTCATTACTGTGCCGAACGTCATCGTCGTGCGAAAGGAGCGCCTGGGTCAGATGCGCGAAGGGGATCTGACCGGCCTGAAGGTGTCACTGGTCACGAGTTATGCCGTCACTGAACAACTCATAAAAAAGGGACTCGGTTTCGTCCCTGACTTGGTTCCAGATGATTTAACCGGGCTTTTTAACGTTTCTTTCGGGCGTTCCGATGCTGCAGTTATCGATCTTGCAACTGCCTCCTACCTGATCGCGCAGAAGGGTATTACAAATCTTCGTGTGGCTGGTGAAGTAGCTTTGGATATTCAACTTTCGATGGGTGTACCACACGCTGAACCAATTCTACTCAGCATCATTCAAAAGGGTCTACGTGCAATCACCGAAACAGAACGGCGGGAGATCCACACTCGCTGGATCAATGCATCCAGCCAAAGCATCTTCAGTGACAGACGGGTCTGGCTCGTTATTGCAAGTGTGGTTATCATCATTTTTGCGGTAATCGGAACCATTGTCGTCTGGAATCGGATGCTCCGGCGTCAAGTTGCTCTTCGCACCGAAGATCTGGCCAAAGAAAAAGAATCTCTACTAAAAATAGAAGCCAAACTTCAGGAACAGAATGAAGAGTTGCAGGTGAATGAGGAGGAACTGCGCTCCCAAAATGATGAGCTTCTGGCGACAGAAGAGATGCTGCGGGTACAGATCAATGAATTCGAGACCAGCCAGAAACTGCTGAAAGAGAGCAAGGCTCGCTTTGATCAGGTGGCCGAACTGAGTAATACCGTAATCTGGGAGATGGATGCTCGGGGCCTCGTTACCTATATCAGCCCTGTATGTGAAGCCGTTTTCGGTTTCCGGCCTGATGAAGCGATAGGACAAATACACTTCTACGACCGTTTTCCCGAATTAGAACGTGATGCGCTGAAGGAAGCGGTCTTTGGGCTGTTTGAAAGGAAGGAGCCGTTTAAGAATTTGGAAAATAACGTACTGACCAAGGATGGTCGCTTGGTTTGGGTATCCACCAATGGTATTCCAGTGCTGAATGTCGAGGGAAACCTCTTGGGATATCGTGGCAGTGATACTGACATCACCGTACTCAAGTGTGCTGAGGCTGCGCGCCTAAACCTTGAAAAACAGCTCCTCCACGCCCAGAAACTGGAAAGCCTCGGCGTTCTGGCCGGCGGCATTGCCCATGACTTCAACAACATCCTGACAGTTATCATGGGTCACTGCTACATGGCCCAGAACGACATGATCCCGGAGAAGGAATATAAAGCAGCTTTTCAGAAGATGGAAACCGCAGGCAACCGGGCCAAAGACCTCTGCCGTCAGATGCTGACATACGCCGGTAAAAGCCCGATGGAACAAACGCGGCTCAATCTCTGGCTGCTGGTTGATGAAGTCGTAAAGATGCTGCAGGCGGCCATCAAGAAGAATATCACCATCGAACTTGACCTGAAACGGGATGTCCCTGAAATAAATGGCGACACCGGCCAGATCCAGCAGATAATCATGAACCTGATCATCAACGCCGCCGACGCGATTGGTGAAGCTAACGGCACGATCAGGGTCGTTCTCACTAAAACGGTTTTCGAGGAAGATCAAACAGCTGATACGTTTGGCACAGTCATCAAGGCAGGAATATTCGCCTGCATGGAGGTAACCGATACCGGCTGCGGGATGGATGAGGGAACACAGAAGCGGATATTTGAACCATTCTTCACCACCAAATTTACCGGTCGCGGACTTGGCATGTCTGCCATATACGGCATTATCAAATCACATGAAGCCATTTTGCAACTGACCAGCAAGCCGGGTGTAGGCACGACCTTCAAGATTTTTTTCCCAGTACTGCAGCCCTCTGATTATGCCAAAACCCCTTTAATCTCAACAGTTCGCCCTGAAGATGCAAGCGGCACAATTCTGTTTGTGGAGGATGAGGATCTACTGCGTATCATGGGGAAAGAGCTGCTGGAGGCACATGGATTTTCTGCCATGACCGCTTCAAACGGCAGCGAAGCGATTGAAATATACCGCGAGCGTAGCAGCGAGATCGACGTGATCCTGATGGATCTGGTAATGCCGGTTATGGGTGGTATTGAGACCTATCACGAACTGCGTAAAATCAGCCCGACCCTCCCGGTCATCATCTGCAGCGGTTACGGCGTTGAGTCGGTGGAGCACGTCATAAAAAATGATCCACATGCCGGGTTTGTGCATAAGCCGTACAAACCGGATGAGTTGCGGGATGTGCTGATGAGGATGATGAAGGAAGAAGGTAGCAAAGAAGAATTGTAGTGGTAGAAACTCGACAGAGGAAGCCTTATGAACTTTGATATCTTTCAGTGGCGATCAATCAAGACAAGAGTGACTCTTTTAACTCTGATCATTTTCATGATCAGCATATGGATGCTAACGTTCTATGTCAGTCGGATCCTGCGTGAGGATATGCAGCGCGTGTTGAGTGCACAGCAGTTTTCGATGGCTTCTATCATTGCTGCTGATGTGAATGATGAGCTAAACTACCGGTTTAGTTCGCTGAAAGCAATTGCAGATCAAATTAGTCCGACGGTATTGAGCAATACAGCGGCCCTACAGACACTCATTGAACAGCAACCAATTCTACCGCTTCTATTTCAGGGATACGAAGGTTCTGTTGTTTTCGTCAACCGATTTGGCATTGAAAGTCTGACTTCGACAAAACGCATACCCACAGCTGACTGGTTCGTGGCGGTTGATCTGCCCACCGCAGAAGCATTTAGCCCAATTAACGACATGGAGCAACACGTACTGATTATAACGATAATCATGACCTTTCTGACGGGTGGCCTGATCTGGTTTGCAATCACCAGGATGCTCCAACGCCAGCTTTCACCAATGTTTCTTGCTTCAAAAACTCTGACAACAATGTCCAATTCAGATCAACCTCCGCAACTCTTGCCCGTCACCAGCCAGGACGAAATCGGCCAACTGATCGGCAGTTTCAATTGCCTGCTGGAAACATTGGGGCGACGGGATGAAGCATTGCGGGAAAGCGAGGAACGATACTCCATAACACTTGCTGCGGTATACGATGGAATCTGGGACTGGCATGTCCCGAGCGGAGACGCTTTTTTCAGCCCGATATACTACGCCTTGCTCGGTTATGATGACAGAGAGTTTCCTGCCTGTTATGCCTCATGGCGGGGTATAGTCCATACGGAAGATATCGAGTGGGTCGAACGTGACTTACGAGAGAGTATCGAAACAGGCAAAGGTTTTGATATTGCTCTCCGGATGAGGATGAAATCCGGCGAATGGCTGTGGGTATCCACACGCGGCAAAACAGCCGAACGCGACAAAGATGGAAAAGCAGTGCGGATGGTCGGCACGCTGAGTGATATAACCAAACGCAAGCGGGCCGAACAGGAGTTACAGGACAAGAACACCGAAATGGAACGCTTCACCTACACCGTCTCGCACGACCTGAAGAGCCCGCTTATTACTATTCAGACTTATGCCGGTATGATAGTGAAGGATTTGGAGGCGGGCAGGCATGAGCGTGCCATGGCAGATATGAAGAGGATTGAAGATGCTGCGAGTAAGATGACTGACCTGCTCAATGATCTTTTGGAGCTGTCCCGCGTCGGAAGGCAGATGAATCTACCATCACGGATTGATATGAACCGCCTGGTACAGGATACGTTAGGGCAACTGGCAGGGCCGCTCAAACAGAATCAGATTGAGGTCGCTGTTCAGCCTGATCTCCCGGCTGTTTTTGGCGACCAGAAACGAATCGCCGAAGTAGTGCAGAACCTGATTGAGAATGCCGTTAAGTACAGGGGAGATCAGAAAACACTGCACATTGAGATCGGTACAACGTTTGATGGTCAAGAGACAGTCTTCTTTGTCAAGGACAACGGCAAAGGTATTGATCCTACCCACCATGAAAGAATATTCGGCCTGTTCAATAAACTGGATGCCAACAGCGAAGGAACCGGGGTGGGACTGGCACTGGTCAAGCGGATTATCGAGGTTCACGGAGGCAGGGTCTGGGTGGAGTCAGAGGGGGTTGGGATGGGAAGTACTTTCTGTTTCACGCTTGCAAAAGAGAGTCTGGTTGTCGCTTGATTCGATGTAACTAACAGACAATAAAAGGAACAGATCATGCTGACAGACAACCCTAAAGCACCGCTGATACTGCTCGTTGAGGACGACGACAGCCATGCCCTGCTGATGAAACTATCACTTCAGGATGCGCCGGAAGAGTATCGGCTCGAAATTGCCAATACCCTGAAGGATGCACGATCAGCCATAGAACTACAGACGCCTGATCTTGTCCTTGCCGACTACCGACTGCCCGACGGAGACGGCAGTGAGTTGCTGGCAGCGGTAAAGGGGCTCTGTCCGCTGGTTCTGCTGACCTCTCAGGGCAACATTCAGGTGGCCGTTGATGCCATGAAGATCGGGGTGTAGGACTACCTGGTCAAGTCAGCGGAGGTATTTCCAGGAATGTCGCGCATCGCACAGCGCTGCTTGCGTGAATGGTCATTGATTCAGGAACGTAAGCTGGCGGAGGAATCGCTCCGGGTACATCAGGTCGAGTTGGAGGAGCAGAACGAAGAGCTGCGCAGCAAGCAGACGGAGCTGGACGCTTCGCGTGCCCGCTACTTTGACCTGTACGACCTGGCGCCGGTCGGATATCTGACTTTCAACGAGTCTGGACTTATTAAGGAGGCCAACATTGCCGCCGCCACCATGCTCGGTGTGACACGAAATGTTCTGCTCCAGAATATACTTTTAAAATTCATTTTCCACGAAGACGAGGATATCTTTTACCTGCAACGTAAACGGCTTATTGACGCCGGTGATTCTCATGTCTGGGAAATGCGCATGGTTCGGTCGGACGGCTCCGTGTTCTGGGCGGATTTGCAGGCAAATCCGGCGCTGAATGGCGAGTACCTGATTACTTTTACAGATATCTCAGAGAGCAAGCGGGTGAATGTGGCCCTGAAAGAGCGTAATAAGGAACTGAACTGTCTTTACGGTATCTCTACCCTGATGGAGTTGCCGGGGATCTCTCTTGACGAACTGTTGAAGAAAATCATATTGACGCTTCCTCCGGCCTGGCAGTTTCCGGAGATAACTGAGGCCAACATCGAATTGGAGGGGCAAACCTTCCAGACATTACATTTCCGGGAAACGTCATGGGTGCAGATCCGCGAAATTATTGTGAATGGCAATCCGGTTGGGCAGGTAAAGATTTGTTATCTGGAGGAGCGGTCGACCAGCAATGAAGGGCCGTTTTTGATAGAGGAACGCCATTTGCTCAACGCCATAGCCGAGAGGATTGGTCTCTTCATCGAGCGGAAGCGGTCCGAGGATAAACTTCTCGAAATCAATCGCCAACTTGAAAACACAAACTACGAACTGACTATTCTCAACGAAGAGCTTGAACAGAGGCGTATTGAAGCGGAAGCGACCCAGAAAAAGCTGCAACAGCTCTCAAGCGCGGTCGTGAATAGCCCGGTAACCATTGTCATCACTGATCACCTCGGGCGGATTGAATACGTCAATCCGAAGTTTACAGAGATCAGCGGCTACCTGCCTGAAGAAGCTATCGGCAAAAATCCAAGGATAATGAATGCAGGCGGACAACCAAAAGAGCTGTATCGGGGGCTGTGGGAGACTATACTTGCCGGACGGGAATGGCACGGCGACCTATGCAACCGGAAAAAGAACGATGAAATATACCTGGAACACGTCTCAATTTCTCCGATCAAGGATGAGCGGGGAAACATCACCAATTTTGTGGCCATAAAGGAAGACGTAACCGAACAAAGACGGATAGCCGGGGAACTTCTGATGGCACGAGACATGGCCTGTGACGCCAAAGATCGCTTGTCACTGGCTGCGAAAGCTGGTGGCGTGGGCATCTGGGATTACGACGTAGTCAACAACGTTCTTGTCTGGGACGACCAGATGTACCGCCTCTACGGAATTACGCCGGATAAATTTGGCGGAGCTTACGATGCATGGAAAGCGGGGCTTCATCAGGATGATCTGCAGCGGGGCGACAGCGAGATACAGATGGCTTTGCGAGGCGAGAAAGAGTTTGACACAGAGTTTCGTGTTGTCTGGCCTGATGGCACAATTCACAATATCCGTGCCATCGCTATTGTGCAACGTGACTCTTTAGGTCAACCCTTGCATATGATTGGTACAAACTGGGACATCACCAACTCTAAACTGGCGGAGGAGGAATTGCGCCAAAAAGAGGAATCGCTGCAATTGGCTCAAAATCTGGCTCATCTGGGGAGTTGGGAATGGAACCTCAAAGATAACAGCATGTGGTGGTCTGATGAAATGTATAAACTGCTTGATTATGAAATGGGGGTTACCATTCCATCCCTTGAGCGAAAAATGGCTAGGGTTCACCCTGACGATATGAATACGGTAAACCAGGCAATCAGTAACTTCCTCAGAGAAAAACAACCCTTCAAGCTCACTCACAGAATAGTTCGAACAAACGGAGACATGCGTTATGTGGCTGTTGAATTCAACAAGACCCATCTCGATCAAACCGGCACGGCAGAGGTTGCCATGGGGATCGTTCACGATATTACGGAGCAGGTTCTGGTCGAAAAGACACGTGAAGACATTGAACTTATAACACGCCATGATCTTAAAACTCCTCTCAACCCGATCATAAACATCCCCGAAGTTCTCCTCATGGATACAAACCTTACTCCGGAACAGATCAACTGGATAAAAATGATCAAAACCAGTGGATATCGGATGCTCAATATCATCGACTCCTCGCTCTCTCTCTATAAAATGGAGCAGGGGTCATACATATTGACGCCGGTCTCGTTTAACCTGTTCCCCTTGATAACAGATATCGAGAGAGAGGCGGCCCAGGACTTGGATAAAAAACGGCTCAAACTGCTGCGCAGCATTAATGCTGTGCCTGTTGAGGCGGGCGATTCATTCATGCTGAATGGCGAAGTGCTGCTCTGTTACACCATGCTGTCAAATCTGATAAAGAATGCGATAGAAGCATCCCCGCCGGACGAAGTTATTACAGTCTCATGCGGGCAGGATGAAGTGTGGAATATTATCGGTATTCATAACAGGGGGGCTGTACCTGAGAAGATTCGTACAGGTTTTTTTGATAAATATGTGACGCATGGTAAGAAAACCGGGACCGGTCTAGGCACCTATTCGGCTGCACTGGCCGCCCGTACCCTTAAAGGTGATATTTCCATGACAACCTCCGAGGATACCGGAACATTGATTACGGTGCGTTTACCGAAAACAGTCTGAGGAGTGCAATATCGGACTGTCGCTGGTCAAGCGGATCATCGAAGCCCACGGTGGCCGGGTCTGGGTAGAGTCGGATGGAGAAGGGATGGGGAGCAGGTTCTGTTTTACAATAAAGGAGACACAACAATGATGAATGGAGAACTGTTAACTATCCTTCTGGTTGAGGATAACCGTGTACGTGCCACGTTGGCTGTTACGCTCGATACTGTAACACAAACTTGGTAGATACCCTCAGCCATACTACATTTGTTTCACAGCATTATTTATTTGTGGGGGGGCTATGCGTATAGCAGCATTTCTATGTATCTTGCTGTTAGTTGCCAGTTTTGCCTGGTGCGAGGACAATCTATATCACAGAGGCGCTGATTTAAGTGAACTTTCACTCGAACAGCTTATGCAGATGGAGATAGAGAAAGTTGTCACCGCTTCTCGCTTTTCCCAGCAGGTAACTGAGGCTCCCGCTTCCATGAGCGTAATAACAAACGACGATATCCGCAAATACGGTTACCGTACTTTAGCCGATGTTCTGCGTTCGGTTCCGGGCTTATATATATCTTACGATCGAAACTACAGCTATCTGGGAGTGAGAGGCTTTAGCCGCCCAGGTGATTTTAACAGCCGGGTTCTGCTGATGATAGATGACCATAGACTGAATGATAATATCTTCGATACCGCTGCAATCGGCACCGAGTTTCCCATGGACATCGACCTGATTGATCACATAGAGTTCATGCGTGGCCCAGGATCCTCACTGTACGGAAGCAACGCATTTTTCGGTGTGCTCAATATTATCACCCGCAAGACAAAGGATGTGCGCAGAGAAATCTCAACTTCCGTAGGAGACAACGAGACCTGGACCGGTCGGGCAAGCTACGGCGCTTCATTTGATTCCGGGCTGGATCTGCTACTCTCCGGTACCATATATGCCAGCGCCGGCCAGCACTCCCTCTACTTCCCCGAATTCGCCTCCACACCAAGCGGAGGCTACACTTACCGTAGTGACTATGACAGCAGCAAAAGTATATATGCCCGTTTTTCGCTGTCCGATTTTACCCTTACAGGGGTGTTGAGCAGTCGAAAGAAGGGGATTCCAACCGGCGCTTACCAAACTGTCTTCAATGACCCCAATACCAGAACCATCGATGAGCGAGGCTACATTAATCTTGGATACCGCAAGGTATATTCAGATTCTACGGAAGTGTCGGCAAAGCTGTTCTACGATCACTACCGGTTTGACGGAGTCTATGTGACTGACAACACCCCTTTAGCCAGTGTTACTAACCTTGACACCGCTCTGGGAACCTCGTGGGGAGCGGAGAGTGTTGTTACCTGTTTTCCTTTGCCGGATAACAAGCTCTCCCTTGGCGTCGAGTTCCGGCACAATCTGGCCCAGAATCAAAAAAACGTCGATGTCGAACCGTATGTCACAAATTTGGATGATCGGCGAAGCTCTATTAACTGGGGGATTTTTGTACAGGATGAATATCATATTACTAAACCGCTCCGGATAAGCCTGGGAATCCGCTATGACAACTATAACTCGTTTAATGCGGTCAACCCTCGCGCCGCGCTGGTCTATACTCCAGTGGAAACCACTGCATTAAAGCTGCTCTACAGTGAAGCCTTCCGTGCCCCGAATACCTACGAGCTATATTATCAGGACGGGACCACGTCGATTTCAAATCCGGAGCTGAAACCTGAGAAGATTATGACTGTCGACGCTATCTGGGAGCAATACTTTCTGGATAATTTTCGCTCCTCGATGGGTGGCTTTTACTATCGGGTTACTGATCTTATAACTCAGTCAATTAATGATAACGGAAAGCTGGTTTACCAAAATATTCAGAAGGCCGAAGCGCTGGGTTTCGCATTAAGCCTAGAGGGGTTCTGGCAAAAGGGTTATAAGGGACGTCTCAGCTATAACTGGCAACAGGCGACCAATTTGAGTACCGGGACACTCCTTAGCAACTCTCCCCGGCATCTTGCCAAGGCAAATGTGAGCATTCCTCTGTTCAGACAGCAGCTTTTTATTTCGCCGGAACTTCAATATACTGGTCCTCGCATTACCCTGAACGGAAGCAGTACCAATGATCCGGTAACAGCCAACCTGACCA